>Ga0187863_10000220_pt1 | contig 50969 bp, 45 predicted proteins | sample June2016WEW_11_1_FD_132975 | JGI IMG/M metagenome (GOLD analysis project Ga0187863, IMG submission 132975) | Peatland microbial communities from SPRUCE experiment site at the Marcell Experimental Forest, Minnesota, USA - June2016WEW_11_10 | ecosystem: Environmental > Terrestrial > Soil >...
CCACGCCGCCGAGCGGAAACGGAATCGAGGGATCGCCGAGCGTCGCACAATCTACATTGGGGTTTGTCTCGCTGCCGAAGCCAAAGCACGGCCACAGGTCGGTGCCGTCGGCATTGGGATACTGAACGCCTAGTGTTACCGCCCTTTTCTGGGCGATTGCGGACCCGTCCATCGCCGGAATCTTGATGGCGAAACGATGTCGGCCGCCGCCGCATCGAATTGTTGCAGCTTGGATAGGAGCGTATCGACATCCAGCGCATTGGCCGATGCGACAAAACCCGTTCCCGAATGGGAACGGCTCGCCATTTCGGGGGCCCTGGGGTTTAGAGGCGAAGTTCCGGGTCAGTTCCTATCAAACCGCCTCAGGAGAGCTAGCCAGACGCTGATTTGGTGCCTGGGAGTGAGAGAAGCATCTCCGGCAACGCCCGCTCATTGAGGTCGCGTAGTTCCTCTAAAGCATGAGCGAGCAATGCGCCGGTCGCTCCGCCAATTCCTATGTTCCCGGTCTTGATTGCAGCGAGCGATTGGGCCGCGATATCGATTAGCCGTCGGTTTTCCTCGGAAAAATCGCCAAGGCGTTGCTGCAAGTTTTCTGTCAGGCGGTCGATCGATCTCTGGCGGGCAGCCCCAAACGACGCAACGGCGTCCGCAATCGCGTTGTCGAGACATCGATTAAGCGTGCGAAACTCATCTGTGGAGATGGACACGTGCTGATCGACGGCCAGCGCGGTCACGCATTGGCACACATCTCCGTAGTCGTGCACCACTTGATCAACGCTGAATCCGCGACGCAGTAGTTCTGCACCGTGTAAGGCCGCCGCGCGCCCGATCGGCGTATGCGTCGGGGTCGGCTCTGAATCGCTGCTTCGAACGTGCGTGCTTTGCTCTTCTTGAAGGGTTTCAACCAGCTGTTGTAGGAATAAAGGCACGCCATGATCCGTGGTTCCCGGCGCCGCAACGGGTTCAAACCTTCTGGCAACCTTTTCCTTGCATCGTTCGATCAGCAACTCGCGATTCGACGTTAAAAAATCATGGAGCATGGCGCTACAGTAGCGTCCTCCGAATCGGACCGTCTGTGCGGCCTCGTACATTCATTGCCAGGACCATTATTGTGCAAATGCAACACCCGACCTTTTCTCTTTGGCCCCGTACATGGCGTCATCCGCACGCTGGATCAATGCAATCGAGCTGTCTCCATCTTTCGGGAACACCGCGATCCCGATACTCGCCTCAAGGCATAGGCTGAGGGATACATCCCCCACACGCACGTCGCATGGCGCTTGCAATGCCTGCAGGATCTTGGCCGCAATCATCGCAATGTCTTTTTGCTCGTGGAGCGGCGTCAGCAGATATAAAAACTCGTCACCGCCATGGCGGCTGACGGTGTCCTCGTTGCGGGTATTTTGCCCAAGTCTTGCGGCAACCGCCTGCAGCACGGCGTCGCCTGCCTGATGCCCGTAGATATCGTTAATGCTCTTGAAATTGTCGAGATCCACGAACATCACGGCAAGAATCCATCCGTGCCGCTTCGCCTGCGCAATTCCATGTTCCAGCCGATCCTTGAAAAGTACGCGGTTCGGCAGACCGGTCAAGTGGTCATGCAGGGCGGCATTTCGAGAACCCTCCTCCTGTTCCACGGCCGCGGCGAGCAGATGATCGACCATGGTCCGATCCCTGATTTCAAGCAGGAGCGCCTGATGCACCGCGCCCAGTCTCTCGGACGCCTCCGTCAATCGTCGTGTAACCGCCTCGTTGACGTCCAGGGAGAGCGCTTCGGTGGACTGCTTTATTAGCGCCTGGATCTGCTCGCTCTGCTCGAGCACCTCGATGAGGGACTTACCCGCCAAGGCTTGGTGTTTCGCGTTCAGATTGGATCGTCATTTCGTCTCCTGTCGCGGGTCTATTGTCCGCTTACCTCGTGTGCCGCTCCGTTCCTTAGCGCACATAGGAGACGCCCTGAGGCCTCGCGTCCGCCGCATACACCTCTTTCCCATCGAGGTAAGTGGCCAGAACCCGGGTGTCGTGCAGGTCGAACGGGTCGATCGCGAAAATATCCCGATCGAGCACGATGAAATCTGCACGCTTGCCTAGCTCCAAACTGCCTGTCGTCCGCTCCTGTTTCAGGGCAAACGCCGCATTGATGGTATAGGCATCGACCGCGTCCTGAAGGCCGATGCTCTGTTCGAGTAGGAGCGGCTTCCGGCCTCGCGCCTCCCGGCGGGTGACGGCATGCTCCATTGCCACGAAGGGATTGAAGCTGCTCACCCCCCAGTCGCTCCCACCGACAATCAGTGCGCCGGCATCCCGCAGCGAGCGTGCTGGGTAGAGATATCGCGACCGCTTTGGGCCTAGATAGGGCAGCGTCGCCTGGGCAATGTACGGATCACGTTCGGCCCATAGCAACTGGAAATTGGCGATGACGTTCAGTTCCTTGAAACGCGAAAAATCCGCCGGATCGACCAATTCCAGATGGGCGATTTGGTCGCGGTTATTTAGCATGCCGTTATGCTGCCGCGCATCGGCAAACGCATCGAGCGCTGAGCGCACTGCACGGTCGCCGATCGCGTGAACGTGCACCGTAAAGCCGGCGGCATCCGCGGCACATACGATTCGGTCCAGCTGATCCTGTTCGAAGTACGTGGGTCCGCGATTGGCGGTTGGGCGGCCCGCTCCATCCAGATAAGGCGCAAGCAGGGCAGCCGTCTGGGAGGGATACTCGATCACGCCATCGGCGAAGATCTTGACGGCGTCCGCGCGAAGGAAATCCGGATCGATCGCCCATTTCGCGCGAAACGCGACTGCATCGGCAATGATGGCATCCGCCTCCCGGCCGGTGTCCTTCAAGCCAAACGTGGCCCGCACCCGCATGTTCAACCGGTGGGCATCGTAGAGCCGCCGGTACAACTGCATGTCATGGTCATCGGTGTCCGCATCTTGTACCGATGTGATCCCGATTGCGCGCATGCCGGCCAATGCTTTATCGAGTTGCGAGGCCTCGAAGTCCAGACCGGGTGCCGGCTTCGCTCCCAAAGCGATCTCGGCTGCGACGTCCCGCAGTGTGCCGGTGGGATTGCCGGACGGGTCGTGCTCGATTCGCCCGCCTGCCGGATCGCGGGTGGCGGGGCCGATGTGCGAAGCCTTGAGCGCGGCCGAGTTCGCCCAAACGGTGTGACCGTCCGAGCCCTCGAGGAGCATCGGGCGATCGGACACCATCGCGTCGAGTTCGCGAAGTGCGAGGGTTAATCCGGACGGATTGACTTGGACAACTTCGAACCAAAGCTTGCGCTCGGCAGGCTGCCGCCCCAGACATGCCGCCACCTCGACCTTGATTTGCGCAGCGGTCAGCATTTTATCTTCAAGGCTGCACTTGTCCTGGTCCTGCGCGCTCTCGGCCGGATGGGTATGTGCGTCAATGATGCCCGGAAGCACCACTCGACCCGCGAGATCGATGCTCCGAGTCATGGGTCCCTTCAAGGCACTGACCGCTTGGTCGGTGCCGACGGCGACGATCGCATTGCCGCGGATCGCGAGTGCCTGCGCGACGCTGCGGCCAGCATCCTCGGTATGAATTCTGCCGTGAAGCAAGATGAATTCGGGTGGCGGCTCCGCGGCCGAAGCGGCGACCGTGAAGCCGAACGACAAGACCAATGCGATCGCGGAGCGGTTAATTTTCGCGGCTCCCTTGATTGTGTTGCTGGGACGCCTCAGTACGCCGTCGCTCAATAGAACTCATTGAAATCCTTACAAAGCTCGATGTTATATGAAAGGCAATTGCACCGCAGTAAAACTGCATGGAGGATCCTGCGCCTTCTCGTTCGCGCCGCAGGGCGCCCAACCGAAGTTGCGACTGCTTCGCTTGTTCGAGCACTTCTCCCACAACGGGAAGGTGGTAGCGATGACAGAAACCCGTTGAATTAAGCGCACGCTGAGACTCGATCATTCAGAGACAACCCAATGGCTCTGCGGGCGCACGCGGAATTGAACAGCTCACTCCCGACAGCCGACCCCGGCCGTCGCTGCTCGCTCGCTCTAGCATCTTGCATTTGTGCAAGCCTCGCCGCCGTCGCGCCAACTTTTGCCGACGACACGGCCTCCCCGAAGGTGGTGGCCCCTCATGAGGACAAAAACGAGAAGTTGCCTGCTGATCTAAGCGGGCATAAGAAGGTTGGTACAGCCTCCGTATATGACCAGCGCTTTGCTGGTCGCAAGATGGCCAATGGCGAGCCCATGAAACCCACGGGTAACAATGCGGCCAGTAAAACCCTTCCGTTGGGCACCACGGCGAAAGTAGTCAATATGGAAACCGGCAAGAGTGCGGTGGTTAAAATTGAGGACCGGGGCCCGTATATCAAAGGTCGTATCTTGGACCTCTCTCCCTGCACGGCGCAGAAGATCGGCGTTGATCCAAAAGATGGGATCGCTAAAGTGAGCGTAGAACCCATCGCGGTGCCGCTGCCGAACGGAAATGTCAAACCGGGCGTCGCTGCGCACGCTCCCGCCGGCAATTGACGCACTGATGCCAGCTGCGACCTCCGTCGTCGCTCGCTAGTCCCTGTCGCCTATCCGTTCGACCCACTTTGCGCGCCACGCGCTGGCCTCGAACGGATCGGCAAAGTACTGTGTTTCCCGCGCCACCTTGCCGCCGCTGAATTCCATGATGCTCACGGTAAAGGAAGGCTTGCCGTCATAAGTAAGAATATATTCGGTGATCCAAAGATCACCCGTGCCAATGACTCGGCGCACTGTGAATCGCTTTTTGCTTGGCTGCCTGGTGCGCGTGATTTTTATGTTTTGCCGACCGCGGATGCGCTCGCCCGACTGGGGGTATTCCAGGACTGCATCCTCGAGGTAGATGTCGTGCTCCGTTTCAAAATCTTGGGCATCGGATGCCGCCCAATGCCGATCCAGTGCCGCACGTGCCTCTTGAGCATTCATTGCACTTACACCTGCCGTATGGCTTCGGCTTCGATGGCCCTCGCGATCCTCACCGCAATGACCGCGATATCAGTGATCCTGGACTCTTCCATCCCGCCGAACTTGCCGTACCGACTGGCCGCCATCGCGCTCGCGATGCTGGCCGCCGCCTGGATGAGTTGATCTGTTTCCATGACTAGTTACCCACTGTGATTTGACCTTGAAATGCTTGCAAGTCCTGCGGCCCGTCCATGGTCCACCAGTCGCATTGTAACGCTTCGATCGGCAGACAAGCGTCCGCCCCACGAACGGCCGTCCGTCAGGCAGCGAAGCAGCTGGCAGTGAATTCTCGCCAGTGCTTCGTGAGCCTGCGCTTACAAGCGACCGCGCCAATCTCTGGCTGATCTCGGCGCTGCTTTGACGCAGCATGTCAGTCTTTAACGCCGATCAGCGAGGCCATGATATGAGTTCTGAACGCCCCGAGGAATACTCCGGTCAGTCCGCGGGCGAAGGCCGGCAAACTTCCGCCAATTCGCCAGTTCGAGACAGCGGCAATGACTCACCGCCCCACAATGATGAAGTCACCATCGTGTTGCGCGGCGAGAGCATTCGCGATCAGGATCCAAAATCACGCAAGGATTCGGCCCCGAAAGAGTCCAAGGACTCCACGCCTGGCAGTTCACAGAAGCCGCACAAGGAGGTGTCGGACGCCAAAGTTGCAATGCAGAGCCGACTACCGGCCCTCGATGATGAGGCTGATGTCGGGGTTCAAAAGGACCATCTTGTCACCCGAGACGGCAAAGCTGATCTGACCTTCACCGGAACGCTGCTCGCCTCTGCAGCGCCTCCCTCGGCACCGCAGGGGCAGTGGCAGGAGTATCGGATTTATGAGACCAACGGCGCAAAGCACGTGTTCTCAAAGGTGACCCGGAGCGTGGTCGCCGATCAGCGGGATACTCACGAGGCGGAAGTGTATGACCCGGCACCGTCTTCGGTACCGTCGAAGCTGCTGAGAAGCGCGCGTGATCTCACGCACTCGCGTCCAATGACTTGGACGGATGCGGCGGTTGCTTTTTTTGGTTACGACCCGCTTGCCAAGACTCTCTATCGAAAGCTCAGCGGCCAATTCGAGGAACACATAAGTTAACGGCCTCGCCCCTCGATTCTTGGTGTTTCATTCTTCCTGATAAGATTGGGCCGCCGAGATACCCTTGGGAGATGTGCTTGAGCTGCGGCAGGCGAATCAGACGAACGTTCATGGCCAGCATCATGCTGGTCGCGTTTGCGTCCCGTCTGCTCATTCCACCGGGATTCATGCCGGCAAGCGGCCGGCCATTCCTGATGGAGATCTGCTGGGACGGCGTTCCCACCAACCTGCTTGCGCAGGTCGGACTTGCCGATGTGCATGCCTTGGGCATGGAATCGATGGGCATGGACCCGACGCCTACGGGGGACGGTACTTCCCACCAGGCGGAATCGCAGGGAGCGCACCACTCCGGAAGTCCCTCACGGGGCGAACACTGCGTGTTTGGCACCGCCAGCAATACCGGGCCGACCCCTCACCTGCCGCTGCTGGGCGATTTGTACTCGACCCAGCCGTTGCGCACAGTCGCTTTCGCATCAGTCGCGGGCGCTGTGCGCGTCGTTCATCTCCCGCAGCCCCGGGCACCCCCGAGTCGGCTGAGCTGACCTCCAAGGCTGGGCTCGCGCCGGCCGTGATCTTGAACGCGCGCCGTCATCGGCGTGCGCTCGTCCCTAGGTTTGCAGGGCTTGGCTCACTGGGGCAGCCCTGGGAGTTCTCACGTGACAAATCGCATCGAGGCGCCGGCAGCGCTCGCGCGTTGCCGGCGCGGAACCTATCGGGTCTGCTCCGGGGCGGCAGTCCTACTGCTTTTCATGGTCCTTCTTCCGGCTCGCAGCTGGTCCGCGGCCTACGGCAGCGTGGGTGGCATCGTGCGCGACAACAGCGACCGGCCAATAACAGGGGCAAAGGTCGTACTCGAGTCCGCCGCCCACACAGTCATGGAGCGGCAGACAGACTCCGCCGGACGCTTCGATTTTCCGAACATGGCGATCGGCCAGTACCTGCTCACCATCTCGCAGCGCGACTTCACCTCGGTCAGCCAGCCGGTCACGGTGCAGGCGGGGTATTTTCCGTTCGCTAACATCACGTTGAAGCCTCCGTCGGAACTCACCGAGGTGACGGTGACAGCGACGCGGCTGCCGGTGGTCGCCTCGGCAACTCCGATCACGATGGTGAGCCAGGAAGACATCGAGAACACCCCGGGAGCGGCCAACGTCAACAGTCTCGCCATGATCACCGATTACGTTCCCGGGGCCTATCAAGCCCATGACATGCTGCACATACGTGGCGGCCATCAAACGAACTGGCTGATCAGCGGGGTTGAGATTCCGAACACGAACATCGCGGAGAACCTCGGCCCCGCATTGAATCCCCAGGACGTGGACACCTTAGGGATCGAGCGGGGCGGCTATCTGGCCGACGAGGGTGACCGCACGTACGGCATCTTCAACGTGATCCCGAAGAGCGGCTTCAGCCGGACTAACCAAGCCGAGCTCGAAGTCACGGCGGGAAACTTCGGCCAGACCAACGACTACTTGAGCGTCGCGAGCCATACGGAGGATTTCGCGTACTATGCGAGCGTCGAGGGTAATCGCAGCGGCATCGGCCTGCAGACCCCTGTCTCCCAGGTGATTCATGACGAGACGCGCGGGTACGGTGCGTTCACCAACCTGCAGTACAAACCAAGCGAGCAAGATACGGTAAGCCTCGTCGCCCAGCTGCGCCAAGACGTTTACCAGATACCGGACTGCACCGCGCCGCTCCCCGACGACCCGGGCTGCGTTGGGCAGTTCGGCGATGTGCAGGGTGAGGCGGATAACTTCGCGGTGCTGTCCTGGGCGCACACCTTCAAGGACTACGCCGTACTCACGAGCTCGCTTCTTTATCACTTCGACCGGGCGGATTATGACGGCGGCGCCGGCGACTATCCGACCCTAACGACCTACCGCCACAGCTCGCAGTACGAGGGCGCCGAAGAGCAGCTGAAGTGGAACGTCAACCGCAATCATCTGGATGTCGGAGTCTTTGGCTTCGCCCAGCAGGATCAGGCTGACTTCAATCTGGCATTCGCCGAGTTGAGCGCGCCGACCCTCCGGGAGTTGGAGAGCCCCACCGGCGAGCTCGTCACCGCCTGGCTGCAGGATACCTTCGAAGTCACGCGCTGGCTCAACTTGTCCGCGGGCGCGCGCCAGTCACACTTCCAGGGCAGCTTCACCGAGAACGCGACCGACCCTCGGCTCGGCGCCACCCTCCAACTGCCGCGACTGGATTGGGTGCTGACCGCCTTCTGGGGCAAGTACTACCAGGCTCCGCCGCTCGAGACGCTCACGGGGCCCTTGGTCGCCTATGCGACCGCGAATGACACCGCCTTCCTGCCGTTGCATGGGGAGCGCGATACCGAGCGCCTGTTCGGCGTGACCATCCCGGTGAAGGGTTGGACTATCGAGGCGGATTACTTCGTCACCGAGTCGTCCAATTTCTTCGATCATAACCCGCTCGGCGAATCCGACATCTACCTGCCGATCACGGACCAGGGGGCGCTGATCGAAGGGCGCGAGCTTACCGTGCGCTCACCCGCCTTCTGGCCGTACGGACAGGTCCACCTCGCCTATTCGAACCAAACGGCGGAGTGCTTCGGGTCGATCACCGGAGGTCTCGTGGTCCCCGGAACGGCCTGCGGCAGTCCCCCGATCGGGCTCGACCACGATCAGCGCAATACGCTGAATCTTGGGTACAACGCCGAGTTACCGCAGCATTTCTTCGTCGGTTCCAACCTGTCGGTCAATTCGGGACTCTCCAACGGCTCACCGCCGCCGACCCACCTCCCGGGCTACGTAGTACTCGACCTGACCGCGGGCCGAAACATCAACCGTGATCTGTCGGTGTCCATCACCACGCTCAACCTCACCAACCGGCATCTGCTCACAGACAACAGCCTGACTTTCGGCGGCGTCCACTGGAACAATCCGCTCCAGATTTATGCCGAGCTGCGTTACAAATTTCACTATTAGGGATCTCAGCCAATTAGGAAGCACCCAGGGCCTGCCGCACCCTGCTCCGGGCAATTTCGTTCTCCCGAGGCAGACCGATCGATATCCGAGCCCAGCGATCATACGGCGGAAACGCGTGACCAATCGCGACGCCGCCTTTCAACATCGCTGCAGCGAATTCGGGGATTGGGATACCCGTTTCGAAAAATACGAAGTTGCCGGTGGCCGGGGTGAAATTCAAATCGCGATCGCGGAACAGCTGGAACCACTTTTCCCGTTCCTTCGCCACCTGCCCCGCAACCCGCGCGACGTAAGCGGTATCCTGCAAGCTCGCAGTCGCGGCCGCCACCGCGAGCCGGTTGAACAAATGCGGATTGTTCAAACCCTGATCGCTCAATGCCTTCGCGATTGGCCCAGGGACGAGTCCATAGCCGATGTCGAGTCCCGCCAACCCGTAGATCTTGGCGAAGGTGCGGAAGACGATGACGTTCTCACCGCCGCGCACCAGATCTGTGAGGGTTCGCTGCGCGAAGCGATCTGCGAATTCCAGATAGGCCTCATCCACGATGACGAGCGCCCGGCGGGAAATCGTGCGGGCGAAGTCTCTCAGTTGATCCATCCCGCTGACAATTCCAGTCGGATTGTGTGGATTCACCAGATACACGGCGCGTGTGCGCTCATTCACCCTGGCCGCAATCGCCGGCAAATCGTTTTCCATGCGTGAATTGAGGGCAACCGCGACAGCGCGGCCGCCTACCGCCACCGCCGAATCGATGAGGGCGGTGTAACCCGGATCCGAGTAAACGAATTCGCCGCCAGCGCCTCCTTGCAGACTAAGGTAGGTCCCGAGCGGCTCCAAGATCTCGCCGAGAATGACCTGATCCTTGCGCACGCCTTCTTTTGCGGCAATCGCTCCGATCAGCTGCTCGAGCTCTGCACCGGTATATCGGCACAGGTTCGAATATTCGCGCTGAATGGCACTGACCACCGCCGGCGCGGGACCATACGGATTTTCGTTCAAGGAGAGCCTGACCAGCTGCGCACCATCGCTGCCCACAGCGGGCGCAGATGATGGCTTTGCACCGAGGCGCGCGACACCCACGGCCCCGAAAGCCAGGGCCAGCGATCTGAGTGAGGCGCGTCTATCGAAGTGAGTCATCCGGTTTCCTACCATCGATAGGTAGCCCGGACTCCAGCGGTCAACGGGCGAATTGTGTATGTTGGTCCCACGAATTGAGCGCTTTCCAAGGCGGTATTGTAGAGCAGCGGATGGCTGTTCAACACGTTGAGCGCATAAAGGGAGACATCCCACCCGTTCCAGATCGCTCCGACATGGACGTTCAAAACGTTGGTTGAGGGGTTCGCGATGAAATTCGGATCAACTGCGACGTTGTTGGGGAACTGCTGCGCAAACGGCCCCGGGTTCTTGCTGTGAAACTCGTCATCCACACGTATGTACGCCTGATAGCGCTGGGCGACCGTGAACGAGTACTGAGCCGACGGCACCACCGTCCATGGCGTCGCGTATTGATTGATTTGCTGCCCGGCGGTGACGTACTGGGTGATACCGGGTCCGAGCGTTTGCGAGTCCTTCGCGTTCGTGTAGCCGACAGCCAGGCCAAGTTCGAGCGCGCTGCCGATCCGCGCGGTCGCCTGTAGATCCGCACCATTGCTCCTTGCCTTACCGAGATTGGATGTGAATGTCTCCGAACATAAATTCGGAGGCAGGCTCACGGCTTGCTGCACATTGGACCAATCAATGTGAAACGCGCTCGCCTGCAACACGAAAGTTCCGTTGGCCAGCCTATTCTTGGATCCGATCTCGTAACTCCAGAGCGAATCCCCCTGAAAGGTCGGCGGTATACCATTCAGCCCTATTTGATTGAGCAGACTCAAACACGAGCCGGTGAGCGGAAAGGGTGCGTTGACCCCACCGACACGATCCCCCTTGGCGGCGCTCAGATAAATCAAATTGTCATCGTTTACCTGAAAGTTCACGCCGATCTTGGGGTCTTTGACGGTCTGGCCTTGCTCACCGGTCGCGTAGCTGGTTCCGCCGGCGAAGGGTCCCGTCTGGTAGATGCTGTAGTCGTCCGAGTCACGGGCGACGCGAGCACCGGCGGTGACGCTCCACTGATGAGTGATGTGATAGGTGGCCTGGCCGTAGAAGGCCAGTTGCCGGTCGATCGAGCGTTCATCGCCGATATAGGACAAGTTACCCGGAAGTAGAACCGTCCCCGGTACCAGCGTCGGTAAGTAGGGACTGTATTCGGGGTTATAGCTGCGCTGGCGCGCGTCGACGAATGACAATCCGAGCGTCCACTCCAACAGCGGTCGATCGGAGCCGGCAGACTGAATCCGCAAATCCTCCGTTACCACGTTTTGATCCGTATTGATGATGTTATGGTCGGCCGCCGCCGCCACCAGTGGCCACGGCAAGCCGAAGGCTTCCGGCGTGGCGGTGGTGAAATCTTCGTTCGTGGTATTGCTTCGGTGCAGATATCCGGTGTTGGAGATGAGCTGCATTCCGGCAAGATCGAGCTCGGCCTTGAGCGCGGGCAAATAGAACGTATCCGTGCTCGGCGTCTGTTCCAATTGCGGATTGACGAAGCGGCCGTCCCCGATATTCGAGTAGTGCGGATTGAGCACACCCCACTGCTGGACGAACGGATCCTGCGATTGGGGTGACTCGGCCGGCTCAAATCCGGAAGAGTCGTGCGAATAAAGATGCTGGTAATAGAGAGAAGGAGTGATCCGCAGCGATTCGTTGGGGGCCAGCGCGAGGGCGGCGCGCAGCACGTCGCTGTCGCCCCAATTCGAGTTGGCGTCATCGTAGCCGCCGGGAATGGCGCTGATGTGATTGACGTATCCACCCTCCGTGCGATGCCATACGCTCACGCGAAAGCCGAGCTCGTCGGAAACAATCGGGCCGCCGAAAGCCGCGCCGGCCTCATAACTCGGGGCACCATCGTCCGTATAGCCCAAATCGGCGCGCGAATAGCCGCTATATTGCGTCAAGCTGGGTTCCGGCGTGATGAAGCGGATGGCTCCGCCCTCTGCGCTCGATCCAAACAAGGTTCCCTGGGGACCTCGCAGCACTTCGACTCGGTCCAGATCGAACACCTGAGGCAATGTGGCGCCGATTAATCCGACGATGCCGACGCGCACCTGAACGGGCACGTCGTCGATGTAGACGGCCGTCGTAGCCGCTCCCGCGCCGGAAAAGATTCCGCGGATCGACAACAGATTCTTGGGACCCGTCTGCAGGTAGTCCACGCCCGGGGTCATGTTCGCGACGTCCGCCAGATCCTGGATGCTCAGTCGATCAAAGGAAGCGTTGTTGAACACCGAGACGCTGATCGGCACGCGCTGCACATCTTCGACGCGCTTCTGCGCCGTTACCACGATTTCTTGCAGTTGATCGGAACTCGCGCTCGCATCGACGGCAAACGAATGCTTCGGCCAGAGACTGACGGCCGATATCAGCGCAAAGAGAATAGTTCTTGATCGCATCGATCTTGTTCCCGTGGATGTCCGCCGGCGGATGCTAGAGCTTATGGCATAAGAAAGACTAATAGGGAAATGCGATTAGCTCATGCGAAAATTACTGGTTGGTCGCCGCTGACTTCGGCCCTCTTCGTAAACACTAGAATCGCTTGTTGAATCCAATGCTGACACCGCGCGGCAGTATCTGGACCGATAACGGCGTGTTGCGCGTAGTCGCCCAATACCCGAAACCGGTTCCCAGCAGGCCGCCTGCGATGACATCGGTCTGCCAGTGCGCCTGACTCTTGAGGCGAGCGAGGGCGTCGTAAACAGGCAGCGCCTCGAGCGCCCAAACCCAGGGGTACTGCTTGTAATAATTCACGATGAATGGCGTCACAAATGACGACTGGAGTGTCACTTCGCCACTTGGAAAGCTCTGATAGCGGCTGCCCTTGAACCAGACATTCGGATCACTCTCTTGGTAGGGGCGAGGGCGGCCGATCGTGTCCTTGAGCACCGTCGCCGCGATCCCGGACAGGGCCGACGCATCTATCGTCTGCCAGAACGTGTGCCCGAGCTCACCGTCGTTGCCGAACCATAGGCTGCCCACGACTTCCAACGCGATCGCCCCGTACTCGATTCCCGTCTGGTAGCTCCGGGCCCATATGCCATTTTGATCGAGCGGCAATTCATGATCGATTCCGAAAGGGCCACTCCCGGCGTGAGCCATGGGTGCGGCGAGCAGCAATATCGACATCAGACAATGAGGCTCCTTTCGCATCTGACAACGTTCCCGTACAAAGCCCGTCTACTTTGCGTCGCAAAGTACGCGCAGAGCGGCGGTTATGCAAGCTTTTTGCAGCACATGCGTTCGCCTCGAGGCGGCGGAATTCACTTGTCGCTATGCGTCACGGTTTGTCGAATGTGACGGATACCGAACGCCGCCAGGCCGGCTACCACGGGGATACTCAACGCCATCGCCAATTCGTAGTTCACGTCCCACCCCAGGGCCTTGATCCCCTTGGCGAGATACCCGATCAGCCCAACGACGTAATAAGTGATTGCCGCGATCGACAGTCCCTCGACGGTTTCCTGCAGTTTGAACTGCGCCTTGGCGCGACGATTCATCGACTCGAGCAGCGCCTGATTCTGTCGTTCGCGTGTCAGATCGACCCGCGTTGCAAGCAATTGATTTGCACGGGCCACGCGCTGCGACACAGACTCCTGCCGACCGGCAACGGCACGACACGTATTCATCGCTGGAGCGAGCCGGCGTTCGGTGAAATCGCCAAACGTTTGCAGGCCCGGAATGCGCACTTCGCGCAGCTCGGCGATCCGCCGCTGGACCAATTCATAGTAGGCGGCCGCCGCACCGAACCGGTAGTGGTTCTCCGCCCCGCCGCTTTCGATTTGCGCCTCCAAGCGGGTCAACCGCTCCAATAATTGCGCTTCATCCTCCTCGCAGGCGCTTTCCAGGACGGTCGTAACCTCTGACAAGTCGCGCTCGTATCCTGTGATCAGCGGCGCCAGCGCCTGCGCCACCGGCAGAGCCAGCAGCGCCATCATTCGATAGGTGTCAATTTCCAGCATGCGTTGAACGATGCGGCCCGCCTGGCGCGTGGTCATCTGCCGATCGACCAGCAAAAAGCGGCTGAATCCGTCGGCGCGCACACGAAAGTCCGTCAGTGCAATAGCCGCATTGTCGCCAACGTGCGAGCCGACCAATACATTGCCGTCGAACCACTTCGTGGCGACCTCCTCCAGGTCCTCCGAGACCGCCGATTGGCCGAGCAACGCACCGTTCGACGCCACCATGAGGTGACCCTTGAGCCCCGCCAACCAGTCCTCCGGAACGCAGGTGAGCGCGGCGGAGGCAAAAGGATCGGCGAATGGCCCCGGCACGGTGAAAGTGTACCGCGCGAATTCCGCGTGGCGCTCCCAACGAATCGAAAATTCGCCCAGATCCGCGCTGAAGTGGTTCGAAATTTTGTCGGGAGCCTGCCGACCGAATCGGCGCACCAATTGCCGCACATGCTCCCATTCTTCCTGCCGCGCGCCGGATTCTGAGAGTAACGCCAGGTAGCTGACGCGAAGGGGGGGCCGCAGGGAATCGGAGGGGCGCGCATGTACCTCGTTGTTGAGTTCGCTGCGCAACGCATGGTTTGGTGGAAGCATGGGTGCAGACGGTAGCGTGAAGGCGCGCAGGTGTCACGTACAGTCTGAAGTCTGCCGGCAGATGTCCGCTGTCGCATAGGTGCTTGTACTGCTGCTGAAGGAGCGCGACATCAGTTATCGTCATGTCATGAACGTCACCCCGCTGTCCCCCATCGAACTGCCCTCGCCGACCGAGGATCGCGCTTGCTCGATTCATGAGGCATTCGCGCGGCGTCAGACGACCCGCGAAATTGCGTCGCGGCCGCTGACACTGGCGCAGCTCTCGAATCTGCTGAGCGCCGCTTTCGGGGTGAACCGCAGCAACGGGCCTTTCGGGGCACCCGGGCGGACGGCAGCTTCGGCCAGCAACTCCCAGGAAATAGACCTCTATGTCGCGCTTGAAAGTGGCGTTTACCTGTATGAAGCTCCAACACACCGGTTGGCTCCGGTTATCCCGGGAGATCTACGCGCGCTCGCGATGAACAGTCGACAGGAGGTCGGTTCCCTAGCGCCAGTTCAGCTGATCTATGTCGTCGATCTGCACCGCCTCACGCACACCGTCGGATTCGACGAACCCGGCTTGCACGATGTGGAAATTCAGAAGTCGTATTACTTCGTGGACACCGGCATCATCGCTGGGAACGTTTACCTATTCGCAGCGGCGCACGGCCTGGCAAGCTGGTTCCACAATTGTGAGAAACAGGCCCTGGCAAGCAGCCTGGCGCTGCGCGCGGAACAGAGGGTCCTTTTTGCACATTCGGTCGGCTGGCCGGCGCGCGAGGAGGAACTGACATGAGGATATCCGGATCAAGCCATCCAGTTCGTCACCAACGTGACCACCCACGCCTCAAGCCGCAGTGACAGAGTCAGGCGCTCAAGGCGGTGGTGGGCTGCCGCGTGCCGAGGGAACGGTGCCGCGGGAGGAAGTCATTGCGGGTCGCCTCAACCCAGAGGTCACCGCGACTGAGAACGCCCTCGCCCGCGAGCCATTCAGTATAAGGTTCAAGCAGCTCACGTCGCAGTTCGCCCCAGTGGCCCGCGTGGGTCCATGATGTGGCGATGAGCGCCAGTGACCGGGCCAGCAGCTCGCGGGGGAAGTAAGGGATCGCCCGATCGATGACATCGAGCGCCGACGCCGGCTCCTCGATCGCCGCAAGGTAGCCGCGAGCGGTGGCGGCCAGAAAGGCACGTACCAGCTCCGGATTGGTTTCAAGAAGGGAACGCTGCGTGCCGAGCAAATAACTGTGGTAGGCCGGCGCGCCGATCGTGTCCACTCGCCAGGTTACGCGCTCGCTCTCGGGATAGGAACCGAGCAGCGTGTCCCAGCACCAGTAGCTGCCGAAGCTTGCATCCGCAAAGCCGGCGGCGATCATGTCGGGGATCGTTTCACGCCCTCGGTTGTCGACCTCGATCACCGCATCCGGATCGCCACCATCGTGCGCGATCAGGCGGCGTAACAATGCACGGCCTCGGGGCGTGGTCTCGAATGCGACGCGCCGTCCGGCCAGATCGCGTGGCCGCTGGATGCCGGTGGCGCAGATTGTTTGGATCGCCTCGAGACCCGTGTGATTAATGGACGCAATCCCCACCAGCGGCTCGTTTCGATCGCGACGCAGCAGCAGGCGCGTGACCGGAAAGACGCCGAAGTCGGCCTCGTAGCGCAGCAGGTGTTCGAGCGTGTCGCCGCGCTGGTAGTCCACGGGACCTATCGCCACGTCCAGCCCCGCCTCGCGATACCAGCCTCGTGCCCGCGCCACATAGAATCCCGTATCGTTCGGCCAAGGATGGTGGAAGCCTGTAATCACACGCACTTGGGTCACGTCGCGGCCTCCGTCGACCACTCCCGCCGGTTCAGCGGGGGCACGGCTGCGTGCCGCGCCTGTTGCTCGGTGCGGGCGGTCTCCCAGCGCCGCAGCCCGATGAAGGCGAGCACGACGAACGCGGCATATAACCCGCCTGTCCAGAAAAGATCCTTGTAGACGTAGACGCCGACATAGACAAGATCGACAACGATCCAGACCCACCACGCCTCGATGCGGCGCCTCGCCCCCCAAAAGCTGCCCACCAGGCTGGCAGCGAGCAGCGCCGAGTCGAGCCACGGCAAAGCCGCATCGGTGCGCGTCGCCATGAAGCGGCCCAGCGCCAAGCTCACGAGGGCCGCGGCGAGAACCGCGATCGCGATTTCAACCACAGGCGTGCGGGCGACCAGCACTTCGCCCTGCTCGTCCCGGCTCCGCCGCCATTGCACGAAACCGTAGGCGAGCGTGACGGCGAACACCCCCTGGAGGGCCACGTCGGCATACAACTTCACGCGGAAGAATATCCACGCATAGATCGCGACGGACGCGAATGCGTACGGGTAGTGCCAAAGGCTTCGCCGCGTCGCCAGCCACACGCTGATCACGGAAACGATGACGGCGATCGGTTCGATCAGAGACATGGGCGTCAGGCGGCTCGAGTGGTTTTCAGCGACCCCCGTAACGTAACGTGCCCCCGCATGATCGCCTACGAACCGTTTCGCATGAGCTCATACGTCGCGCATCACCGCGTACGCCAGCTGGACGACGCCGTGATCGAGCACGTCCGCTGACTTAAACTGCAGCCTCACGACCCCCGCCAGCCCGTTGCGATAATCCACAATTCCCTGAACCTGCTCGGCACCGTCGAGCGCTGGGGCGATGAGCACCCGCAACTCGTCGACGACCTGGGCGGCAAGGAAAGTGCCGTTCGTCTTGGCGCCGCCTTCCACCACGAGATGCGTGATGCCGAACTCGCGGGCAAGCACGTCCAGCAAGCTCGGGATGTCGTACTCCGTGGCTGCGGAGACAATATACGACACGCCGTCAGCCGTCAGTTCGGCGAGATGGCTGTCCGGGGTATCCCGACCGACGAGAACGATGACGTGGTCGCCGCTCAGCTTGGCGCCCTCAAAGTGAAGCTTGCCCGACGGGTCAAGCGCAACGGCAAAGGTCGCGGCATCTGTTTGGGCAACGTGGATCGGTCGTTCAATCTCCCATGGCCCGGCGGGCGCGTGGGGTCCTGTCTTGCTCATCTCCGCCATGGTGACGCGACCGACCAGCCAGGCGTTGGCCTGAAGAGAGGCGTGAATTTTCTCGTACTGTCCCGACCAGTCGCGTCGCGTCCCGTCGGGACTCGCGGTGAAGCGGCTGGGATGTAGACGGCCATCGATTGAAGTCACCATGAGTATCGACACTCGAGGTTTCATTTACACACTCCTGCTTGAGGGTGAAGTAGCGCCATGGCCTAGGCTCCAACCTCCGGAACCGTCATGCTGTGCTTTAAATGCGACGCCAAACGCAAAGCGAGCGCGACCACGGTGAGCGTCGGCGGAGCCGTACCTTCCGTGGGGAAAACAGAACCTCCGGCTATGAAAAGATTCGATAGCCCGTGCACGCGGGCGTTCGCGTCCACCACGCCCTGCTTGGGGTCGACGTGCATACGAGTCGTGCCCAGTTGATGCCAGCCGCCGGCGAGTTTCTCCGGCCAGTCTTCCACTTCCCCAGGTGCCAAAGGTGCCAAACTTCCGATGTTGAGACGGCGTAGCTCCGCATCGATGATCTGTTCACCACGCACGGCTGTGCGCCGATCGATCGGCGACGTGCGCCAGTCGACTTTGGGCCGCCTCAGACCGAATGCGTCCCTGGTGTCGTCCAGAGTGACACGGCTCTCTGGATTGGGTGCTTGTTCGGGCTTGCTCTCCAGCAGGAAGCCGCTGATAAATCGGTTCGGCTGAAACAGACGCAACACCCCTGCCACGGCCGTTCGATCGAGACGCCGGACCATGTCGCCGATCTGCCGAAACGTCAGCCGTTTGCGGCCATACGGCGGTAATCGCAAGAAAGGATCGGACCGGCGCGATCGGGACAGCGAGAGAACCGTTTTGCGAAGGGCGAGCCAGCCCTGCGAGTCGTGCGCCAAGTACATCGCGTGCAGGTTGGCGCTGTAGTTGAGCAGTGCCTCCTCCCGCTGCAATGTATCCGCCAGCGCAATACGCGCCATGACTGCGCGACCATGAAACAGCTCGCCGTAAATCCCGGTCGAGAGCTGCCGCGTCGGCACAAACACCTGGCGCATCGTATGCGGATGCTCCATGAAATACCGTCCCACAACGTCGTGCTGATTGCCTAGGCCATTGGCGAGCACATCATTCGACAACAACAACAGGCGCGCATTTTCGATTCCGCCGGCCGCGAGCACAAAATGCTTCGCTTGGACGGCGAAGCGAACGCCGGATAAGGTGCCCACGTCGAGCCGGCTGACCGTGCGTGCAGAGGCGTCGGTCTTTATGGCCAGAATGTTGGCGTTGAGAATGCAGCGCAGATCGGCGGCACGCCGCAACTGCTCGCGGTAGACACTGCCGAATCGCGTGGGCGGACTGAAACGATAGATGAGGCTTTGCAACCGCTGCGGATCGAACGGCAACAGCTTGGCGCGCGGATGATTGAGTTCGGCCAACGCACGTTCTGGATCGTAGTCGCCGCTCGGCACCTGGCAAAGCGTATGGGCACGCTCATAAAATGACGCCAGTTCGCTGAGCGCAAACGGCCAACCGCTGTGCGCAACCCACGGCCGCGACTCGAAGTCAATCGGATCGAGTGGCCGACACCACCCGCCCCAGGCATTGGTGTTCCCGCCCAAGTAGCGGATTTGGCACTCATCCAATGCGTAGTAAGGCAAGCCCACATTACGCCCGCGGTACAAGTCCTGTGTCGGCCACGCCAACTCTGTGCCGCCGCTTTCCAGGAGGCAGACAGTGAGCCCGCAGTCGCGCAACTCCAATGCCATGGAAATTCCGGCAGCGCCGCCACCGACAATTGCGATGTCCGAGCGAACAACGGAATCAGAGCTTATTTGTCGTGCATCAATAATCATGAAGTCGCAGCCTGCCCCGACGTCTCAAGCGCTCGCTCGGCGATTCAGGATACGCGAACCCACTCAAAGCCGTTGGATGAGGCCACCCTTAACGCGGCGGCGGCGTCGGGGAAGCAGACCCTGGCGATCCCGGAGGCGGCGTCCCTGGCGACGGAGTTCCCGGCGTACCTGGGTTCGGGGTGCCGGGCATACCGGGGCTGGGCATTCCCGGTGTTCCCGGGTTGGGGGTTCCTGGCGCACCCGGGTTGGGCGCTCCGGGCGCACCCGGGTTCGGTGTTCCCGGGTTCGGCATCCCTGGAGTCCCCGGATGGGTGCCCGGGGTGCCGGGCATACCTGGCGCGGTCCCGCCTCCGGGGGACGGAGTCGCTTGCGCCCATGCGCAATTGGCGGCTATCAAACTGGCCGCGAGCGCGGCAATTGCGAAGGGTCTGCTCATGGAATCTCCTCGATGCGTTTGCACTGGAGATAGGTTCAACCCTTCGCGCACCTCGCGCTGTCGGTCGCCGCAGCTATTGAGTGTAGGGGTCAGCGAGTACAGTCGTCATCGCGTCGCCGCACACCTTGAAGGAAATCGAGGCCGAACTCGGTTGAGGTGCCTTTCAAGAGGCCGCCTTGTCGAGCGCTTTGTCGATGTCCCAGAGAATATCTTCGATGGATTCGAGTCCCACAGAGATGCGCACGAGATCGGCACTGACGCCCGCGGCCCGCTGTTGCTCATCGCTGAGCTGTCGGTGCGTCGTCGACGCGGGATGAATGACCAGCGTCTTCGCGTCCCCGATGTTGGCGAGGTGTGAAAGGAACTCGACACTCTCAATGAACTTTGCGCCGGCACTCGCTCCTCCCTCGATACCGAACGTAAGCACCGCTCCCGCGCCTCGCGGCAGATAACGCAGAGCGAGGTCGTGATAGCGGCTGCTCGGCAACCCGGGATAGTTGACCCAGCGCACCCGCGGATGTCCTTCGAGGTGCCTCGCGACCGCAAGTGCGTTCGCACAATGCCGCTCCATCCGCAGCGGCAGCGTCTCAATACCCTGCAGAAGCAAAAACGCATTGAACGGCGCCAGCGCAGGACCCAAAGTGCGCATGCACTCCATGCGGCACTTCATGGTGAAGCCGAAATCGCCAAAGGTTTCATAAAACCGGATGCCGTGATAGCCGGCCGACGGCTCGGTCATCGCCGGATAACGACCGTTGTCCCAGGGAAACTTACCGGATTCTATGACCACGCCGCCCATCGAAGTACCGTGGCCGCCTAAGAATTTCGTGGCGGAGTGCACGACGAGTGCCGCGCCGTAGTCGAAGGGGCGGCAACCCCACGGGGTGGCGAATGTGTTGTCCACGCACAGGGCAACCCCGGCGTCGTTGGCGATTTTCGCCACTGCTGCGAGGTCCAGCACATTGAGCGACGGATTGGCAATCGTCTCTGCGTACAAGATCTTTGTTTTCGCAGTGATCGCCCGTGCGAAATTCTCCGGGTTGTCGGAGTCGATGAAATGAGTTGCGATGCCCATTTTGCGCAGCGTAACGTCGAGCTGGGTCAGTGTGCCGCCATACAGCGTTCGAGCAGCTACGATCTCATCGCCCTGTTCCAGGACGTTCAACAGGGCAACCGCCTGCGCGGCGATGCCGGTCGCGGCCGCAACCGCCGCTCGTCCCCGCTCGATGGCAGCTAGACGCTCCTCCAGCACTGCGACCGTGGGGTTCGACAGGCGGGAGTAAACATTGCCGAATGTCTGAAGGTTGAACAGGCTCGCCGCATGGTCCGGACTGTCGAACACGAATGAGGTCGTCTGGTAGATCGGCGCCGCGCGGCTTCCAGTCGCCGCATCCGGGACCTGTCCGGCGTGCAGGCACAACGTGTCGAAGCCAAATTCATGATCAGACATGGGTTATTCAGCGCGGAAGCATCGATGGCCGATGAGAGGAGATCACACCGGTATTGACACCACACCAATTGAGGCCGCCGAAAAGGCGCGCGTACTCGATCTTGATGCAGCGATTCGCTACGACGGTCAGGCCCGCACCGGCAGCAATCGCTTCCGCTTGTGGATTCGTCACTCCGAGCTGCAGCCAAAATACCCGCGCACCGACTTCCACCGCTTCCTCGGCAATCGGTACGCAGTCCGCCGCCTTACGGAAGACGTCCACGATGTCGATCGGATCGGGTATGTCGCGCAAACTCCGGTAGCAGCGCTCGCCCAGAATCTCCGGGTAGCGCGGATTGACCGGTATTACCCGAAAGCCATGCTCCTTAAGGTATTTCGCCGCGAAATAGGAGGGACGGAACCAATCCGCAGACAGGCCGACCACCGCGACGGTGCGGCCTCGTGCGAAAATCTCACGCAGCGTGCGTATATCGCTCACCAGTCAAATACCGTCGTAGGATCGATGGGGTTACGCATGGGCCATTATACAAGATCACTTGCCCCCCCTGCGGGGTCCCCAAGAACGGGCGCGGTATCGGCGCCCCAGAGCTGGCGTTCGCGAATCCAAGGCAAAGGCTGCGCCGGATGCGGGCCGTCGAATTCCCGCGCCAGCCGGTGGCCTTCCCACATCGCCTGACCCACCTGCATGGGGGCTTTGCAGTCGCCGATGCGAAAGACCGCCTGAATGTCGTTGACCTTCCACTCGCCGCGGCGCGCCTTGAGTTCACGGTACAACCCATCATCGGAGCTGCGGGAGGTCACGAGAACGACCGCATCGACTTCCAGATCGAAGTCTCCCCCGTTGTCCTGCCGCGGTATCTGCCGGGTCCCCGGCCCCGTGAGGTCGTGGCTGAACTTGTAAAGATAGCTCAAGGTTACCTTTCCGGGTTGAATCGCGGATAACCAGTGATTGCGAAAAGTTCGAATCTTCTTTTGAAACATCATCCGCTTGTTATTCGGCGCTTCGAGCGTGAAAACACCGTACTCGGCAACCTCCGACGCGTCACAAACGTAGGTGACTTCCTTGCCCTGATCGGCAAACATTTCGGCGAGCGAGACGCCTACGAAATGCCCTTCCGCATCGAGCACCAGCACGCGCTTACCTGGGACCGGCTTTCCCGCCATGATTTGTTCCGGCGTCAGACAGTGCGGGAGCGAGATGTCCGCTCCTTCTATGGGACCACAACCGGGACCGACGCCATCGCCCCGCCAATGCGAGCCCGTGGCAATCACAACGCGATCGGCGCCGTAGTTCAGAACGTCGTCCGCGCTCATGCGACCGACGGCGAGATGTACTTCCACGTTCTTGAGCTTGCCGAGCTGGGCCTGCCGATAGCTGATGACCCGGCCCCACTCGCTCAAACGCGGCAGGCGCGAGACCCATTTCCAGTGACCCCCAAGATCCTTGTCCGCATCGCGCAGGTGTACCGTATACCCGCGTTCCCCGAGAACGCGCGCGCACTCCATGCCCGACGGCCCCCCGCCGACGACGAGCACGGACCACGGGTTCCGGGTCTTGTCGAATCTTTCCGGGTGCCAGCCTCGCCGGTACTCCTCCCCGATGGTCTGGTTTTGGGTGCACATGATCTGACCCACCTGGTTGAACTTCGAAACGCAGATGTTGCAGCCGATGCATTCCCGTATGTCCTCCAGCCGGCCATTCTGGATCTTGTTGGGCAGGAACGGATCCGCAATCGACGGACGAGCGGCGCCAATGAAGTCGAGCGTCTTGGAACGCACCAGGGCGACCATGTCGTCGGGGCTCGTGAACCGGCCGTTGCCGACCACCGGAATATCGGGCCCGAGGATCGCCTTTCCTTGCTTGATGAACGGGGTGACCCAACCGGACTTGCGAAAGCGCGATGCGCCGGCGTCTTCGCCCCACTCGGCGTAATTACCGATCTTGAGCGATACGAGATCGACGACGCCCTCTTTACGCAGAAGTTCCAAAACGCGCAGACCATCCTCGTTGGACTCCACGCCTTCCGCGCCATGCAGCGTGTCCATTTCGAAGCGAGTGGTGATGGCGCATCGATCGCCGAGGGCACGCTTGAGCGCCGACAGCACCTCGAGGAAAAACCGCGACCGATTTTCGAACGATCCGCCGTACTTGTCTGTTCTCTTGTTGTAGCGCGGCTCCAAGAACTGAATGGGGACGGTATCGTCGCCCGCGGAGACCTCGAGCAGATCGAACCCGGCCTGTTCCGCACGCCGACCGGCCTCGACGTACATGTCGATGACCGCCTGGATGTCCTCTTCGTCCATCTCGTACCCGTATACCGTGCGGGTCGCGAACATGTCCGACTGGAACTGCGAAGGCGAGCGGCCAATTTCACGGGATTCCAGGCACGGGGCGTGGCCGCCGCTGTACCAGAGCTGAACGCCGGCGAGGCTCTTGTGCTTATGCGCTTCGTCGCACAGATGGGCGAGATTGAGCACATCGCCCTCGTCCCAAATGCGCGCGGACGTATAGGGATACTCATCGGCTTCTGGATGGATGGAGCAATACTCCGTGAACACCACACCCCATCCCCCTTCCGCTTTGGCCCCGCGCAAGGCCGCATTGGCACCGGGTCGCTCGGATCCGGGTCCTGCGCAGTGCGCGGTTTGGAAAAAACGATTGCGCGCGATTCTCGGGCCGATCCTCACGCTGTCGAAGAGGATGTCGTATTTGGGATCTCGCGCCATTTCCGGGTCACTCCTGATGGTTGGCGGGTCGCACGCCCGGCCTGATTTGCTTGGCAGAACCAGTTGCAATGCGCGTGCCATGCCGGCCCAGCGCCGAAGTCCGCGCGCCAACGCTCGACAATTCAGCGAGTTACGGAATTTCAGGACATGGAGCGAACTGAGCAGCCAGGAGCGCGAGCAGCGGGCGCTGCAAATTTGCATCAATCCGCGGGCGCGCTAGTCAACGCGAGCGATCGGCTGCAGCCATTTGTTCACACGGAAGGTCGGCTCTTTCGCACAATGGTTGCGATATCGACACCCAGCAGTTCCGCCGCCTTGCGCTTGCTGCCGGTGCGGCGAATGGCATCCTCAACCACGTGGGACTCGTAGCGACGCACCACATCCTTGAGATGACCCGGGCCCGGGCCCACGGGCTCCGCGACGGGCGGCAGCGGCTCGGCATCGCTCTTGCCGGCGCTCTGAACACTGTACAGCGCCTCTCGGACATCCTCGATGCTGATCCGCTGATCGCAGACCACGGCAAGGTGCTCGACAAGATTCTGCAGTTCGCGAACGTTGCCGGGATAGTCGTGTGCGACCAGTTGGCGGCGGGAAGCCGGGTCAAGGCGCATCGGCGTTGGACGGCGCCGATTGATTCGCGCCATGAATCTATCGATCAATCGATCGGCCACATCCGGGCACTCGCGCAGCGGCGGAAGCGTGAGCGGGACCACGCTCAAGCGGTAGAACAAGTCACGGCGGAACACTCCCGCGGCGACCATGGCTTTGAGATCCCGATTGGTCGCCGCGATGACCTGCACCCGAAGCCTTTTCGTGAGGGTTGAACCGACCCGGTGCAGGGCATTGTCTTCCAGAAACTGCAACATCTTGCTTTGGCAAGACAGCGGTATCTCGCCAACTTCGTCGAGAAAAAGGATTCCCCTGTCAGCCGCCTCGACCAGACCGCGCTTGCCCTTGGCCAGCGCACCGGTGAAAGACCCCCGCTCATAGCCGAACATTTCGGACTCGAAGAGACTTTCCGGAATACTCCCGCAATTTACATGGATGAACGGGCGAGACAGGTGGCCGGACCGGCGATGCAGCAGACGCGCGAATTCGGTCTTGCCGACTCCGGACTCACCCAACAATAACAACCGGCTTCCAAGCGCCACGGCCTTCAGAGCACGTTCCACCAACACCACCGTCTTTTCGCCGAGCACCATCCCTTCGTCGCCGTCCGATCCGAGCGGGTGGCTTTCATCGCCAAATGGACTCGCAGGCAACTCTGCCTGCATTCTCGTCAGTTGCCCGACATCCCGAACAATAATGAGAAAACAGCTCAATTCGCCAGTCCAATTGCGAACACAACGGGTGCTCAGCAGATATGGTTGCCGAGAGCGGGCGAAGACGGTTTGATTCATCTTGGCGCCCTCCGAGAAGGCCTCGAGCACCATGTCGCAGTCGAGCGCCGAGCGGTTGACGAGCTGTGCGAGCGGCTGCCCGACCGCCTCGATCCGCAGCAGTTCGTTGATGCTCTCGGCCGCCGAGTTGATGTACCGCACGAAGCCCGTTTTGTCGACCAAAATGATGCCGTCGGGAAGAAGGTCGATCAGCTGTTGCCATCGGGGATCGGCCCACGGCTGATCGAGATCCAAGGCGTTCGCTGCATCGGATTCGGCGGGGGTGGGAGTGACGAATTTCATCGCAGCCGAGCGCGCGACCTGGCGCGACGACCGCGAGAAAGGCGCGATGTCGAAAGTGCTTCGGTGGCCGGCTTCGCCGGGCGAAGACACAGGACATATCGGCTGAGTTCATCGTCAGGAAACGGTGCCATCCGGATCTCGCAGGCCACGCTTGCCCCGTCCATCTTGGTAACGTCGGCGCTCCAGCGGCGTTCGGCGAGACCAAACCATCGATGATCGTCGGCGCCATTCGACTCGAGATTCACGATGGTGGACGCGCTCTTGCCGAGAACGGTATCGGCACGCCAGCCAAATGAGGACTCGAATGCCGGATTGACAGCCAGAACTTGCTGGGCCTTGTTGATGACCAGGACCGCATCGGGAATCGCCGAGAGCACGTCTCGCACTTCGCGTTCCCGCTGCGCCAATCGATTGTGGGCCACGCGAAACTCGGTGGTATCCCTGACGGTGCCCCACATGCGCACCATCTTCCCGTCTTCGATGTGACAGCGAACGCTGTTCTCGATATACGCCATGCTACCGTCATGCCGCACATCCACGCTGGGTGCCGAGTCGATGTGAAACCTCGAATCGATCAGCTGCCGCACGAACGCCTCGTTGGTCGGATTGCGCCGGAAGTAGAGGGATACCCGCTGTCGGTTGAAGTCGAGGTCCGCCGGCAGGTTGTAGATCGCGGCCATGGCGCGATTGCACATGCTCCAGTGACATTCGTTTTCGAACACTTGTCGTATGATTTCCTGCTCGCCGAGGGTGAGATCCACAGCTTCCGTGTACTCGATGCACCACATGGCCTCGGTCGATGCATCGGTGAATCCATTGAGCATCTCGGTCGCGTACTCGAGCTTCGACAGATGCCGGAAGTTCTCGGTATCGTCGAATCCGGTCAGGCAAAGCACAGGGGAGCCGCCATTGCCACGCCGGGTACTCATATGTGCAACGAGCCGGACGATGCGGTCCGCGGAAGGGGTCAATTGCAGACGAACGGTGCAATTACGTTTATCGATGCCGAGTTTCAACCCCCGGTCGAGCAGCTGCTGTGCGCTGTCCCTATCCATCAGATCCCAAAGGCTCAGGCTCGTCAGGCTCTCGATCGGGAGGCCCACGGCGGACGCCAATGCTGGGTTACAGGAGACGATACTGCCTGTGAGATCCACGGACAGGCAGAACAACCCGTCGTCGGCTAAGTCCGTCGCAGCATCAACCACGAAACCCCCGATGAATTGGTTTTCCTCGGACGCAACGTGCCATTGCAAGTTCTCGACCAACCCTGCACGAGGAATAAAAACGCCATCAAATCAACTAGTTCGCGACGCTCGACCGCGGGAAGGTTTGGACCTTGATGCATTATTGCATCGTTGATGCTCAAATGCATCAGGCCCGGGCGTCACGCGGTCCATTGGTGAAAATGCGTCCGCGCTGACGCCCCTGCCTCAAGCCCCGTAGAACACCAGCGTCCGCAACTCGATGCTTTCGCGGGGCAGAGCGCCGGGTGGCGTCGTTGGGTCCGTGAACGCCGAGTGCGGCGCGAAACGTGCACGCCCATCATCGGCTGAATCGAAGCACTTGATCAGCATCATTTCGTCCTCGCGCATTGCGGGGGCGTAGAACCACCGATGCGAAGGACTGAACTTCACGTAGTAGATCTCACCGATACGGTCCGGGTACACCAGGTCTGTCGCGACAAGATCCTCACGCTTGACGCTTCGAGCATCGGCGACCGCCAGCGGTGCGTCCTCGATCGGCCCGCGGATGGGCCGCCAGAGGTTGACCACGGAGAAGCGCCTATGCAATAGCTCGCCCGCCTCCTCGCCAAGCAGATCAAGAACACGCTGCGGACCCGATTTCACGGTGTAATCATTGTGCACTCGGGACGCTGGCTGCCGTGGTATCCCATGGGATCTGTCGGTCGCGCCGGGAATTCGTCGACGAATCGTATGGTCGAACACAATCACACGGGAGGCACCGGTCAACTCCTCGAGCAAGGACACGGCTTCGGGGTAGTAGCGAGCCCGGACTGCCTCTTCGTTATAGAAATCATCGATGCTGCTCGCCGCAGTGACGAGCTGGAACCCCTCTCGTTCGAGTGAAAGCGACGACGCGATTGGCCGGACATCAAAAATATTGACCGCGTGCTCCCGGTGAACAGCCGTCGTGCGGGGCACGCCCGGCGGCGGCTCGTATTCCAGCGAGCAGGGCTTGTCGCTCATCGGCTCGATGTAGTTCAGGGTCGCCTCGATGCTTGGCAAGTGTCCGAGCGCTGATGCGTTCATGGAAGTCTCCTCTGCGCGTGCGTCGACAGGCTCATTCATCGACGGATACACTTTGCCCTGGCCCACTCCCTCGAACCAAATAGCATTTGTTGAAGTCGATTAAGTTTCTCTAAAGACCCTCAGCTCGAGGAAATGGAGCGGTTCAGCGAAAGGGTCATGAAACGCAGATCCTTCGGCCCGACCGCGGCGCTCGATCGGGTCAGCCTCTTGATCCAGCGCGGTGAGATCTTCGGATTTGGACGCGGCAATAATCAATACCAACTACGCCCTCCAGGCGCAGCTGCGGCCGGGCACGGATGCAATCGCCATCGAGAGCCGGAAGAACAACCCTTACGGCAATGTGATAGCGGTGCGCGCCCCGGACAAGGATAAACCGGGTCCCGCAATCCCGCTCAAATCGCCAATCAAGTCCTCGGTAAGACCGTTTGCGATTCGGAAACAGCATCCATCTTTTGACTCGTTGTCGGACATCCACAAGTCATGACCCAGAATCGACGATTCGCTCCGTTCCGAGCGAATCGCGGGATGGTTCCGCGCCCCGCGCGGAACCATCCCAACCGTCAAGTTTCAGCGCTTGACGAGCGCGTCGCGAATCTGCTCGAGCAGTACTTCCTGGCGCGGCGGAGGCGCATCGACCGGCGCCGGCGGCGGGGTCTTCAGCTTGTTGATTCCTTTCACAGCAATGAAGATCACGATGGCAATGATGAGAAAATCAAATACCGTCTGCAGGAAGGCACCGTATTTCAACAACACCGGTGCCCCCTTGGGATCGGTGCCCAGGGTGGCCGCGAAATCGCTGAAGTTGACGCCGCCGATGAGCAGTCCGAGCGGCGGCATGATGACATCGCCGACGAAGGACGACACGATCTTGCCAAACGCGGCGCCGACGATCACACCCACCGCCAGATCAACCACATTGCCCTTCATGGCAAATTCTTTGAATTCCGATCCAATGCTCACATTAATTCTCCCAAATGATTTTTGAATCCGACTGCGCAGCGATCAACCGGGCTGCGTGACCCCGCTGGGCGTCAGATGATTGATGGCCTGCGGCAAAGCCTGTGCGAGCTTTTGGGCAAGATCCTGCGGTTGCAGACCGAATTTCGCGGCCAGCCCGGCGATGACCTCCGGGCCGAAGGCCGCATGCACTTGATCGGCCGAAATGGGTTGATTAGCGCCCGTCCCCACCCAAGACCTCACCGTACCACCCAGTCCCTGGCTTTCCATCTGCGCAACGACGCCCTGCACGCCGCCATGCTTCTCGATCAAGCCGCCGACCACAGTGGCCATCTCCCCGCCGACCACGCCTCCCAAAATGCCGTCAAAGATTCCCATGATGATTCCCTTCCCTGATTGACGTTGAGCTAGAACGAATAGACCAGATTGACGGTCTCGAGCGTGTCGATCCTCTTCAAGCCCGCGGGAGGCTTGGTGTTGTCCTGCAGAGCATAGCCAACGGACAACGCGAGCTTGGTGGAAACCTTCACCGCCACCGCCAGCGCGTTGGTCACCAGGGTGTCGGCCGAGCTCGCCGTGACCGCCAGCTTGTCCGTCAGCGTCGTCGTGCTGCTCAATGCTTGGGAGTAGTTGACCGCCGCCGTCTCCGCGATACCGCTCTCCGAGGGTAACAGCGTGCGCCCCAGGACCACGCCATTCGGCTTATCGATGTTCTCCGGCCGCAACACCTGGTACCCGACGCCCACCTGCGCGTCCAATTTCGTGGTGTCGGTCGCGATGAATTTGTACCCCACGCCCGCCGAGGCGCTCGCCTGATAATCAAAACCACTGAACAGGTCGTGCCGGTACGTCAGCAGCCCAAACGTGTACAGATCCTTGGTCAGATCGTAGTTCGACTGCCAGGACGTATCCCAGCGCTCCGCCGCCACGATTCCCGCGCTCTCTCCGTACAAACCGCCCAGGTGAAACGCGTGCTTCCACGCATCGTCCAGATACGCCATGTCGAGGGCCGCATTCGCCGCTTTACCCTCCGAATTGCCCGACGAGGAGGTGTACCCGGCTTGGCCCTTACCAGTCCACACGTCCTGCGGTGGCGGAGGCGGGTCGTCGGCCAGGGCCATGATGGGGGCCAATCCGCAAACCGACAAAAGCAATATGCGCGATTTCATTGGATGTCTCTATGTATGAAGGATGTTTCGGTCGAGGTACGAGAGCGAGGACGTCCCCGCTCTCGCACCGCGTCGTTACTTGCTGCAAGCCTTGCCGTGATCCGCACGGTTGCCCTGGGCAAGCGCGTCCGCCTCCGACATATAGGCGCCGCTCTTGGTCTTGCCGTACCAACGATCCGACGGGCAGTGATAGACCTTGCTCGCGCTGTTCACCCATACCTTGTCGGCCCCACCGCCAGGAGCGGCCGTGACCGCAGGCGCGGGTTTGGACTTGGAGACGGCCGGCGCAGCCGCGGCGGGCGCAGCGGCAGCTGGTGCGGGCGACGGAGCGCTCGCCGGCGCCGTTGCGGCCGGTGTTGCAGCGGATGTCGCGGCCGTGGGCGCTGCAGCCGTTGGGGCGCCTGAACTTGCGTACCAATCCTGCACGCCTTTGTGGCCATGACACGCGCCTTTCTTGGTAGCGCCCGTCCAATAACTGCCATCCCGGCACAGGCCGGTCGATCCGGCGGGCGCACTCGCCGGCGCCTGCGCGAAGGACGCCCCCGCAAGCAGTAATCCTGTCAATAGCGAACTGATCTTGAAATGGTTGAGCATCATGAGTTCCCCGATTTTGGTGTTGATTCGAATGCACGCTTCGAATTTGGATGACCACGAAGCGCTCCATTTGCAGGCGGGGGAGTATTCCAGAAACCGCCAAGCTCATCGTTACGAATGAGTCATACCAACCGCCCATCGGCACTCAACTTGGCCGATGAGGACAAGTCTTGGCCAATTCAGACACAACATGAAATACTAATGGCCCCCATGAGCAAAGTGACCCCAGGCACGATCCGCATCGGCGTCGGCGGGTGGACCTACGAGCCCTGGCGTGGCGCATTTTACCCGGCCGATCTTGCGCACAAGCGTGAGCTTGAATACGCGAGCCGCCGCCTCACGTCGATCGAGATCAACGGCACCTTCTACGGCTCGCAAAAGCCCGAGACCTTCGCCAAGTGGCATGACGAGACGCCGTCGAATTTCGTGTTCTCGTTGAAGGCGCCACGGTACGCAACCAATCGCAAGGTTCTCGCCGAAGCTGGCAAGAGCGTCGAGCGCTTCTATTCTAGCGGCGTGATGCAGCTCAAGGACAAGCTCGGGCCGGTCAACTGGCAGCTGGCGCCCTCGAAGAAATTCGAACCGGAGGATTTCGCTGCGTTCCTAGGCCTTTTGCCCCGCGAAATCGAGGGGCGAAAGCTGCGGCACGTGGTCGAGGTCCGCCACGCGAGCTTCCGCTCGGGCGATTTCGTCGCAATGGCACGCGAGCACGGTGTGGCGGTGGTGATCGCCGGCGATTCCGACTATCCCCAAATAGCCGATCCAACCGCTTCCTTCGTGTATGCGCGAGTCATGGGCACGCGGGAGGGACCCGAGCTTGGTTATGCGGCCGAGGAGCTCGACCGCTGGGCTGCTCGGGCCAAGGCATGGGCATCCGGCAGCTTGCCGGATGGGCTGGAGCTTGCCGGGCCTGCGCGCAGCGACGGAGGACCGCGCGATGTCTACCTCTACGTCATCGGCGGATACAAGGTGCGCAATCCTGGCGCAGCCATGGCATTGATCGAGCGCGTCGCCAACGGTGCCTAAGGCATGGCCGCAGGACGGCGGCCCGCTGCTCGGCGGCGGCCCGCCGCTTTGATCTAAGGCGTGATGCGGGCTCGCCGGGTTCAAGCCGCCAAGCGGCCCTCTCGGTAATCGGTCACGGCCTGTTCGATCTCCTCCCGCGTGTTCATCACGAACGGACCGTACTGCACCACCGGCTCGTGCAGCGGCTTTGCAGTGAGCATCAAAAATCGAGCTCCCTGTTGGTTCGCAACGACGCGCACTGAATCGCCGTCGGAGAGCACGCCGGCCGCGCGATGCGGCAGTGCCTTCTCGGCACCATCCGCGCCGACCTGGGCGCTGCCCTCGTAGGCATACAAGAATCCAGTATGCCCCGCGGCAACGGGCGCAAGGAATTCCGCGCCGGCCGGCAGATGCACGTCGAGATAGGAGGCATCGGTGGTGATTCTCGCTCCCGCCCGGTTCACCGGGCCCTCGGTGACGCCTCCGTCATGCGCGAACGCTCCGGCGATGACCTTGACCTTCCCTCCCGAGGGAAGCTCGACCACCGGGATCTCGCTCGACGGGATGTCCCGATACTGCGCAGGCTTCATTTTCTCCTTCGAGGGCAGATTCAGCCAGAGCTGAAAACCGCGCAGTCGGCCCTCGGTCTGCTGGGGCATTTCGGAGTGAATGATGCCGCGCGCGGCGGTCATCCACTGCACATCGCCCGGTCCCAAATCGCCGCGGTTGCCGAGGTGGTCCTCGTGTCGCATGTGCCCGTCCAGCATGTACGTGACGGTTTCAAAACCGCGATGCGGATGAGCCGGGAAACCGGCGAGATAGTCATCCGGATTGTCCGAGTAGAACTCATCGAGCATCAGAAACGGGTCGACGTAGAGCCCACGCTGACTGCCGAGGCTGCGGCGCAGCTTCACGCCGGCGCCGTCGGAAGTGGGCGTCGACTCGATGATGCGGATCAAATGTCGAATGTTCATGAGGTTCTCCTTTCGAAGATCAAGCCGCGAGCCGAGCAATCTCCTCGGCCGCTTTCGCCAGACCCGCCTCTTTGCTCTGCGGGCTGATTGCGAGACCTTCAGCGTAAACGAAATGCACATCGGTCATGCCGAGAAATGCCAGAAAATCGCGCACGTAACTGGTCTGCGTATCCATGGGGGTGCCGACATACTGACCGCCGCGAGCCGCGAATACGTACACCTTCTTGCCCGTCACTCGTCCCACGGGCCCCTTTTCGGTGTATGCGAAGGTGATCCCCGCACGGGCGATATGATCGAAATACGCCTTCAACTGCGACGGCACACCGAAGTTGTACATCGGTAGTCCGAGCACGATCACGTCGGCACGCGTGATCTCCGCGATCAGGGCATCGGAATAGGCGACCACCGCATGCTGCGCTGAAGTGCGCTGCTCCGATTGGGTGATGAAGGCGCCGAAGCGCTCGGCGGTGAGATGAGGGACGGTATCAGCCGCGGCCACGTCGCGTACCACCACCTTGGCATCGGGATGGCTCTTGCGGAACGCCTCCACGAACTGGTTGGCGAGCCGGCTGGATTGGCCGCTGTCGTTGATACTGGCATTGATCTGCAACAGTGTGGTCACGGTGCACTCCTGGGGGGTTTGATGAATTTCCATTGCTCAATCTAATATTGATTAATTAGATAAAAAAGCAGAATATTTAGGGCCTATATATCAGTTGAGTAGATATATGACAGCCAGCCCCCGGATTGCACTGGAGCAATGGCGAGCCCTTCTGGCGGTTGTGGACACGGGCGGATACGCACAGGCCGCCGCCTCACTTCACAAGAGCCAGTCCGCCGTTACCTACGCCGTTCAGAAAATGGAGTCCCTCCTCGGCGTGAAGATCTTCGAGGTGATCGGACGCAAAGCCCGGCTCACCGCCACGGGAGAAGTGCTTTACCGGCGTGCTAAATCGCTCCTGGAAGAGGCCAGGGCGCTGGAGAGCGCGGCGGGCTGCCTTGCGGCGGGTTGGGAGGCGGAATTGCGCCTCGCTGTCGAGATCGTCTTTCCAACCTGGCTGTTGCTCAATTGCTTCGCCCGCTTCGCCGAGCAGCGACCGGAAACGCGCCTCGAGCTCTACGAGACCGTGCTGAGCGGTACCGAGGAAGCGCTTCTGGAGCGGCGAGTCGATCTGGCCGTCTGCTCGGAAATACCGCGCGGATTCATCGGCGATTTTTTGATCCGTTTGCGCTTCATTCCAGTCGCCCACCCGAACCACCCGCTGCACCGACTCGGGCGCGAACTTACCCTGCAGGATCTGCGCAAGCACCGCCATCTCGTGATTCGCGATACCGGCAGTCAGCGCCGCGGCGGTACCTGGCTGGGAGCCGAGCAGATCTGGACGGTCAGCCACAAAGCCACCTCCATTCACGCCGCCGTGATGGGACTCGGTTTCGCCTGGTACCCGGAGGAGATGGTGCGCGGCGAACTCGATTCGGGCACGCTCAAGGCGCTGCCGCTGCGCGAAGGCGCGGAGCGTTGGGGCAACCTCTACCTGGTTTTCGCGGATCGGGATTACGCAGGTCCGGGGGCGCTGCGAATGGCGGAAATCATCCGCGAAGCGGCGCTGCCTTGCCGGAAAGCGGAGGAATCGCCCTCCAATTAACTTATGCCAATGTGAGCTGCGTAACACATCATGAGCCAGAAGTTCGCGTTTGCGTTCGCTGCGCCCAACGAAGAAGCTAAGCCTCGGACGACATCTTGCAGAGGTATCTCGATGAACCGCAGAGCGAAACTCTTACTCGGATTGGGACTGCTGATGGCCGCACCGGCCAGCTTCGCGCAGTACACGCTGGCCCTGACAGGCGTTGGCAACGGGACGGTCGCCGACGGCGTTTACGTGACCCCCTATCAGGGCACCGTGTCCGGCAATGGTGTCAATTTTTCCGGGTACATGATCTGCGACGACTTCAACACCGAGTCCTATCTCAATACGCCCTGGACCGCTACGTCGACCTCCGCCGGCGCGCTCGATGGCAGCGAAAAATTCAACACCTCGGTGATGTTCGGGGGTACCACGTACACCGTTCAGCAGGCTTACAATGCGGCAGGATGGCTGGCAAACGGCCTGCTTGCCAATCTCGGCAACACGAACACTCAGATCAACTATGCGTTCGCGATCTGGGACATTTTCGACGGCCAGACCACGAACCCTTCCGGCGGTGCGACTGCGCTGGAACAGGCGGCTTTCGGCGCTGCGCAGAGCGGCTATGTCGCGAGCAATGTCAGTGTATTCACGCCGAACCCGAAGAACGCGAGTCAGGAATTCCTCGTAGTGCAGCCGGCGCCTGAAATCGATGCGACGGCCGCCAGCGGCGCGTTGACGCTGCTCTTCGGTGGAGTGCTCGTACTCAGCGGTCGCCGCAAACTCCAAGACTGACAGATCCGGACTTTTATTTTGCCCGCTCACTACAGCGGCAGCGTCACCTGCGCCCGGCATCCGCCGCCCACGACACTGGTTAGATCGACGGTGCCTCCGCCGGCACGCACGCGCTCGCGCAGCTGCGCGAGCCCGAAGCGGCCCTTGGAGGCCCACCGCTCCCGCTGAGCGTCGAACCCGATGCCGTCATCGGTCACCGTGACCAGCACCCGCTCGCTCGAGGCCGTGACCTCCACCGAGGCGGCCTGCCGCCCCGAATGCTTGCACGCATTCATCGCCAGTTCCCGGACACAACGATAGACGAGTTGAAGATTTTCGCGGTTGAGCCGCTCGCCGTCCCACACCTGATAGTCGATGGTGAATCCGAAGCGCGTCTTGAAAAGCTCCGCCAGCCACTTGAGCATTTCCTCGAGCGATGCATGCTCGAGCTCGGGTGGACTCAAGTCCTGGATCATCAGCCTGAGACCCTCTTGTGCCTCGCGCGAAGCATCGACCGCCTCCTCGATCAAAGCGGCGAGCCTGGGTTGGTTGGCATGCGCGCGCATGGCCGAGAGCGTCATCCTCTGACCCGCGAGCACCTGGCCGATGCCGTCGTGCAGATCCGCCGCCGTCGCGCGGCGCGCGGCTTCCTCGGCAGAGTCGAGCGCCAGGGCGTATTGACGTAGCTGTGCATGTTCGCGCGCGAGCTCCTCGAGCAGCGCCCGTTGCTTGAACGTCATGAAGTTGACCAGCAGCGCGCCGCCGCAGCCGATGAGCAAGAACACGTCGATCGAGATCAGGACATCGGACCAAGCCGACGTATCCGCCGGCGATGAACCGCCTCCCGCGCGGTACCCCGCGAGCACCGAGATGCCGGCCGCTACCACCGCCACGACGATGCTCGTCGTGCGCTGCGAAAAGCGCAGCGCGAGCCATGCCAGAGGTATCGTGAAAAGCATCGGCTCAACCAGCACATCCTTCGCCGGCCACGTTGCAAACACGAACAGGAAAAACAACGCGAGCACGGCCGCGCCGATTACCCAGCCTTCCCATCGTTTCGCAACCGCCTGTGCGCGCACGGGGAACCCCAACAAGGCGCCGAACATCGCAGGTCCCATCGTTACGATCGCCAGCACGGCGGCGAGCCCCCAGAGACCTGCGTCGGCCGCCGCGATCGGCACGCCCGCAGTGTATGAGCGAGCCGCGGCGCCCATGAGCGCTCCGGGCGCGACCCCTACCAGGAGTGCGACGATCCATAGTGGAGAAACCAAGGGCTGGTATCGATCTTCGCGGCGGAGCAAGCCGAACGCCCGCGCCAGGGCGGCGGGCCCTGCCGTGGTGAGCACGTTGGCTGCAGCGAAGCCGAGCCAGCTCAGCATGTGGCCGGCGGGCAGTCCGCTGAACCTGTTCAACAACGGGTTCGCGATGACATCACAGCAGACCAGGCCCACCATCATCACCGGCCAGCGGCGGAAAGAAAGCAACATGAACAACGCGAAAGTCAGCGCGTGAGCCGGCCAGATGGCGGCGGCGCCGTACTCGGGCTTCGATATGAACCCGAAGGCGTACAGCGCGAGATACGCGCACACCAGCGAGGCAAGCTTGGGACGTATCGAGATCAACCCGCGCCCAGCGGGAGTCTGCAGCGTTGCGCAAACGCGCTGCGGTCGGAGTCCGCCTCCAGCTCGATCGACAATCTCGCGATCAGCTCTTCGGGTCCGGCCGCCCTCTGCGCCTCCCGCTTGACCAGAACTCTCGCCAGCGGACCGATATAGGACGCCAATTGTGCCTCGATGTGCGCGAGCTGGCGTGGGCTCACGGCCTCGGCGGTCGCCGCGAGCGGCTCGACCCGCGGCATCGCGATCGGTACTGGGATGGCGGGCGGAAGTGCCAGCTGCGCGCTCAAATAGCTCGACAGTCGGCGGTAATGGACCTCGCGAGGCGGCGGAAATGCATCCATCCAATGCTGCGCACTCAGAAAGAACTCCAGGCTCTTGGACGGCACAACATCCTCGATGCGAAACGGCAACAGGGTCAGGCCCTTGTGAACCGCGCGTTCGACCTCGCGTCGGACCTGTGGGGACTGATTGCTGCTTGCCGAGAACACCAAGAGCATGATGCGTGCGCACGAGATCGCGTCGATGATCTCCGCGGCCCAGTCCGCGGAGGGCGAAATGTCGCGGGGTGCGATCCAGCACTTCAATCCCTGTGCCTCGAGGCGCGCCAACACTTCATGGGCGCACTCTCGGTCGGCCTGGGAATAGCTGATGAAGATGTCGCTCAAGATGGCACCGTCAACTCGGAGCGCCGCGCGCTCAACGCTCGAGAAGGCGCATCGCCTTGTCGAGACTCGTGCGCATCCTGTTGAAGGAGCGCACCAGCGACGCTATTTCCGTCGGGCCGGCCCGCGGAAATTCGGCCGCAGCCATGTCGCCCATGCTCAGACGCTCCGCGGTTTGCGCAATCTGCCGCACCGGTCGCACCAGCAGTGCATAGAGCAGCGCGTTGAGCGCCACGAAAATTGCCGCAAATACCGCCGCCAGCGCGATCAGGAAGCCGCGAAAGGCACGTTGGGCGTTCGCGGTGGCGTTCGCAAACGGTACCGAAACCACTTGTGCACCAACGATTTCGTGGTCCTGCCAGCCGAAACCGTTATCCCGGCCGTAGCGCGCGACCATGCTCGCGGGCGCCCCCGCCGGGGAGCCGTGGCACTCGGCGCATTCGGCGGAACTGAGTATCGGTCGCGCCAGATACAGCGATTTCCCCATGGGAGTGTCGCGTTCACCGACGACTTCGCTCACGGCCGCATCGTTTCTGAAACGCTGCACGATGTCCGCCTCCCAGTCCGCCGCCCGGTCGCGCGGATTCGTCGGGTTGAGCGTTGCCTCCTTGTACATGTACTGCGGGTGCCGCTCGCGCAGCTTCAGAAAATTCTGCGTGGCGGCGTAAAAAGGGATGCCCTGCGGCAGAAATGAGTCGCGCATCGGCTGTTCGAGCAGCGGCAGGATCTCGCTCGCGGTGTAGGAGCGGATGGCGACGGCGCTGTCCATCATGAGCCCTGCCTCGGCAAGCACCTCGCGACGGGCATTGCCCTCGAGGATCACCCAGCAGGCGTAACTCGCAAGCGCCGCGGCACCGACCGAGACGAGGCCGAGAACCACGTTGATTCGGACGAGTAGGCTCATCTCCAAGCGGCTGCGTCGAACATCAAAAATGTCCCCGCACAGGTCATCGGAGGATTATATCATCGCCGGTGCGGCCTCATTGCCCGAAGATCCGGAAGCGCTCAATGCCACCACCGACCGACAAGCCCCCGAGGATCGGCGTCGACGACCTGCAAGTCGACCGGGTCCTGCACGATTTCGTCAGCCGCGAAGCGATTCCCGGCACGGGTATCGAGGCGGGTCATTTCTGGCGCGGGTTTGCATCGCTGGTCCGGCGTTTGAGCCCGCGAAACGCCGAACTTCTCGAAAAAAGAGACCGGCTGCAATCGCAGATCGACGCCTGGCATCGGCGCAACCCCGGCGGCGGATTCGATCCGGTGCGCTACCGTGAATATCTGCAAGAGATCGGCTACCTCGTACCCGACCGCGGCCCGTTCCGGATATCGACGCAAAACGTCGACGCGGAGATTGCGACCATCGCAGGCCCGCAACTGGTCGTTCCGGTCAACAATGCCCGGTATGCATTGAATGCCGCGAACGCGCGCTGGGGAAGTCTTTACGACGCGCTTTACGGAACCGATGCGATTGCACGCGGCGCGGACGAAACTCCGGGTCGCGGCTATGATCCGAAGCGCGGGGCGAGCGTGATCCGGTACGTGCGCGACTTTCTGGACCGGCACTTCCCGTTGCGCGACGCGAGTCATCGCGACTCCCGGGGCTACCGCATCACATCTCGGGGGCTCGAGACTCTGCTCGCCGGCGGCGGCAGCGTGGGCCTTGTCCATGCCGCAGGTCTCGCCGGCTACCAGGGCGATCCCGCAAACCCGTCCGCGATCCTGCTCACCCATCATGGTCTGCATGTCGAGATGCGTATCGACCGGAGCCATCACATCGGACGGGACGATCCGGCGGGTTTGAGCGACGTGCTGCTCGAATCCGCAATCACGACCATCCAGGACTGCGAGGACTCGGTGGCCGCGGTCACCGCAACCGACAAGGTGCTCGTCTACCGCAACTGGCTCGGGCTGATGAAAGGCGAGCTCGAGTGCAGCTTCGACAAGGGCGGCAAACCGGTGGCGAGAAGGCTCTACCCGGATCGCCGCTACGTGACGCCGGCGGGATCGGAGCTCGTGCTGCCGGGGCGCAGTCTCATGCTGGTCCGCAATGTCGGGCACCATATGCTCTCGGATGCCGCAACGTTCGCCGGTGCGCCGATACCCGAGACGTTCATCGATGCCGCCGTTACCTCACTGATCGCGCTCCATGACCTCATCGGACCGGCCGCGCGCATGAATTCGCGAACCGGCTCGATTTACATCGTCAAACCCAAGATGCACGGGCCCGAAGAAGCGGCGTTCGCCGCGGAGCTGTTTGCCGAGGTGGAGGACCTTTTAGGTTTGACACGCAACACCCTGAAGGTCGGCGTCATGGACGAAGAGCGGAGGACGACGGTCAATCTCGCCGAATGCATTCACGCCGTGAAAGAGCGTGTCGTATTCATCAACACCGGCTTTCTCGATCGTACCGGCGACGAAATCCATACGTCCATGGAGGCCGCGGCAGTTCCGCGCAAGGCGGACCTCAAGCAGGCGGTATGGCTCGATGCTTACGAGCGGCACAATGTCGATGTCGGCATCGCCTGCGGGCTGCCGGGACGCGCGCAGATCGGCAAGGGCATGTGGGCAATGCCGGATTTGATGGCAGACATGATCAAGACCAAGATCGCCCATCCGCTCGCCGGCGCGAACACCTCGTGGGTGCCCTCGCCGACCGCCGCCACACTGCATGCCCTGCACTACCACCAGGTCGACGTGTGCGAGGTACAAGCGGCATTGGCGCGCCGCGCCCCCGCCGCACTCGAGGACATATTGACGCCGCCGCTGGTGTCCACCCCATCGTGGACGGACGCTGAGATTCAGACCGAGCTCAACAACAACGCTCAAAGCATCCTGGGATACGTAGTCCGCTGGATCGACTTCGGCATCGGGTGCTCGAAGGTTCCGGATTTCTACAACGTAGCGTTGATGGAGGATCGGGCAACGCTGCGAATCTCCAGCCAGCACGTCGCGAATTGGCTGCGCCATGGCGTGTGCTCGAAGGATCAGGTGCTCAACGCGCTGAGGCGGATGGCCGCGGTGGTCGACGATCAAAACGCCGGCGATCCGGCCTATACACCGATGTGCCGCGATCCGGAGACGGACTTAGCTTTTCGGGCCGCATGCGACCTGATCTTCAAAGGAACAAGCGAACCCAATGGCTACACCGAGGCTATTCTCACCGCCCGCCGGCGCGAGAAAATGCGCGTGGGAAGCCTCCTACGTCCAATTGAGGGCACGCCGCACAAGTAAACTGCCGGATTCTGTGTAGTCTGAGGCTCGTTATGCACGTGGGTCATTGACGTGGAGTCCGTTGCAGCCGAAACGCTGCGGGAGCAGCGCGATCCTTTCCGGGTGGCCCTCACCAGGGTCGCTGACGCGGTGATCGCGGTTGATTCATCTGGCCGCGTCACCTACCTAAATCCCGCCGCCGAATTGGTCACCGCTTGGACCATGGCTGACGCCTTGGGCCTTCCCCTGTCGCGCTGCTTCAAAATCGTGCACGACGACTCCGGAGCAACGCTCGAGAGTATGTTCGAGTCCGTGCGCCGGTCGGGCGATAGGATCGAATACGCGAGCCACACCGCGCTGGTCAATCGTCGCGGCATTCTCGTTCCCATCGAGTGCAGCGCGTCGCCGATTCGCGACAGCGGTAATGCATTCGCCGGCGCCGTGATCGTCTTTCGGGACGTGGGCGGTCGCCGCGCAGCCGAGCGCGCGCTGCAGTCGAGCGAGGAATCGCGCGCCGAAAACGCCGATGCGCTGTTCGAGGAAAAGGAACGCGCCCAGGTGACGCTCAATTCCATCGGCGATGCCGTCGTCAGCACCAATTTCTGGGGCCGGGTCACTTACCTCAACATCGTTGCCGAACGCATGACCGGATGGTCGCAGGCGCAGGCCTCGGGGCGGGCAGTGGACGATGTATTCCGCTTGATCGACGTGACCACCCGCAGCCCCATCCCGACCCCCACCGCGAGCGCCATCATCGAAAACCGGACGGTGGGCCTCGGCGCGGACTGCATGTTGGTGCGCGGCGACGGCGTCGAGCTCGCTGTGGAGACCAGCGCCGCGCCGATCCACGACCGTCTTGGCGGTGTGATCGGCGCAGTGATGGTCGCCCATGACGTGACGGTGGCGCGCGAACTGTCCAACAAGCTCGCCCGCCTCGCGCTGCACGACAGTCTGACCGATGTCCCCAACAGGACCCTGCTCAGCGACCGGTTGGATCAAGCGATGATGCGGGCCCACCGCTCCGGCAGCTCCGTCGCGGTGCTCTACATCGACCTGGATCGCTTCAAGCACATCAACGACTCGCTCGGGCACGCCGTGGGCGATGAGCTTCTGCGATCGGTCGCTCAGCGGCTGCTCTGCTGCGTCCGTAGCTCCGACACCGTCAGCCGTCAGGGCGGCGACGAGTTCCTGGTGCTGCTCACGGAGGTGGTGCACCCGCGCGACGCAGCGCTCTGCGCCGAGAAGATCATCGCTGCGCTGGAAGCGCCACATCGCATCGCCGACCATGACCTGCGAATCACCGCGAGCATCGGCATCGCGACGTATCCCGGCGATGCGCCGGACGCGGAGAAGCTGTTGCGCAATGCGGACTTCGCCATGTACCAGGCGAAGTACACCGGCCGCAACAACTATCAGTTCTTCAAACCCGAGATGAACGCCAACGCGATCGAGCGCCAAAGCGTCGAGACGGATCTGCGCCAAGCCGTGGCACGGCGCGAATTCGAGTTGAACTATCAGCCGAAGGTGAGCCTGCAAACCGGTGCCGTGGTGGGCGTCGAAGCGCTGATTCGATGGAACCGCCCGCAATGCGGGCTGATGCTGCCGGCGAAATTCATACCGATTGCGGAGGAATCGGGACTCATCCTGCCGATCGGCCGCTGGGCGCTCGAGACAGCCTGTCGACAGTCCCGCGCCTGGCAGGATGGAGGACTCTTGGCGGTGTCGGTCGCGATCAACGTGTCTGCGCTCGAGCTGCGCGCCAAGGATTTCCTGGACAACGTCCGCCAGATCCTCGAGCAAACGCGCCTCGACCCGTCATTTCTGGAGCTCGAGCTGACCGAGACGTTCATGATGCAGGACTGGAAGACGACCGCCGAAATCCTCCGCGCGCTGAAGGGACTGGGCGTCAAGATCGCGCTGGACGATTTCGGCACCGGCTATTCCAGCTTGAGCTACATGAAGCGCTTTCCGATCGATGCCTTGAAAATCGATCAATCGTTCATACGCGACATGACCAGCGATTCGGACGACGCCAGCATCGTCAGCGCCGTCATCAACATGGGGCGCAGTCTGAACATGCGGGTGATCGCGGAGGGCGTTCAGACCCGGGACCAGCTCAAGTTCCTGAGGGAGCGCCAGTGTCCGGAGGGCCAGGGATTTTACTTCGGGCCACCGGTGCCCGCCGATGAGGTGACGGAGCTCCTGAGCAATCCCGATCAGCCACACTTCGCCGCCGCGCTATGAAAAGCGGCGCCGCAGTTCCGCCAGCCGCTGTTGCCAGGGTCGCTCGCGCTCCAGCCAGGCGGCGAGCGAGATGAGTCTCGCGTCCTCGCCCAAGGGCGCGGCAAACTGGATGCCGATCGGCAGCCCAGCTTTGGAAACCGCGAGTGGCAGCGAGACGGCCGGCTGGCCGGTGACGTTGAAAATTTCCGTATACGGCGCAAAGCCGTACGACTGCGCGTTCCAGCGGTCGAGATCGAAGGCCGGTGTGCGACCGTCGATTTGGCCGATGCGCGGCGGGAAGTCCGCCGTGCTCGGCAGCATCAGGAAATCGAAATCCCGGAATGTCTCCACCATCTCGTGCGTCGCGCGGCTGAGCGCGCGCCTCGCGCGCACGTAATCGAGCGCGCTACATCGCTTGCCGAGAGCCAGACCCGCTCGCGTGAGCGCCTCGAGTTCGTCGGCAGCGGGGGCGCGGCCCAATCGTTGGGTGAGGAAGTCGATCTCCTCCGCGATCGCCGTCAGCCAGATGACCCCTGCCGGCTGACCCACGTCCGCGGATGGAGGAAACTCGGCTCTAGTCAGCGTGTGTCCAGCGTTTGACAGAAAGCCGGCCAGTTCTTCCACGGCTGCACCGATCTCATCGATCGGCAGACCTCCGCCGGGCGCATTCATCAACACGACGATCTTGAGCGGGGCCAATGGCGCCTCGAGCGCGCTCGTGAACGCTCTGGCGCAGGAGCGCAAAGGAACCCGCGACACGCTATCGGGACCGGCGGTCAGCTCGAGCATCATCGCGGAGTCCCGTACGCTGCGGGTGAGCACATGCTCGCAGTCGAGGCCGCCGGCGAGCTCATCGAGATGCGGCCCCACCGGTACCCACCCGCGGCTCGGCTTCAATCCCACGAGGCCGCACACCGCCGCGGGAACCCGGATCGATCCCCCTGAATCGGTTCCGTGAGCGATCGGCACCATGCCAGAAGCCACGGCCGCCGCGGCGCCGCCGCTCGATCCACCGGGGCTCAAAGCGAGGTCCCACGGGTTTCGCGTCGGTCCGCGCCAGGTCGGCTCGGTGACGAACTCTCCGGCAAATTCAGGCGTATTAGTACGCCCGAGCAGGGTCAGTCCGGCTGCGCGCCAGCGGGCCGCCAGCGGCGCATCGGCGACGGCGGCAGGCGCGTGCTCGAGCCAGCGGCAAGAATAAGTGAGCTGCATGCCCGCCACGTCGATGTTCATGTCCTTCGCAAGGAATGGCACGCCGCAGAGTGGCGCGCTTGTGTCGCCGCCGCGCGCCGCCGCGCGCGCGGCGGCGAAAGAGCGCTGCACTACGGCGTTGAGCGATTGATCGATCGATTCAATCCGCCCGATCGCAGCCTCGGCGAGCACGGCCGCGGTCACCTCACCGCCGCGCACCAGCTCCGCGAGGCCCATGCCGTCGAAGTCCATATATTCATCCGGCCGCATCGAGGCAGTCGATCAGGTGGAGGGTGAGCTTGAAGTCACGTGCTTTTTTGGGATGGAATAAGTGCCCACGGCATGGGCGACCACCTCGGGCGCGCCTTCCGAATACAGGCGAACCTCCCCCACCGCCTGACCCCTCCCCACCTTGACGAGCTGGCACACGCCGAGAATGCGCTTGTCGGCCGCGGGCTTGCGCAGGAAATTGATGGTGAGATTGGTCGTCACCGCGAGCGGCACGATACCGATCTGACCGAGCAGCGCCACGTAAAGACCCACGTCCGCCACGGTCATGAGCACCGGTCCGGAAACCGTGCCCCCGGGACGCAGCTCATCCGGGCCCACCTCATGCGCGATCGTCGCCGCGCCGCCGCCCACGTCGAGCACGCGGCATTTACTCTGCGGGAATTCGCGCATCAAGAACTCGACGATGTCAGATTTGCTCGGACGCTCCTCTTGCATGGTTCTCATCCTCTCACGACGCGGTATTTTGCGCGCGCCCGGGCTTGCATTGCCGCCGCTCGACGCGGCCGCATTATCCGGGTATGATGCGCGCAGCCAAGTAAAGGGCCGGTGCCCGGTCAGTGCCGCCCCTGGCTCGCAGTCCGTCTTCGACGCACTCGTACTCATTCCCTCCTCGCTGCTGGCCGCTGCGGACGCTCAAAGCTCCGTCGTGCGAGCCCACTAGAATTAATTTCAAGGATTTCCATGTCATTTTCCGATCTCGGGCTCGTGCCCGAATTACTCCGTGCCGTTGCCGATAAGGGTTACGACGTCCCCTCCCCCATCCAACTTCAAGCGATCCCCGCGGTGCTCGCGGGCCGCGACGTTCTCGCTGGCGCGCAAACCGGCACCGGCAAGACCGCGGGTTTCGTGCTGCCCATCCTGCAGAGGCTCGCCGCCGGCACTGCCACTCGTGCGCCCCGCGCGCTGGTACTGACGCCGACCCGGGAACTCGCCGCTCAAGTTGCGCAGAGTGCGCGTGATTACGGCAAGTACATGCCGCTGCGAGTCATGCAGGTGTTCGGTGGCGTCAACATCAACCCCCAGATCACCGGCCTGCGAAGCGGCTGCGATATTCTCGTGGCGACGCCAGGCCGGTTGCTCGACCTCGCCCAGCAGCGCGCCGTGGACCTGTCCGGCGTTTCGGTCCTGGTCCTCGACGAGGCCGACCGCATGCTCGATATGGGTTTCATTCTCGACATCAAGCGGATCATCAAGCTGCTGCCGTCAAAACGTCAGAACCTGTTGTTCTCGGCGACCTATTCGGAGGATATCCGCGGACTCGCCGAGAGGTTGTTGAGCAATCCGCTCTCGATCCAGGTCGCGCCGCGCAATGCGCCGATCGAGCTCGTCGAGCAATGCGCCTACCGCGTGCAAAAGGAGCAGAAGCGCCATCTGCTGGTGCATTTGATCCGAACGGGCAACTGGCACCAGGTGCTCATTTTCACGCGCACCAAACATGGCGCGAACCGGCTCACCCAGCAAATCGAGGGTGCCGGAATCCACGCGGCCGCGATCCACGGCAACAAGAGCCAGGCCGCACGCGTGAAGGCACTCGAGATGTTCAAGCGCGGACAGATCACCGCACTGGTGGCGACCGAGGTCGCGGCGCGCGGTCTCGACATCAAGGAGCTGCCGCAGGTGGTGAACTACGAGCTGCCGAACGTACCCGAGGATTATGTTCACCGCATCGGACGAACAGGCCGCGCGGGCGCCCTGGGCCAGGCCGTATCGCTGGTATCTTCGGACGAGAACGGTCTGCTGCGCGACATCGAGCGGGTGTTGAAGCGCGCGATACCCGTGCTGCCGACACCGGCGTTCGAGGCTGCACCGGACGCGCATCCGGTGTCCGAACGCTCGGCAGGCGCTCACCCGGGCTCGCAGGGCTCCCATGGCGGCTCGCGGCGGTCACATTCCGGGCAGGCGCCTGCTCGTAGCTCCGCACCGCATGGAGGCAATTCCCGCGGCGGCGGCGATCGGCGCGACACCCGGCAGCATTGGAACGCCGACTCGCGCCAGGCCCGAAGTCAGCGGCAGCGTTCTCACTGAGCGCCGGCCGCCGGCTTTCCAACCGGCGGCCAGCCTTTCTTCTAAAGCGTGCGGCCGAGTTCCTTGAGGTAGGCGGCGAAGTCCGCGCCGAGGCTCGGATGCTTCAGGCCGAACTCGACGGTCGCCTGCAGATAGCCGAGCTTGTTGCCGCAGTCGTAGCGCTTGCCTTCGAACTCGAACGCATAGACGGGTTCGCGCTGCATCAGGCGCGCAATGCCGTCGGTCAGCTGTATCTCCCCGCCCGCGCCCTTGCCGATCTTGGCAAGATCGTCAAACAGCGAAGGGGACAACAGGTACCGGCCAACCACCGCCAAGGTCGACTCCGCCTTGTCGGGCTTCGGCTTCTCCACGATGTGGGACATCTTGCTGATGCGCGGCGCGATGGCCTTCTCGAGCGTGACGATGCCGTACTTGTCCGTATCCTGTCTCGGAACGTTCTGCACGCCGAGCACGCTTCCACCGTACACGGCGTGGACATCGACCATCTGTTTCAGGCATGAAACCTTGGCATCGATGAGATCGTCGGCAAGATGCACCATGAAGGGCGCGTCTCCCACGACCGGCCGCGCGCAGAGCACCGCGTGGCCGAGGCCGAGCGGCGCAGGCTGACGTATATAGACGCAGGAAGCCCAGCTCGGCAGGATCCCGTTCAAGAGCTCGAGCAGCTCCTGCTTGCCTTGCTGCTGAAGCACCGCCTCGAGTTCGGGGTTGCTGTCGAAATGATCTTCGATGGCGCGCTTCGAGCTTCCCGTGATGAACACAAGCGTGTCGGCGCCTGCGGACAGCGCTTCGTCGACCGCGTATTGGATCAGCGGCTTGTCGACGATCGGAAGCATCTCCTTCGGGCTCGCCTTGGTGACCGGCAGGAATCGCGTGCCGCGCCCCGCCACTGGAAATACACAGGTTTTAACGGTTTTAGTCGGCATGACGCCGATCATAGCGGATTTTTAGCGCAGTTTGACCATGGCATAGGAATGCAGACTTTCCCACGATTGACACGCCGGACAATGCCAGTAGAAGCCGCGTCCCGAGAACCCGCACTCCGCGCAACGATATCGCTCGGCGTTGGCGAGCAGCGCGCCGAGCTCGGCCGCGACACGCTCGAGCTCGCCGCCGGCGGCGCGCCACATCGCAGCGAGCGCCGGGTCCTTGAGGAACACGGCCTCGATTGTCGGCCGCAGCGGCGGCGCCGACGCGAGCTCGGCGCCGACTGCCGCGAACACCAGGCTTTTCATTTCCCCGGCACCGCGCGATTGCGCAGTCGCCGCCAGCGCCGCGAGCTCCGCGTCGCGCCGGTCCTCCCCCGCGAGTCTCAATAGATGCGCGAGCTCCTCTTGAAGCAGCGCGGGCGACTCGTCGAGCGCGAGCCGCAGCAGCTTCAGTGCCAGCTCACGCTCGGATTGGCGCTCCGCGATCTGCGCCCGCAGCAGCGCGGCGCGCGGGAATGGCGCGGCCTCGCGGCGCGCCTGCCTGAGGAAATCCCGCGCTTGAGCTATGTCGTCGCGCTCGATGGCGAGTGCCGCAAGCTCACAGAGGTAGTGGGCGGCCACCGAACGCGCGGGGGCGGCCTTCACGCGCGCGAGCTGGCGGTACGTATCGAGCGCAAGCTGCCATTCGTGTTGGCGCTCGTAGACGCCGCGAAGCGCGGCGAGCGCGCTCGCGCGCAGCCGGGGGACTTCGCTCACCTGCTGCAGCAGCCCCTCCGCACGATCGAGCAGCCCCGCCCGCAGATAATCCTGCGCGAGCGCGAGCAATGCCTGCTCCCGATGCTCCCGGGGCAGCGCCTCACGCGCAAGAAGATTCTGGTGGATGCGGATCGAGCGCTCGACCTCGCCCCGTCGCCGATACAAGGCGCCGAGCGCAAAGTGAGTCTCGATGGTGTCCGAGTTTGCATCCATCAGCTTGAGAAAGATGTCGAGCGCCCGGTCGGGCTGCTCGGAGACCAGATAATCGAGGCCCGCGAGATAATCGGGATGCAATTTGCCGGAGGGCCGGGTCCAACGCCTGCCCCAACCGAAGTGCCCCGCCAGGATGCCGACCACGAGCGCCGCGACGGCTATCAGCGCCCAAGTCGACCACGCCCAGGAGGAAAGATCAGGCATGGGTCGCGCCCGGACTCAGTAAATCGGAGTCGAGCCCGCTAATCCCGAATCGGCTGATCGGCACCGTCGTTGACGCGCTCCCGCAGATCCTTGCCGGGTTTGAAATGCGGTACGTGCTTGCCGGCGAGAGCCACCGCCTCGCCGGTCTTCGGGTTGCGCCCCTGCCGCGGCGGCCGAAAGTGCAGCGAGAAACTCCCGAAGCCGCGTATTTCGATGCGTTCCCCGGTCGCCAGCGCATCGCTCATGATCTCCAACAATTGCTTCACCGCGAGTTCCACGTCCTTCGCCGGTAGGTGCTTTTGTTTTGCCGAAATGATCTCAATGAGTTCCGATTTCGTCATTACCGATCCATGAGCTTCGCTGGACATAAGGAACGCTAGCGGACGGCTATTTCAACCGCCGCTGCGCGCAGCCTCCAGATTTCAATCTTGGCCCGAAATCTGCTCTTTGAGCAGATCTCCCAGACTCGTTCCGGTGGGCGAATCGGTCCGGTAATTCTGCATGGCCTCTTGTTCCTCGTGGATATCCTTGGCCTTGATCGACAGCGAGATGCTGCGGCCCTTGCGATCCACGTTGGTGAACTTGGCCTCGACCTCTTCGCCGACTTTCAGCAGCAGCCGGGCATCCTCGACACGGTCTCGCGACAGTTCGGAGGCGCGCAGCTGGCCATCGACGCCATTACCCAGATCGATGATGGCACCCTTGGCATCGACTTCACGCACGACGCCTCGAACGATGCTGCCCTTCGGATGCTCCGCGATGTAGGCGGAGAACGGATCCTTGGCGAGCTGCTTGACACCCAAGCTGATGCGCTCGCGCTCGGGATCGATGGACAGCACCATGGCGTCGACCTGCTGGCCCTTCTGGTAGCTGCGCACGGCCTCTTCGCCCGGCATGTCCCAGGAGATATCCGAAAGGTGCACGAGACCGTCGATGCCGCCCGCGAGCCCGATGAAAATGCCGAAATCGGTGATCGACTTGATCTGCCCCGAGACCTTGTCGCCACGGTTGTAGTTCTCGGCGAACTCCTTCCAGGGATTGGTCTTGCATTGCTTGACGCCCAAGCTGATGCGGCGGCGCTCCTCGTCGATGTCGAGCACCATCACCTCGACTTCCTGACCCACGTGCACGACCTTGGCAGGGTTCACGTTCTTGTTGGTCCAATCCATTTCCGAGACATGGACCAGGCCTTCCACGCCCTCCTCGATTTCCACGAAGCAGCCGTAGTCGGCGATGTTGGTCACCTTGCCGAACAGACGAGTGTTCGCCGGATAGCGCCGCGCGATGTTCTGCCACGGGTCCGCGCCCAGTTGCTTCAGGCCCAGGGAGACGCGCTGACGCTCGCGATCGAATTTCAGGATGCGGACGTCGATCTCCTCACCGACCTTCACGACCTCGGAAGGGTGCTTCACACGCTTCCACGCCATGTCGGTGATGTGCAGGAGACCGTCGATGCCGCCCAAGTCGACGAACGCGCCGTAGTCCGTGAGGTTCTTGACCACACCCTTGACCGCCGCGCCCTCCTGAAGATTGTCGAGCAGCGCGGAACGCTCCGCACTGTACTCCTGCTCGACCACCGCGCGCCGCGACACGACCACGTTGTTGCGCTTCTGATCGAGCTTGATGACCTTGAATTCCAGCGGTTTGTTCTCGAGGTACGACGGATCGCGCACCGGACGAACGTCGACCAACGAGCCGGGCAGGAACGCGCGCACGTTGTCGATCTCGACCGTGAACCCGCCCTTGACGCGGCCGGTGATGATGCCGATGACGACTTCCTGTTTCTCGAAGGCGCTTTCGAGCCGAGTCCAGGTCCGCGCCCGCTTGGCTTTCTCCCGCGACAGACGGGTTTCACCCGAGCCGTCCTCGACGCTGTCGAGCGCGACCTCGACGGTCTCTCCGACGGCGACCTCGATCTCGCCCTTCTCATTCTTGAATTGATCCGAGGGAATGACCGCTTCGGACTTCAACCCGACGTTGACGATGACGTAGTCTTGGCCGACCTCGACGATGAGGCCGTTGAGAATGGTGCCCGGACGAATCCGCTGGCTGGCGATGCTCTGTTCAAACAGTTCCGCGAAACTTTCTGTCATGTGTTCTCTATGCGTTGCCCTGGCACGGGTCCCGCGTGCGTCAGGGGTTAATAATTAAAAACGGCGATCGTTCCTTGATCGGCCGCGACCCAAACATCAATTCCCGTCGATCGAAAGCCGCTCGCGCGCAATGGCGAGGACGCGTTCGACCACCGCATCGACGGGCATTCCCGTCGTGTCCAAAAGGACTGCATCGGCGCTTGCGACAAGAGGCGAGGCGGAGCGCGAAATATCGCGTTCGTCACGCTCCGCTATCTCGAGCGAAAGGGCGGCAAGGGTAGCAGCAACCCCCTTTTGTTTCAACTGGTTATGCCGCCTCAACGCCCGTTCTTCAAGGCTCGCGGTGAGAAAAATCTTCACCTGCGCCCC
>Ga0187863_10000221_pt1 | contig 50907 bp, 40 predicted proteins | sample June2016WEW_11_1_FD_132975 | JGI IMG/M metagenome (GOLD analysis project Ga0187863, IMG submission 132975) | Peatland microbial communities from SPRUCE experiment site at the Marcell Experimental Forest, Minnesota, USA - June2016WEW_11_10 | ecosystem: Environmental > Terrestrial > Soil >...
ACCTCGACCTCGACCCCCGACCTCGACCTCGACCTCAACTACCCCGACCGCGACCCCGACGACCCCGACCCCGACCTCGACCTCGACGCCGCGACTCGTCACCCGACTTCGAGATCGCGCAGCAGGAAAAACACGAGCCCCCCCTGTTCCTCGCTGCTGCACAACACCCCGTCGCCACCGGCCCTGTCGCATACGAACGCCGCAAGTCCCCAGGCCGTCGATTCGTCGGTCGCGAAGATCGGCGTAGACAGCTCCCAGAGATCCCGCTCGAGGATGGAGTCGATGACGGCGGCCGACGCGCGCCGGACGCTTTCGGGTACGTTCGGATGCGAGCCACCCCAGCCCCACGTGCGGGACCTCAGCGCGAACGTGCCGAGCAGCGTGGCGCGTGCGCGAACGCTCGAGCCCGCTCGGGTCCGAAATTGGACGCGCTCGCGCGCCAAGTCGACTTCGGGCGTGCCGCGACTCGGAAATCCGAAGCGCGCTTCGAGATCTCCGTTCTTCGCCCGCAACCGAACGACGGCATCGTCGCGCGCTCGATCGAAAGCCATGCTCGGAGCATGAACAAGCCCGGGAAGCCACGCAAACGTCGTGTCCGCGAGGTGCGCGAAGGTGCCGCCGCGAACTTCGTCGACGTCCAACCCGTCGAGCGCGCACAGGGCCTCGACCGCGCGGGCGAGCACTGGCGTGACTGCCCGCGCCTTGTCACCGCCGAAGACTTCGTCGACGCGCGCGCCGTCGCCGATCACCTCTTCGACATCGATGCCGGCGACGACGATCGAGCCGTCGGGAGCCCGAACGACCTCGATCAGAACGCGGCCCCACGCCTCGGCGGCAAGCTCCTCGTACAAAACGGATCCAATGCCGTCGAGGATCTCCCGCCTCAAGCTCCGAGAGTCGGCGTCATCCATTGCCGCTCAGACGAAAAGATCGTCGATGAGGGCGGCGCCGTGAACCGTCTGGTATTTCTCGAAGTCGGTGACGCCTGCGCCGTGTAAGACGTCCTCGTCGATCCAGAACTGACCCGAACTCTCGCGGCTGGGGCGCGTCAGGACGATGTGCGCCGCGTCGGCCATGATCTCGGGCGTTCGGCTCCCGCGAACGATGGCATCGCCCCCGAGAAGATTTTGCGTGGCCGCAGTCGCAATCACGGTTCGTGGCCAGAGCGCGTTCACGGCTACACCAGCCTGCCGAAACTCGCCAGCCATGCCGGCGACGCACATGCTCATGCCGAATTTCGTCATCGTATAGGCCACGTGGGGCGACAACCACCTCTCCTGCATGACGAGCGGTGGGCTGATGTTCAAGATGTGGGGATTGGCAGCCCGGAGCAGGTGCGGCAAGCACGCCTGCGAGCACGCGAACGTGCCCCTCGTATTGACTTGGTGCATCAGATCGTAGCGCCGAACCGGCGTATCCAAGGTACCGGTCAAGCTGATCGCGCTCGCGTTGTTCACGAGGATGTCGATGCCGCCGAACGTCGACACGGCCTGAGCGACGGCTGCGCGGATCGCGTCCTCCGAGCGAACGTCCACGACGCAGGCCAGCGCGCGCCCACCGACTTTCTCCACTTCCAAAGCGGCCGAATAAATCGTGCCCGGTAGCCTCGGATCCGGCTCGACCGTCTTGGCAGCGATAACGATCCGTGCGCCGTCCTTGGCCGCCCGCAACGCGATCGCCTTGCCGATCCCGCGGCTTGCCCCGGTGATGAAAAGCGTCTTGTCTCGAAGAGTCGACTCACCGGTCATGTGCGGACAAAAGCTTTGCACGCCCGGTTGGCGGGCGCCGGTCAGGCGGCGCTGTGCTCGTCGCGCAAGATGTCGCGGAGCGCATCGGCCAAGGCAAGCAAGAACGCCCCATTGGAATCGGGCGGCGTGGATGGCGCGCGCCGCGGCCGCACCTGTGCGTCTTCCGGGCGTTTCAGCTGCTCTCCCCGAGTCTTCATGGCAACCATGATGACGCCGCCAGGGCGACAAGAAAAGACGTTAGTTGCGCCGTCCGCCGGGGTCCGTTCGAAAGCGGCGGGACCCGACGCCGTCCTTCCGATGCAGCCCGTCGGGCCGCTTTCGCGCACGTTCGCGTTGACGAGATCCTTCGACGATTCAGCCCGGGGGAGCACTCTTGCCCGACGCGGGTTCCGATTCTTTGGCCCGGGCCAAATGGGCCATACTCTGCCGACGGCTCGCAGCTTCGTCTACATAGAGCCGCAGAACGGCAATCGCAAGCGCCATCAGCACCGGACCCATGATGAGGCCCTTGAGGCCGAACACTTCGACACCCCCGAACAGCGCTGCGAACGTGACGAGCGACGGCATCTCCGCGTCTGCCCCGACCAAGTGCGGCCGGATGACGTAATCGCAAACCGCCATGACGAACGCCGCGCCCCAAGCCAGCTCGAAGCCCCCAGCGAAAGGGTGTGCGGTCAGGAGCAGCACGACCCCGACCGGTACCCAGACGAGCATCGTTCCGACGGCCGGAACGAGCGACGCCACCGCCGTCGCGGCGCCGAAGAACAGCGGTTTGGGAACGCCGCAGATCGCGTATCCGATCGTCGCGAAGGTACCCTGCGCGAGCCCGGTGACGATCGTGCCAAGCAGCGTCGTACGTCCGACACGCCGGAACTCTTCGAAGAGCTTGCGCGTGTAGTCCGGCCTCAGAGGCAGTGCCTGCTGGGCGCGGATGGACACCCTCTGCCAATTGCACAGGATGAAGTGCATCGTGAGCATCGCAAAGAAGAGCGCGAGCAGCGTCGATGCGGAAGCCGCCACAAGCGCTTCGGCGAGGCTCGCGGCTCGAGCCGCGGCCCCTTCTGCGGCACCTTGCAGACGGTCCTGCAGCTGTTCGGGCGTGACCCCGAACCGATCCGTCATGTGGCCGAACAGCGTGATCAGACGACTCCCGCCCCCGCGCGGGCCGAGCGCGTTGATCAGCTGACGCGCGAGTCCCGCCCCCTCGGCACCCAGCAGCCATACCAGACCACCCGTGGTCGCCACGAGGCTCATCGCCGTCACACCGACGGCTACGAGCGCCGCTCCGCGCCGTCCGAACACGGGGATGAGACGTTCGTAGATCGGCTGAACGACGAAGGCCAACAGAGTTCCGAGCAAAAGCCCGACGCCGACGGGCATCACGATCCACCAAACGACGGCCATAGCAGCCGCTGCGGCCCAGCCCAACGCGTATCGCTCGCTCCGCGCGAGCGCTTCGGCACTGCCCGGAGCCGCGCCCTGGCTCTCCGCGGTCTCGGCAGCCGAGGGACGAAGCGCCGGGGTCGCGGGCTCGCTTCGCTCGTTCGCCTCCTTGCCCGAAGTCACGATCGTCACGCGTCCTTGAGTCGAGCCGCCAGTTCTGAAAGCGCGGTCTCGGCATTCGCCAACCCGTCACCGGCCCCCTCGTCGAACCGACGCGAAAGACGCATGTCGGGCGTCAGCCTCCAGGTGGCGCGCGACGTGCGGATCATCGCAGCGATCTTTGCCGGATCGAGGGGCGTGTCTTCGCGCAAATGCAGTGTCACGAAGCGGGCGTTCGCTTCGCAGCCAAGCGCGTGCAACCGGCGTAGCTCCGTCTTGAGCGCCATGAGTTTGACCAAGCGTCGCGCCTCCTCGGGGGGGGCGCCAAAGCGGTCCTCCATCTCCGCCGCGATCTCGAGAACGTGCGCCTCGTCCACGGCGCTCGCAAGCCGCTTGTAGAGCGACAGGCGCACGCCCACGTCGGTCACGTAGGCATCCGGCAAGAGCGCCTCCACGTCGAAGCTGAGTTCGGGATCGACGTCGTGCACCACCTCTTCGCCACGCATCTCGTGGACGGCCTCGTCCAGCATGCGGCAGAACAGATCGAAGCCCACGGAAGCCACGTCGCCGGATTGCTCGCCGCCGAGAAGGTCTCCCGCGCCACGCAGTTCGAGATCGAGTGACGCGATCTGGAAGCCACTGCCAAGCTCGGTGTGGCGTTCAAGCGCCTCGATGCGCGATCGGGCCTCGTCGCTCATGGCGTTCTGTGGCGGCACGACCAGGTAGCAATACGCTCTCTCTTTGCTTCGACCGACGCGTCCGCGCAGCTGATAGAGTTGCGATAAGCCGAAGAGGTCGGCCCGGTCGATGATCATCGTATTGGCCCGCGGGATGTCCAACCCGCTTTCCACGATGGCCGTCGATACCAGGACGTCGTAACGTCCGTCCACGAAGTCGAGCATCGTCTCCTCCAGACTGGTCTCGCTCATCTGTCCGTGCGCGACGGCGACTCGAGCGGTCGGCACGAGCTCCTGGAGACGCTGCGCCTTCTCGTAAAGCTTGTCGATGCGGTTGTACACGTAAAAGCATTGCCCGCCACGCGCCAGCTCCCGCTGCACGGCCTCCCGCAGCACTTGATCGTCCCAGCGCGTGACCACCGTGCGGACCGCACGCCGGTCGACCGGCGCCGTCGTGATGAGCGACAAGTCGCGCAGTCCCGTGACGGCCATCTGCAGCGTCCGCGGAATAGGCGTCGCTGTGAGGGTGAGCACATCGACCTGCGCGCGCAATTGCTTGATGCGCTCCTTGTGGGTCACGCCGAAACGCTGCTCTTCGTCCACGACCAGAAGTCCGAGCGTCTTGAAGTGAACATCCTTCGAAAGCAGCCGGTGCGTGCCGATCACGACGTCGACCTTGCCGTCTCTCAGACCGAGAACCGTTTCCTCTTGTTCCTTTTTCGATTGAAAGCGCGACAGGGCCCGGAGGTTCACGGGATAGCCGGCCATTCGCGCCTCGAACGTCCGGAAGTGCTGCTGTGCGAGCACCGTCGTTGGGCAAAGGACGGCCACCTGCTTGCCGCTCATCGCAACCCGGAATGCGGCTCGCAACGCCACCTCGGTTTTTCCGAAACCGACGTCGCCACACACGAGGCGGTCCATGGGCCGGGGCGACTCGAGGTCGTGGTTCACGTCGTCGATCGCGCGCGCCTGGTCCGCGGTCTCGTCGAACGGAAACGTTGCCTCGAACGCTCGGTAGTCGTCGTCCGCGGGCGGGAGCACGTCGCCCGCCGCCGCCCGCCGTTCGGCGTAAAGACGCAATAGCTCGTCAGCCATTTTGCGGACCTCGCGCGCGACGCGTGCTTTGGTGCGTGCGAACGTGCTGCCGCCGAGCTTGTCGAGCTTCGGCTGGGCGTGCTCGCCGCCGACGTATTTCTCGAGCTGATTGAGTCGCCAGACGGGCAAATACAGCTTGTCTCCGCCGCCGTACTCGATCGCGATGAGGTCGACGGTCAGGCCCGATACGTTCTTGTGGACGAGGCCCTGGTAACGGCCGATCCCGTGTTCGCCATGCACGACATAGTCGCCCGGCGACAGACTTCGCAGGTCTTGGAGGAATGGCCTCGCCGGATCGGCGGACCGCGTCTTGTCACGGCGGTGGTGAGTGCGCGCGCCGAAGATCTCCTCTTCGGTGACGAGCACCAACCCGTCCGCCGGGATGATCGTACCGCGCGCGAGCGGTCCGACGACCACTTGAACCCCGTCTTCGGCCGGCTCGTCCAGCCAGCCGGGGTCGAACGCCGAGAGTCGCGCTTTGCACGCGACATCCTGGTGGCGCAGCAGCATCACGAGCCGCTCGGCTTGCGTCTGTGCTCGCGCCGTGACGAAGACCCTCATTCCGTGATCGAGCCAGTGACGGACTCGGCGAACGAGCGGCGCTAGCCCTGCGCTTTTGCCCTTCGCGGATCGCGCCACCTTGACGGCGCGTGTGAGATCGTCGTGATCGCGCGACACCAGGTCGAGTGGATCGCCGGTTGGGCTCTCGAACGAACTCATGCCGCCTTCGGCCCGTCCGACGGTAAGCGTCCGGTGCAGCGCCACGACGGTACGCGAGGCAATCTCGCGCGCAACGTCCTCCTCGTCGGCGAAGAAGGCTTCGGGAAGGAACTTGGGGCCGTCGCCGCGCTTCGGCTCCGCGTCCGCTCGCGCGCGACCGAGCTCGTCGCGAACGGCGCGCGTCAAGCTCGGCGGGTCCTCGAGAACGAGGACCGCGTCTGCGGGCACGTACGCGAGGATCGGGTCCATTCTCTCGTAGTACGCGGGCAGAAAGCCCTCGGCGCCGAAGAAGGACCTGCCGCTGGTGACGTCGTCGAGGAGCGCCCGAACTTTGGTGGTCGGCCAGTCGATCGAGTCGGCGAGCTGGGTGAGTCGCGAGCGCGCTCGCGCGACGGTACGCGGATCGAGGATCGCTTCCCGCGCCGGGGACAGCCAGATCTGTTTGAGCTCCACCGCCTGCTTGATCGTCTTCTGTTCGATGGGGTCGAACGGCTTGAGCGACAGGACGAGCTCACCGTAGAGTTCGACCCGCACGGGCCATTCGCTCGATGGCGGCCAGACATCGAGAAGTGCACCGCGAACGGCGAAGCTGCCGGGGTCCTCGACCACCGGAACCCGCAAGTAGCCTGCCTCGGAGAGCGCGCGAACGAGCGCGTCGCGATCGATCTCCGACTCCGCGACGATTCGATCGGCGCGCCTCTTGAGCTCAGCTATCGGAACGACTTTGCGTACAAGAGCCGTCGCAGGGATGATGAGCACGCGCCACGGCCTGTTCTGAGCGAGGTGGAACAAAGTCGCCATTCGGCTCATCGCGGCGCGGCGGTCCGGGCTGACCTCGGCGTAGGGCGAGGATTCGTTCGCGGCGAAGACGATCACGTCGCCTTCGCCCGTCTCCTCCGCATTCTCGTCGAACGAGCCTCGCGTCAGGAATCCGACATCGTCCGCAGAGCGGCGCGCAAGGTCAATGTCTTGTGCCACGAGAACGACGCGGCGTCCCTGACGGACAAAGGCCGCGACGATCGCAGCTCCCGCGCAACCGTGTACGCCCGCGACATCGAGCCTTTGCTGCGTGGGCCCGCGGACCCGAGCGAGCACGTCCCCGACGCGCGACGCGACGATGCCCTCCGGCGGCAAGAGTGATTCGAGCGGCTCAAGCGACTCGGCAGCCGGTTGCAGACCGGCCGACAGCTCCTCCGGCGTGAGGCCGGTTTGCTCCCGTAACGTGGAGGTCAGCGTCGCACGCGGCATGTTCGCTCGGATGCGCGTACGTAGGGCGCTCGCGCCGACGCTGCAACCCGCGTCGTCCCACCCATCACGATCGCTCGTACGATCGGGATCCGATCTCCGGGCTCCGCTCGAATGCGCGAACGGCGGCGGGGACCACGACGAGCGCGGCCACCAGACCGGCAAGAACACCTACGGTGCCGATCGAGCCGAGGTCGCGCAGTCCGTCGAAGCGACACGCGACGAGCGCGCCGAAACCGGCGGCGGTCGTCAGCGCGGTGGCGGCCACGAGCGGTCCTTGAGCTCGAAGCGCCTGGCTCATCGAACCGCGGCGGGCGGCATGCAAAAGGAACATCGATTCGTCGATCGTTACGCCGAAGAGGACCGGCAGAACGAGTGCGTCGTAGACGTGCCATCGCATTCCGAAGGCGCGCATGGCCACCCCCACGGCTCCCATTTCACAGGCCAGCGTCGCGAGAGCGACGAGCGCGTGGCGAGCACTCCGAAGAGCTACCCGCATCGCCACGGCCACGACGCCCAGGGCGACTGCACCCACGAGGATGAGATCGCGTTGGAGTGAGTCGCGGAGCGCCTGGTCGATCGCATCGAAGCTCGTGACGAGCGCAGCCGGGTCGGTCGCGAGGATGGCCGCGCGCGCGCGCGCGTTCGCCGATGCACCACCGGTCGGTCGCACGTAGGTGGCGACCAGCGTGTCGGGCCCGTCGTGCGCGAGGTGCCGCGCGAATAACCAGGAAGCCGCCTCGGCGCCTCCGACGGCATCGGGCACAAGATCGTGCGACGGGTGAGCGAACGCGTCGAGCGCGGGCGCGCAGGCGCCGAGGTCGAAGCCCTCTTCGCGAAGGGCCGTCACGAGAGATCCGCGTCGGGCCGGCAGATCGAGACCGTCGCGCTCGGCCAAACGCGCCCGCTGAGTCGCCGCAGCGGGCGCAAACGTCTCGAGCGCGTCGAAGCTATCGATGTCGTGGGATCGCTCGAGGCCCTCGAGCGTCTCGGCCACGCGATCCGCCCGGGCCCGCGCTGACTCGGGATCGGCGTCGATCGTCAGAACGAACCATTGGCCGGAATGGCCGCCGAATAGAGATCGAATGTGCTGTTCGGCCAAAAGCGGTGCCATCGCGCGAGGGCGGACGGCCACCAGAGCATCGGCGGGTGGAGGCCAGCCGATGACGGCGAGGATGGCTACGGGCATCGCACAGAGGCCCAGTGCGACTGCGGCTCGGCCGCGCGTCGCGGTGGCGCGGATGAGCCACTCGACCCACCGTGCCGATCGCACCGGCGGTGCCGAGCGTCGCTCGAGAAGGGCACCGATCTCGGGCGTGATGAGCAGGATGGCCACCGCTGTCAACAACTCGCCGGCACCGCACAGCAACCCGAGCTCCTGCATGGCGCGCAGACCGCTGAGAGCGAGGGAGGCAAACGCGACGGCGGCGACGCACGCGGCCGTGATCGTCGGCGTCCAAGTCGAAGAGCGCGCCGCACGCGCCGCGGCGGCGCCGGCTAGTCCGGCGCGACGCGCATCGAGCAGCGCGGCGTAAACGTGCACGCCCGTGTCCACCCCGACTCCCACTACGACGGCCGCGAACGCAATGGCCAAGGCGTTCAGGCCCAAAGGAAACAGTGCGGCGAGACCCGTCGTCCACAGTGTGCCGACCACGAGCGGCGGCAGCACCGCGGCAAGGGCGCGCACCTGACCGAACGTGACGACGAATGCGAGCGAGGCAAGGACGATCGACAGCGTTCCACTCACGGCCAAGTCGCGCTTGAGCATCCGCTCGGTGGCACGCGCGATGGCGTGACCGCCCGCCACCTCGATGGTCACACCCGGCCGGGCACGGGTGCGAAGAGCCCGGTCCACGTCGTCCATCGCCGCATTCGCGTCAGCCGATACGAACGCGCTGCCGCGCGCCTGGACCACGACCAATCGCGCGCGATCTCGGTCCGCGGTGAAGGCTGCGCCGGGGAGCGCCGTCACACCACCCGCCAGATCCGTGCGCGACTCCCACGGCACTTGAGCGAGCCGCAACGGATCGCGAGCGAGCCAGGTCTCCGCCTCCCCGTCTGCTGCCGGCGCAAGCAGCAGGGCACGTGTCTCGTCCAGCCGCGCGCGCATCCGCTCGGGCGTCACGAGGTCAGCGAGACGCGCGCGCGCCTGCGGTCCGGAAAGCGCCCAGGCCAGTGTGGGGTCGGGCGGTGGAGGGGCCGCCGGTGCTCGATCGATGACGCGTTCGATCGAAGGGGCGTGCCGCAGCGCGTCCGCGACGTCGTCGGCTACCCGCTCGACGTCCTCCGGACTCCGGCCACTGACGAGGAGAAGGACCGGGTCTCGCCCGCTGAACGCCCGGTTCCAGCGTGAGAGCGCAGCGGCGTCGCCTGAGCCGGGGAACAGCGACGACAGATCGGTCGATACCCGCAGCTTTGCGACGGTGAGCCAGGTCGAGAGGATTGTCACGCCCGCGATCGCGGCGACCGTCAGCCACGAACCGATAGCCCGCCTTCTCATGGACTCGTGCCGGACCCCTCCGCCAACGCCGAGTCGTCCGAAACTTTCTGGATCCTGACCCGGACCCGCGTCACCCGCCTCCGGCTGATTCCCGTCACCTCCGCTATCGCTCCGCGCGCGAGCTCGACCCGGTCACCGGCACGCGGCAGCCGCCCCAAAAGCTCGACGACGAATGCTCCGATGGTTTCGGCCAGGTCCGCGTTCGGTATCTGGATGCCGAGCGCCGAGCGCACCTCCTCCATCGCCGCCCGTCCGTCGATGTCCCATGCCTCGTCGAGGCCCGGTTCACGAATAATTTTCTGCGGCTCTTCGTCGAATTCGTCGCGAATCTCGCCGACGATCTCCTCGAGCAGGTCCTCCATCGTGACGAGCCCACTCGTGCCGCCATACTCGTCGACGACGACGGCGATGGGCACCTGCTTTCTTTGCATTTCCCGCAGGACATCCATGCCGCTCTGCACCTCGGGCACGAACAGAACGTCGCGCCGAAGAGGCACGAGGCTCGGCAGGGTGCGCGCCTCGGCGTGGAGCAAGAAGTCCTTCGCGTACAAGTAGCCCGCGACTTCGTCGAGCGACCGGCCGACGGTGAGCAACACGCGCGAGTACTGATGCGCTCGGACGAACTCGTCGGCGTCCGCGCCGCTTGTTTGTACCGGAAGCGACACGACGTCCACGCGCGGCACCATCGAATGGCGCGCTGCGCGCTGCGAAAAGCGCATCACGCGCTCGAGCAACTCCGCCAGGGCGCGGCCCCGAGGCGACCGCGCGGCACTCGCGGCCAGAATCGACAAAATCTCGTCCTCACTGAAGCGGCCCTCGACACTGGCGACATCCGGCGACATGCCGACGGCACCCAAGATGAATCGCGATGCCTGTTCGAGCAGCCAGAGCAATGGCTGAAACGTGAAGTACACGACGCGCAGCGGAATTGCCGCCGCAAGCGCCGTCGCCTCGGATCGTTGGATCGCGATGAGCTTCGGCACGAGCTCCCCCAGCAAGACATGTCCGAACGTGAGAATCGTGAACGCGACCACGGCGACCACGACATGAACGGCACCTGCGGCCGGCACCCCGAATGCGGCGACTGCGACGCGGTCGAGCAACGCCGCCAGCGATGGTTCCCCGATCCAGCCGAGACCCAAGCTCGCCAGCGTGATGCCGAACTGGGTGACCGAGAGATAACGGTCCAGCCGACCGACAATCGTCTCGGCTACGATGGCTTTGCGGTCCCCCTTGCGGGCCCTTGAGCGCAGCTGCGTAGCCCGCACCTTGACGAGGGCAAACTCCGCGGCGACGAAGAAACCGTTGAGAGCAACGCAGAGCGCCGCAACGACCAAGCCCCACACTGGGTGGAAGTCCTACCACGATGCGCCTCGGCCAGGGGATGAACGCGCATGAACGACCACGACGTCCTCGTCTTCTTGCTCGCACTGGCCGCCCTTTTGGCTGCGGCCCGGGTGCTCGGGGAGGCTGCGCGTGCGCTCGGATTGCCCGTCGTGGTGGGCGAGCTCGGCGCCGGGATCGCGCTCGGGCCCACGGCCTTGGGGCGGGTTCTTCCGAGGACCCAACTCTGGCTGTTCAGCCCGGGCACGCCCCAGGCGATGATCGGCGCCTACACGACCGTGGCAGCTGTTCTGCTCCTCGCCGTCGTCGGCCTCGAGATCGATCTGGGTGTCCTCAGGCGGCGCGGAGCCAGCGCATTGCTCACCGGCGTGCTCGGGATCTTGCTCCCCTCGGCGTGCGGCGTGGCGCTCGGCTTTCTTTTGCCCGACTCCGATCTGCTCGACCCTTCGCGGCGCACGACGTTCGCGCTCTTGATGGGTGTGGCGCTGAGCATCTCCGCGCTTCCCGTCATTGCCAAGACGTTGCTCGACCTGGGCCTCTTCAAATCGGACGTCGGCCTGCTCGTCATGGCCGCCGCCATGATCGACGACCTGGCCGGTTGGCTCGCGCTGTCGCTGTTGCTCGGGCCCATGCACGGAACAGGCTTGGCGCTTGCCTCGTTCGCGAAAACCGCAGCGCTCACGGCCCTGTTCACGGCCGGGTTACTGATCGGCGGCCGGCGTCTCCTCGACGTCGCGCTCAGCCGTGTCGAAGGCACCGGGACCGGCGGGTCGGGCCGTATCCTATCGGTCGTTATCTTGCTTGCCTTGGTCGGGGCCGCGGCGACGCAAGCGATCGGCCTGCACGCGGTTTTCGGTGGCTTCGTCGTCGGCCTCACCGTCGGTGGCTCCAAACGTGTCAAGGTGCGGACACGACGCGCCATCGAGGACTTCGTCATCAACGTGTTCGCACCGGTGTTTTTCGCGTCCATCGGGCTGCGGGTCGACTTCGTCAGCGCATTTGACCTGCGGCTCTGCGCGCTCACCCTCGTCCTCGCGACCGTCCCCAAGCTTGCCGGGTGCGCGATCGGCGCGCGAATCGGCGGACTGCCGTGGCGGCAAGCCGCCGCCGTCGGCATCGGAATGAACGCGCGTGGAGCTATGGGCCTCATCTTGGCCGACCTGGCGCGCGATGCAGGCCTGCTGACCGACCGGATCTTCGTGGCGCTCGTGCTGATGGCGCTGATCACGTCGCTGGTCGGCGGCCCGGCCATGAAGCGGCTGCTGTACCGCGATGAGGCCGAGGAGGATGTCGTGACCCTGCTCCGGCGCGGCGGGTTCATAGCCGAGCTTCATGCGCACACTCCGACCGAGGCCATTGGCGAGCTCGTCCGTGCGCTTGGATCCCTGTTGGCCGGCATGAAGCGTCGAGCGCGCGACGCCGTGATCGAGCGCGAACGGGTCGCCGCCACAGGCCTCGGAGACGAGGTGGCCATCCCTCACGCTGCCGTCGACGGCCTGGATCGTCCCCTGCTCGCGCTCGGACTCGCCCCGGCGGGGATCGACTTCGACGCGCCGGACGGCCGAGCCGCGCGCATCGTGTTTCTGCTGCTCATGCCTCCCAAGGCCTACGAAGAGGAAGTACGCATTCTTGCATCGATCGCTCGCGCAACGTTCGACGCGCGTGCGCGACAGGAGCTCGTGGCGGCAAGCGGCCTCGACGAAATCACCCGCGTGCTCTCCGACAGCGCGCGGAGGACGCGGGCCTCGCAGCGTCCCAAGCGCCGCTCCGCCCGCTCGTGGTGACCCGCGAATCCGCCCGTGCCTGTGCGGGAAACCGGCCCCACGGGAGGGTTGCTCCGATTCACCGACCGTTCAAAGCGGGAGTCCAACGGCGGGAACGCCACCGTCGCCCGTGCCGAGATATCCGTAACGCGCCAGGTTGCCCATGACCCGGATCACGTAATCGCGCGTTTCCTTGTACGGAATGTGCTCCACGAAGGTGTCGATCTGCATGCCGGGCGCGCCCGAAAGCCACCGCTCGACAGATTCGGCACCGGCGTTGTACGCCGCGACGGCGAGCGGGACGTTGCCGTGCAGTTGGTCGAGCAGCTTGCGCAGCGCACGCGCCCCGACGCGGATCGCGTACGACGGGCTCGTAAGCCGCGCGTCCTCGTGAGGCAGTCCGAGCTCCTCGGCGATGGGCCGAGCCGTTTCGGGCAGAAGCTGCATGAGGCCGACGGCCTTTGCGGGCGATAGGGCCTCCGGATCGAAACTGCTCTCCTGGCGCATGACGGCCCAGAGCAAGCCACTCGGCAGCTGCTCTCGCGCCTCGGCGTCGCGAACCACGTCGAGGTAGGGCCTGGGGAAGGCACAGTCCCAAGCCCATAGCGTGCGAGACGTCGGCGCGGACGCGAAGAACGCGGAGGGCAACGATTGCGCAATTTGATACCGTCGCCTGGCTCGGCCGAGCTTGCCGTACACGACGCAGAGGGCCTCGGCGGCGTGGGGACCGGCACCGCTCGTGATCGAGTTCTCGCGTTCGCGCAGGGCGACCTCGGCGTCCTCGTCGAGGCCCAGTCGATCGAGCAGGTCGGCCGGCGGTGGGATGGCAACGTGGATCGCTCCGGGATCCGGCGATGCCGGTTCGGAGGCAGAATCGATGGACGGCGGCACCGGGGCCCCGGCTTCCGCCAACCGCGCCCGTGCCACGAGCGCGGGCCACGATAGGGGTCTCGACCGTGCCACGTCCGTCCATCGCGCGATGGCATGGGTACGATCCCCATCGTGCAACGCGGCAAGCGCCGCCATGTTCGCCATTCGTGCGCTGACGATCGGCTCGGCCTCGTCCTCGACCAGCTGCTCGAAGGCAGCGCGCGACGCCTTGGCCTCCCCGTCGAGCAGTCTGCAGAGCGCGCCGCTCGCACGGGCGTCCGGGGCCCGATCGCCGGCAGGGTGCGCGTGCAAGTACGCGTCGAAGCCGCGAGCGCACTCGCGCCAGTCGCCGTGGATCATGCGCAAGTACGGCACGAAATATCCGGCCTGCTCGGCCCACGGGGACTTGGGATAGCGCCGCGGCACGTCGTTGTAGGCCACGATCGCTTCTTCGTCCCGATCGGCACGCGAGAGCGCGCGAGCGGCATGAAACGCATCCTCGGCAGCCGTCGGCCCCCCCGCGGCGGCGGCATCGAAGAGCGCCCTGGAGGCTTCGCTGCCGCGCCCTCGCGCGTGAAACAGCGCCATCCCCCGAACATGCAGCCGTTCGGCGCGCGACACCTTGTCGGCGTGCCGAGCAAGCGGAGCGAGGTCAACCGCATGCAACGCATCGTCGATGCGGCCGGCGTCCGAGAGAACGCGGGCGCGCAGGAGCAGCTCGTCGGCCGTCAGCGGCTGATCGGGATCGACCTTGGCCCGAAGTGCGAGTGCGTCCGACGCCACCGCGAGGTCCGCGCCCTGCACGGCGAGCCACCGTACGTCGGCTTTCTCCACCTCATCAGGGGCGGTTGCCAGGGCGATGCGCAGCGCCCGCGCCTCCCCCTCTTGCGCCCGCGTCCGCTTGTCGCTCAAGAGGACGCGTTCCACCGCCGCACGGGCGCGCCGGGCGTCGCCGGCCTTTGCGAACGCGCGAGCACTTTCGATCTGTGCGCTAGGAGCGGCATGCGCCCCGAACCATTCGCCGGCTTCTGCGAAGGGTCCAACCACGAGCTCGGCCTCGGCACGGCGCCGTGCAACGTCCGCCGCCAAAAGTGGCAACGTCGTCTCGAGCCCATCGAGCAGCGGCAGCGCAACGGCCATGTCCGCCCGGGCCAGAGCAACCCGAGCACGGACGTACCGCACGTCCGGTCGCACTTTGTCGGCTTCCGGCAGCGCCTCGAGCGCGCGCCAGGCCGCATCCCACTCTGCGTCGCGCACCAACGGCGACCAGGCAGGCGCCGGCCGAGCAAGTGCCGCATCCACGCTGAGAGCCGGCGCGGCTGCCGTCAGGTTGGAGATTGCCGGAGACGGAGCCGGTGCGATCGACGCGTCCTTGGCGCCGCACGCGTACGCGAGCGCAAGCGTCAACGCGATGCCGCCGGCGCCGCTACGTCCAAACATCGAATCCGCCACCGCCCTTCCACGCGAACGTCGTCGTGACCCCGGACGGATCGACTCCGTCGACCACACGGTGCAGGCGAGGAAGGGCGAGCTCGTCGAGATGAGGGCCCTCTTCGATGCCGACCCAGCGCCGGCCCATCTTCATCGCGACGGCCGCCGTCGTGCCGCTTCCGAGGAATGCGTCGAGCACCCAATCGCCCGGGTCGGTCGAAAGAGCCAAGATACGCGCCAGCAGCTTCTCGGGCTTCTTGTTTCGCACGAAGCGCGCTTGCCCCTCACGCGCTATCCCCTGGAATGGGACATCGTCCCAGACGTTCGTGATCGGCTCGACAATCACTGGCCGCCCGTCCCGCTCCGCAACCTTGTCGCTAAGAAACAGGATTCGGTTACCCGCGCGCAACAGCAAGTCCTTGCGCCCGGGGCGAGCGAGCCTCATCACCCGACCCGGCTCGCGCCGCGAGCAGTCGATGAGCGCCCGTGCGGCGCGACTCACCGCTTCGTAACGGGGCTGTGCGAAGCGGACGACGTGCCCGGCGTGGGCCAACGCGTGTCGCTCGACATCGTCTCTCGAGACGACACCGTTCAACGTCCGGCGGACGTGGGCCGCCAGCGGGCAAAAACGCCAAGCATCGGGGGAATCGTTCGGATTGTCGAGCCACGTTCGGTAGGCATCGTCGTAGCCGGCCCGCTCGCGTAGGACGGGATGACAACGCCACCGCGCGCGATCCTTGGCATACACGAGAATGTAGTCGGCGACGTTGACCGGGCCACGGTTTTTGGCCTTGTGCCCCGTTGCAGCGCTGCGGACGACGGTGATCGTGGAGACCCGCTGGTCGCGGCCGAAAACATCGCTCATCACGACTTGCAATGGACCGAGCTCGGTATCGTCGATTTCGACGAAGATCGCGCCGTCTTCGGAGAGCAGCGCGCGCGCAGCCTCCAGGCGTTCACGCATCATCGCGAGCCACGCGTTCGGCGAGAACGTGTCGTTGTACTCCGCGAAACGTCTCCCGGAGTTGAACGGTGGATCGAAGTAGATGCAGCGGAAGCGAGCATCGAATCGGGCCGCCGAAAGACGGCGCATCGCGCTGAGGTTGTCGGCATGCAGCACGATTCCGTCCCCTCGCCTGTCTCCATACGATCGAGCTGGATCGTGCCGAAAGAGAGGCGGAGCCGCGGACCCGGCGCCGGAACAACCATCGATCCTCGCGCCGCGCAGATGTCTCAACGAGGATCGAGCGGCCGGTGAGGCGGACCCCATGAGCGCATCACGATAGCGTGTCTCGGCACGATTCGTCGGCCGCACGCGGGTGCGCGACGAACCAAGCCGGCCTCGCCCCGCGAGCCGAAGCACGGTCCCGCACAGATCGGCCCCTCACCCAGCGACACGCAGTACGAACCAGACCGAGCCCGCGAGCGAGAGCGCTACGCTCAACACGCGGACCCCCCAAACTCGAAAGGCCCAACGATGCCGCGCCCACACGATGATCGGCAGCACCGCCGCGACCACCGCGATCTGCCCCATCTCCACGCCCAGATTGAACGCACACAGCGCGATCGGCATTTGCGCGCGCGGCAGATCCAGTTCGCGCAGTGCCCCGGCAAAGCCGAAGCCGTGCACGAGACCGAAGGGGAATGTGATGCGCCATCGTCTGGACGGATCGGAGACGAAGAGATTCTCGAGCCCCACGTACACGACCGAGAGCGCGATGGCTGGCTCGACGACCGAGGGTGCGGGTGAAACGACGCCCAACGCCGCCAGAGCCAACGTGAGCGAGTGCGCTACGGTGAAGGCCGACACGATGCCGATGAGCGTGCGCAGGCGACCGCCCGGCAAGAGCAGGCCGAAGAGAAACGCGAGGTGGTCGTAGCCGGTCCAGATGTGGGTGACCCCGGTCCAGACCATCGCTCCGAACGTCGAGCGGGCTCGACTCGTCGCGTCGAGCGTCAGCGCGAGACGCTCCCGTCCGGATACGAGGATGAACGCGGTCTCGTGCCCGTATGCAAACACCGTCGCGAGATGCCGATGGCCCGCGGAGAAGGCGGCGACGAACCGGCAATCGATCGACAGCGCGCGCGGAGCGTGGTCGCATCGGAATGAGGCGCGGATCTGAACCCCGTCCCCGTAGGCGGCCTCGACCGAATCGAGATGCGGGCGGCAAGTCGACCCATCTGCGTCGACGATCGTAGCGCCCACGACGCGTCGATCGATGGCATCGCTGGCGTGGCTGACCTCCGCGGGCGACAGTCGCCCATCGTGATCGGCGTCGACCTCGGGAATGGCGGCCGCGACCTCGGCTCCCGAGAAGACGTACGTGGCGACGACATCATCGCCCGAAACACGGTAGTCGCCGCGGGAGAGTCCGATGGAATGCGCGACGGCGCTGCTCGCGAGCGACAGTGCGATGGCTTCGATGAGAAACGCTGCGAGGAGGCGACTCAAGGCGATCCGCAGCGCAAGCCTAAGTGGGCGCCCTAGCCCGCGTCGGTGGCACCGTCGGCCGCGTCGGTCGCGCTATCGCTCGGGGCGTCGGTTGCACCGTCGCTGCCCGAGTCGGTCGCCGCGTCGCCCGCGTCGGTTGCGCCATCGCTGCCCGCGTCGCTTGCGCCATCGCTGCCCGCGTCGGTCGCGCCATCGCTGCCCGCGTCGGTCGCCGCGTCGGTCGCTGCGTCGCCCGCATCGGTCGCCGCGTCGCCCGCGTCGGTTGTGCCATCGCTGCCCGCGTCGCTTGCGCCATCGCTGCCCGCGTCGCTTGCGCCATCGCTGCCCGCGTCGCCGGCTGCATCGGTCGCGCCACCGCCGCCCGAGTCAGTGGTTGTCGTCGCGTCGTGGCCACCACCGTCGGTCGTTGACGGAGGCGCGACGGTGTTGTCGTCGCCACTGCCGCAAGCGGGAAGGGCGGCTCCAGCGAATGCGGCGGCCAACGTTGCAGTCATGAGGGTGATTGTCTTTTTCATGCTCGTCGTCCTTGCCTCCGGGCTTGCGTGCCTACTCGTCCGCGGGGCCTGCGGATTGGGCCGAATTCATGCTCGCCTCCCAGGCCGTTGGCAAGCCCCTATCGCCCGCGTTCGACCTCGGCACGAGCCGAGTGACGTCAGTCGCGGGCCGCCTCTCCCGGGATCGGAAAAACCGCCCCTTCGACCCACGGCGCAACGAGCCGCCGCCAGTTCGCTTCGGCGCCGAGTCCGGCGAGTACGCTTCCGAAGCCCCACTGCAGGCGATTGACGAATGTAAAGTCGGAGGGCATGCGGACGGGCGCGGGAAGGTTGGGCAACTTGTCGTCGGGTTTGAAGACGATCCGGCGTCCGCCACGTACCAAGAATGCAACACTCTCGCGTGCGAACTCCTTCGTGTATCGGAATCGAGCGTCGACCACGAGCGGTTGGAGAATCAGCTTCGTGTATTCGGTGTAGAGCCGAAAGCTTTCCTCGTCGTTTGGGTCGTACCCGAGAACGTCGACGCACTCTCGGAGGAACGCGGGCATGTCCCCCCGCTGGAGCGCCGTAATGTACCGCTTCATGCCTTCCACGAGTGAGGGCGAGATTCGCTTGTGACAGCCGAAATCGAGAAACGCCACCCGGCCGCCGCCGAGAAAGCGGTAATTGCCCGGGTGCGGGTCCGCGTAAAGTAGGCCGTGACGCCAGAGCGCGCGGAACATGAACCGCGCGAGCGTCTCTCCCGCCGCGTCGTGATCGCGTTGGGGGGCGCGCTGGCAGAACTCGGCGTAGTCGAGGCCACCCATCAGTTCCATTGTGAGCACTCTCTTACTGGACAGAGAATGCAGAATGCGCGGCACGACGATCTCGTCATCGCCCTCGTGAATGCGCCGGAAACTCTCGACCGCATCGGCTTCGACGCGATAGTCCACCTCGGCGAGAAACACGCTCCGGATCTCCTCGAGCGTCTGCTTTGACTGATAACGACGCCCTATCGGAGCGATGATCGACTCGAGCAGCGACAGGCTCTTCAGATCGTTCTCGATCGCCTTGTCGATGCCCGGGTATTGCACCTTGACGGCAACGGTCTCGCCGGCCCGGGTGACCGCGCGGTGGACCTGGCCGATGCTGGCGGCCGCGAACGGTTCGCTCTCCCAGCGGGCAAAAAGCTCCCGGGGGTCGGCCCCGAAGTCCTCGCGCACGACCTTTACCGCCGCCTCGGGCGAGAGCGGGGGCGCCTGCTGCTGCAAGCGTACGAGCACGCGCTGCAGCTTCTCCTCGTATCCCGGCGGAGCGAGCCCATCAATGTAAGAGGCCATTTGCCCAAGCTTCAGCGGCAGGCCCTTCATCTCTCCCAAGGTCTTGAGCATCGCCTCGGCCGTCTTCTTCGCGTTCTGGACGAGCCGCCGTCGCGCTTGAGCTTCGTCGTCCTCGCTCCTGCGCCCACCGACGGCCCTGCGAACGGCTTCGGCGGCGATGGGAATCGCCCGCGGCGCGAGCGCGCCGAGGCGAGCCAAGCGTCCGAGACGCGAAATTGGCGGCGCATCCACGCGAGCCGCCGCCGTCACCGCCAAGTCGTCGGAGAACGCCTCGGTGGCCGACGGCGACCGTCCCTGCGGGGGAGGCGACGACATGGGCACATTATGCGGACCCTCGTTCGAGATGACCACTGGCTCGTGCTGCAGATCGGGGGATTGTCACGTCCGGTCGAGCCAACCGTCGTTCTCCGGGCGAGAGCGCATCCGGGGCGCATTCGTGCGAGATCCGGCGCAAAACTCCCCGGCATCAACGGCATTTTCGGGAGCGCCGCCCCCCACATCGAACGCGGAGCGTGCCAAGCGCGGTACCGCCGGGTTTTGGCGGGCCGACGCCGGGGTGCTTGACGGCTGCGAACCTAGGTACGATGACCTTTGCCTACGGATGTCGGCTGCCCCCAGTATCGTCCTGCCGCGCTCGTTCGGCCGTTACGCCCTCTTCGACTTCATCGGAAAGGGCGGCATGGCCGAAATTTACCTCGCCCGCCAGAAATCCGAATTTGGGGCGTCGCGGCGCTGCGTCGTCAAGCAGATCCTTCCCGAACTCGCGAACGACCCAGGCTTCAGCGACATGCTCGTCCACGAGGCAAAGCTTGCGGCGGGCCTCAGTCACGCCAACGTCGTGCAAGTGTTCGATCTCGGACGCGAAGACGGACGGCTCTACATCGCCATGGAGTACGTCGAGGGGTTCGACATGAACGACCTGCTGCGTCGCTGTTCGCGCGCCAAAGTGCCGATTCCCTTTGAACTCGCGACACACGTCATCCGCGAAGCCCTGAGCGGTCTCGACTACGCGCACCGCAGGACGGATGATACGGGCCGGCCACTCGGGATCGTTCATCGCGACGTGTCGCCCTCGAACCTGCTCGTATCGTTCGAAGGCGAGGTCAAGGTCTGCGACTTCGGTATCGCACGAGCCAATGCGGCCATTGGATCCATGGCCGCGCATCACTTCGACGAAGCCATCAAGGGCAAGGCGGGCTACATGAGCCCCGAACAGGCCCGCGGTGAGCCCATCGATTCTCGCGCAGACGTGTTCGCGGTAGGAATCGTCTTGTGGGAGCTCGCGGCCGGGCGGCGTCTCTACAAGGAGGCACCGGAAGAGGGGGGTCCGACCCTGATCGAACGCGCGCGTCGCGCGGAGATCCCGGAACTTCCGACTCGCGGGCTACCCGCGGAGGATCGGTTGCGCAAGATTGTCGGCAAGGCGCTCTCGCCCCGTCGCGAGATGCGTTATGCGTCGGCGGCGGCGATGCAGCGGGATCTGCACGATTACGCGATCCAGGCCAAGCTGATGACGAGCCCTCTCCAGCTCGGTGACTGGCTTGCGAAGACATTCGGCGCCGAGATCGTCGGGAGGCGGCGAGCACGCGAGCGCGCAGCGGAAGCGCTGGAGCGGGGCGCCCCCATCGTGTTTCTTGCCCTCGGGTCCGACGCGGGCCCGGACGGCGCGACTGCCGACGCCGATCGGCGCTCGGACACGGCATCGTCGCCCTTGAAGCCGACGGTGCTCACGCCCGAGGTGCCCATGCCCACCCCGCTGCATGCGAGTACCATCGCCCCGCCTTCCGATCGAGGTCCGGCCGGACCGAGCGATCGCAACATCCTGAGGCTGGCGGCCGTCACGGTCTTGGTGATCATGGGACTCGTGGCGGCTGTCCTCGCGATCGCGGTGCGTTAGGCGTGTTGTTGGCGGACGTCGCGCTGCCGGTACCGGTCGCACGTGCCTTCACCTACGCCGTGCCGGAGGCGCTGGCCTCGCGCGCGGCCGTAGGCGCCCGGGTCGTCTGCAAGGTCCGGACGCGTCGTCTGGTGGGCGTTGTTTTGGCCCTGCGAGAGGGCGAGGCGCCGAGCGGGACGACGATGCTCACGAGTTTCGTCGATGACGAACCCTCGATTCCCCCGGACTTGCTTGCCTTTTTGCTCGACCTCGCGGGCTATTACTTTGCGCCCATCGGTGAGGTCGTCCGTCTCGCCTTGCCTCCGATAGATCGAGAGACCGCCCGCGAGCTCGAAGACCCGACGCTATTCGATCGCGCACGAGGCGTGGTGACGCGACGGGTTCAGTGGGTTCGTGCGACGCTGCAGGTCGAAACGCCCGGCACGCTGCGCGGGCAATCCAAAGCGATCGTGGCGTACTTGCGCGCGGCAGGCGCGGAACCGGTCGGTCGACTCGAATCTCGATGGCGAAACGCCCGCGCCGCGGTGAAAGGGCTCCTCAAGCTGGGTCTCGTGGTGGTCGAAGAGCGCGACGCTCCCGCGGATCAGTTCTTCGGCGAGTCGATCGCGCGCGACGCGCCGCACCGCGCCACGGACGCGCAGGCCGAGGCGGTCGATGCCATCGCCAGAGCGATTGCGTCCGTTCGACCGCAAACGTTTCTGCTTCACGGAGTGACGGGAAGCGGCAAGACAGAGGTCTACCTTCGCGCAATCGCTGCGGCTCGCGAATGCGGCAAAGGCGCCATCATGCTGGTTCCCGAGATCGCGCTCACGCCGCAGCTCGTCGCGAGCTTCCGTGCGCGCTTCGGAGACGAGGTCGCAGTCCTGCACTCGGGGCTGACGCCGCGCGAGCGGCACGCCATGTGGAAGAGATTGCGGTTCGGCGAGGTCGACGTTGCGATTGGAGCACGGAGCGCCCTGTTCGCGCCGGTCCGACGGCTGGCGCTCGTCATCGTCGACGAGGAGCACGACCCGAGCTTCAAGCAGGAGGAAGGCGTTCGCTACCATGCGCGAGACATGGCCATCTGGCGAGCGCGTCGGACGGGCGGCGTGTGCGTGCTCGGCAGCGCGACGCCCTCGCTCGAGAGCGAACACCTGGCGCGGACAGGGCGCGCAATCAAGCTCCGGCTGCCCGATCGCGCGCGGGCGCAACCGATGCCCCGCGTCGAACTCGTCGACCTGCGGCGCATCGGTCCGGGTCCGACGGGCGACCGACGTATCAGCATGCCCTTGTACCGCGCGATCGAGGACACACTCCGGTCGCGCGAACAAGTGATCCTATTTCTGAACCGCAGGGGATTCGCGCCCAGCATTCGCTGCGAGGCCTGCGGCAAGGTGGCGGCGTGCGAATCCTGCTCGGTGGCACTCACGTTCCACAAGCGCTCGGGCACCGTTCGATGCCACTACTGCGACTTCGAGGCGCCGCTCGGAGCGCGTTGCGCCGCGTGCGGCGCAGAAGCGCTCGCGCTCGAAGGCGTCGGCACCGAGAAGCTGGAAGAAACGCTTTCGGCGGCGTTCCCCGACGCGCGGGTCGCCAGGTTGGACCGCGATGTGGCGAAGGGAAAGAAAATCGAAGCGATACTGGCCCGAGTCCGGGCGCGCGAAATCGACATCCTCATCGGAACTCAAATGGTGACCAAAGGTCATGATCTACCGAATGTGACGCTCGTCGGAGTCGTGAATGCAGACGCCGCGCTGAGTATTCCGGACTTTCGGGCAGCGGAGCGCTCGTTCCAGCTGCTCGTTCAAGTGGCGGGTCGTGCAGGTCGCGGCGACGCGCCCGGACGGGTCATCGTCCAGACTTGGGATCCGCAGCACCCCGCCATAGCGCTCGCGGCCGAACACGACGTCGACGCGTTCCTCGAGCGAGAACTCGCCGATCGCCGCGAACTTGGATACCCGCCGCTCACCCGCTCTGCGCTCGTGCGGGTCGACGCCCTCGACGAGACGGAGGCTCGCGACGCGTCGAAGACCCTGGCCGAGGTCGCGAACGCGACGGAGTCCGTCCGAAGCGGGCGAGTGACGTTGCAGGGGCCGGCGCCCGCGCCGATCGCCCGCATCCGCAACCGCTTTCGCTTCCGGCTGATGCTGCGTGCCTCGGAGCGGACGGCACTTCGCCTGGTCCTCGGCGCGATCGATGGATCTCGATCGGGGCTCGGGCGCGGGGTGCGCTCGTCGATCGACGTCGACCCCGTGCAACTGTTATGAATATGCTCCGAGTCTGGATGACTGAGAGCGCACCGCTCGATGGGCCCGTGTCGACGCCGCTCTCGACGCGCATCGTGACCGAACGGCTTGTGCTGCGTGCTCCGCGCACGTCCGACGTCGCTCGAATGCGCCACGCACTCCGCAAGAACGCCGCACACCTGAGGCCGTGGAGCGTAGCGCCCACGCCGGGCGAAGATCCGGCCTCCCTGACTGCCGTTTCGCGGGCGGTCTTGCGACATCGCCGCGAGTGGCGGCAGGGCCAGACGTACGTGCTGCTCGTCATCCCGCGGGGCGACGAGTCGATGATCATCGGACGCATCGCGCTCGGCGGCATCCTGCGAGGCGCCTTTCAGAATGCATACCTGGGGTATTGGATCGATGCCGACCGCCAAAACCGGGGCCTGATGACCGAAGCGGTGCGCGCGGCAACCACGTTTGCGTTCGCATTTGCGCGGTTGCATCGCGTGCAGGCGGCGGTGATGCCCAGCAATCGGGCGAGCCAGCGCGTCCTCGAAAAAGCTGGATTCCGGCGTGAGGGGCTCGCGGAGCGCTACCTTTGCATCGCGGGGGCATGGCAAGACCACTTCGTTTTCGCCGTGACCGCGGACGAGTGGCCACGGGCAACCTGACGAGCAACTTCGAACGCAGGCGGCCGAGCGGGGGGATAGGATGCATGCTCCTCGTCGGCTTTCGTCTTTTGGCAGCGAGCTCGTGGCTCTGGCGCGTGTCCCTCCTCGGTGCGCGGCATGCGACGCGCCCGTGCGATCGCGAGTCGCATTTTGCCGAGCCTGTGCGTCCACGGTCGAGCGGTTCGTTCCGACCGATGAATCGGTGACGACGGCGTTCCTTTACGGCGGAGCGATCGCGTGGGCCATCTCTCGCTTGAAGTACGAGCGCCGGCCGGAAATCGCTCGTCCCCTGAGCGATCTGCTTTGGGGAGCCATCGAGCCGCAACGCACCTTCCTGAGCGACGTGGTCATCGTGCCGGTTCCGCTGCATCCGTTTCGTCTGGCCGAGCGCGGCTTCAACCAGGCAGCGCTCATCGCCTGCGGAATCGCGCGACGCCTCGGCGCCCCGCTGTGCGCTCGGGCCCTCACGCGCACGAGAGAGACGGCGCCACAAGCGATGCTCGATCGCCGAATGCGAGCAGCCAACGTTTCGGGCGCGTTCGTTGCGCAGAACCGATTCGCGAATCGAAAGGTCCTACTCGTGGATGACGTTCGAACGACCGGCGCGACGCTCCGCGCATGCGAGCACGCCATCCGATCGGCGGGTGCTTTACATGTCGAGTCGGCCGTCGTCGCACAAGCGGATGGGTAGTGGGCAGCCTGCCGTCGCCGTAGGGCTTCCGGGGAGTGAAACCCGCCAGTTTGGGTACGACCGCCGGCAATCGCGCGTGGGCAAAGCCTTTTGTTTTCTTCGGCGCTAGTATCGCAAAGGTATCCTGTGAGCGAAGATAGGGATCGCAAAGTCGAGCCATCCAGCGGCAACAAGCCCGGCGGGACTTCGCGGCCACCCTTGCCGCCGCCGAGGATGCCGGCTCGCAGCCCCGGCAACGGTGGCCCAAGTGGCGCGCTGGGAGCCCCGTCGTCTTCGGCGCCGCGAATTGGAGATCCAGAGCGAGGCCAGTCCGCGGGGCCGCGGAGCGCGCCACCGCGGCGACCGCCTGTTGTCGTCGAAGAGGTCAGTACTTCGGCGTTGCTCCCGGCCGACGATGCTCGCGAGTCGCAGGCGGAGGCGGAGGAGCTCAGCGGATCCGTCCTGGTCGATGAACTGCGGGCACCGCTGCCCCGCGCGACCGACCCAATCCGCCAGGGCCCGCCGGTCTCCCGACGGCTACCCGCCCCGATCGCGGCGAGCCGCAAGCCGCCGACCGTGCCACCCCCCTTCGTCCGTCCCGTCAAGGCGGCGTCGTTTCCGCCAGCGGAACCGCAGGGCGCAAAGCGAACGGCCCAACCCGCAGCGAACCTCAGTCCATCAGCGAGACTGGCCAAGCCCAGCAGCCTGCCACCGCGAACGACCGACTCGGGCGTAGACCCCACTCGGCCACGATCGGCCAACGCCAGCCTGACACCGCAAGCGCCGGACACGACTTTGCCGGGAACAGCCGACGCCGACCTGCCTTCGCGAACGGCGGACGCCGCTCTGCCGCGAGCGGCCGACGTCAGCCTGCCACCTCGAACGCCGGACGCGGCTCCACGACAGGCGGCCGACGCCAGCTTGCCACCTCGAACGGCGGACGCCGCTCTGCCGCGACTCGCGGACGCCAGCCTGCCCGCGCATACGCCGGCAACGCAGATCGACCCCGAAATTCGGTTCCCCGCGGAGGAAATCCACGACACCGCGTTGACCCTGCCCGTGGGCGCTCAGTCGGCTCGAGATGACGGCACCCCTCTGTTCGACTCCACGGCGCCGCCAGAAGGTCTCGGCGCTACGGCGCACGCCGACACCCGCGTGGGTCCGCAGCCGGAACGCTCGTTGCCGGAATCGATCCCCCGAAGCGAGCCGGAGCCCGGCGGCGCGGAGACCATCGACCTTCCGCAGACGCCCTTCATCGCCGCAGTCACCCGGCTGCAGCACGCGACACGGGGGATCGGAACCCGTCTGGCCGTGACGGCCCAAGCGCTCCGCACGTACCTCTTGGCGCGCACGCGAGGGGTTTCTCCCTTCCTGGCGCGCATCTTGGCGCGCACGCGAGAGGTCCTTGCCTCGGTGCCGACGCAAAAGCAGAAGGCGCGTTTCCTCGTTTTGACGCGAGAGCTCGGCGTACGTCTGCGCGCACTCGTCACGAACCTGTCAGCGCTGGCGAGAGGCAATGCCACGCTGGAGGAACCTGGCGGCAAGGACAGTCGAGCCAAGTGGATTCTACCGGCTGTCGCGCTCGCCGGACTGAGTATCGGAGTCGTCGTGGTGGTCTTCTCGCTTGCTCGCCGCCACCCGACTGACCCACAACATTCGGTTCCGGGCGCGTTCGCCGGCCCTGTTGTGCCAGACCCGAGCTCGGTCCATTCGATACCCGGTTCGAACGATCGGCCGATTCTCGCCCCGTGCGTCGTAGCTGGCTCCCCGAAGGTCATCGCCCCAAGCGCGCTCGTCACCGCCGGAGTCGAACTTCGAGCGCTCGGAGGCGACGTGCTGGTCGGTTTCGCGGCAAGCGATCGTCAAGCGGAGTCGCTGCGCTTGGACCCGAACACCCTGTCGGTCATTTCCAGGGCGGCCGCGCTTTCTTCGTTGACGATCGCTCGGGTGACCCCCGGGCTGTCCAGCAACGGTCTGCCGCTCGCCATGGTCGACACGGACGGGGAGACGGACGGGGTTCGGGGGCGGCGCACGATCGCGACCGTCCCCCCCCTTCAGGTCGGCGCTTCGGGCGACGCCGTCGTATGGTCCCGTCTGGGCGGCGCGGCAGCCGGTCGGCTGTGGCCCATAGACGGAGAGATCGAGGCCGTGCGCGGGGTACCCGACCGTTCCGCTGACGCGTCGACGACGGCCATCGCCTTCCGGCGTTCGGGTGGGGTCGAAGTCGGCCTTGTGACGGGCCGCGACATGCTGACCGCGCTCGGCGAGCTCCGTCGTTTCGCCGGGCTCGCCGGAAGCGTCGGAGCCCCGGCCATCGCCCTGAGCGACGGCGTCGTTCTCCTCGCCTGGGCCGATCGCCCCTCCGGCGCCGGAGCATGGCAGCTGCGCTCGGTTCGGTTCAAAGTGGGGGGTCCTTCGACGGAACCGACCTTGTTCACTCCGCCGCCCGGCGGCAAGGGCGAGCAAGCGATGTCGCCCAGCGTCGTGGCGCTGCCGGGCAACCGCTTCTTGCTCGTTTGGACGGAAGGTCCGCCGACGAGGCACGATTTGCGTGCGATCACGCTGTCGGAGAGCGGGGCGGTGCTCGGAGAGCCTCTTGAGCTCTCAAACCCGGGCGCGAACGCGGGCCAAGGTCAGGCTGCCCTTGCTGGCGGTCACGGCGTCGCCGCGTTTCTCGAATCGACCGAGGGCGGCGGGTTTCGTCTGGCAGCAACCCCGATCTCGTGCGGACCCTAACGGACGCAAAAGAATCCGAACACCTCGCCGAAGACCCTACCGAACCTCGACGAGTGCTCGGACGAGACGCTCCGGGGAGACGAACTCCGTAAAACGGAACGCCTCCTTCCCGTCGCTGCCCAAAAGAAGAAGGACCGGAAGTCCTTCGGTCGCTCCGTACTTGCGGCGAACACGGGTAACCTCCGGATCGTCCTCGTTCGTGGCGTCGACATGGAGCGCGACAAAGCGCGCTCCCTCGGCGCGAACACGTGGGTCGGGAAACGTCTCTCGTTCCAGTTCCTTGCACGCGCCACACCAGCTCGCGCCGAAGTCGATGAGCAGGGGTCGCCCTTCGCTCGTGGCCCGTGCCAGGGCCGTCGATTCGGTGGCCTCCCACGCAAGCTGCGGCGCACGGATTTGCCACCACGTGAGGACGACCCAAAGCCCGATGATAGCCGGCGCGATCGAAGCGATCTTTGCTGGCCTCGAAAGCCTCGCGATGGGCGAGCGGCGTCGCTCGGCGGCCACGTGAACGGCCGCAAGGCCCACCCCAACGATGAGAAGCGCGATCCCCGCCGCTCCGTAGAGCGCCCCCGGCAGAACCACTTTTCGAACCGTATCGGTCGGCAGCGCGTCGCGCAGCGTGGCAAGGGCCAAGTACGCGAGGGCCACGCCCCCGAGCCATTTGATCCCCATCATCCACGCGCCTGCCTTTGGAAGATTGACGGCGAACGCTCCCACGAGAAAGAACAACGTGCCCAGGCCGAGTCCGTAGGAGGCCATCGCCGCAGAACCGAGCGCGACGTTGCGAGTCGTAGCGATCCACCCAAGCAAACTGAACAGAAAGGGCCCGACGCACGGCGCGGCGACCACGCCGCACATGAGACCAAGCAGAAACGCGCCACCGAAGCCGGCGCCTCCCAGGCCCGCCAGGCGGTTGTTCAACGCCGGCGGAAGGGCAAGCTCAAAGGCCCCGAAGAGCGAAGCCGAAAGCCCGAGGAAGACGAGTGCGATCGCCGCCACCACGGGTGGATCGCCGAGCACGGCTCCGAAACCTCGACCCACCAGGGCCGAGACCACCCCGAGCGGCGCAAAGAGGCACACAATCCCCAGAACGAACGTCAACGACAGCAGCGCACCGTGAATGCGGCTGGCGGTTTCCCGCGCACCGAACACCGACACCGTGATCGCGATCATGGGGTACACGCACGGCGTGAGGCTCGTGACGAGGCCGAAGCCGTAACTGGCGGCGAGCGCCGTAAAGGCTCCTCGTGCGAGCGCCCGTTGGAACGCACCCGTGTCCGAGCCGCCGGTGGCGGCCCAGAGAGGAAGGGGCCACACGGCAAGCGCGGCGCCCACGCAGTAGCCGACGGACCGCGCTCGTAGCAATTCGAAAGGCTTCACTTCGAGTCTCCATCAGCATGGGGCCGGCCCCTTGGGGGATGACCTCGGCAGCAACTCGATCGAGCCAGGACCGCACAATCGCGCGCCTCCTTCGGCGCTGCCGCCAACGATCATAGCGGAAATGATCCTGTCGCCGAGGACCTCGCTTTTGAGACAGGGGTGCTTCCGCGGCCCGCCCGTGCGCCACGCCCGGGTCGGAAACGTGCTAGGCGTGCGCGCGTGCGCTTCTGCTTTGCCTCGTTCGGCCGCGTTGCCGTCCTAGCGGGGGTCGTCGCGGCAGGGTGCGGTCGCCGCGCCACGGAAGGCGACTGTCGGCTCATCGTCGACAGAAGCGTGGAACTCCAGATGAGACAGATGAGCCTGACCGACGCATCCGCCATTCGCAAGCGCGAGGAGCAGGTCCGGTCGGAACTGCAAAGTGAGCTCACATCGTGCGAGGGCCTCCGGGTGACGGATCGGACGATTTCGTGCGTCAAGCGAGCGAACACCACGCAAGAGCTGGATCAATGCCTTCGATGAACCGCGCGGCTCCAGTCTGCACGCTGGCATGCGCCATCGTGGCGGGACTATCGGCCTGCCGACCCAAGGCGAGCGCCGCAGAATGCGAGCAGCTTGTCGACCGGTACGCGGGACTCGTCGTCACCGCTCGAGACAAGGACGCTTCAGCTAGCGAGATCGAGTCCGAGCGGCAGCGCGAAAAGCGCGAGGCTCGCGGCGACGACGCCTTCAAGAACTGCAGCTCCGAAGTGGGCCGCGTCGAGTTCGAATGCGCCATGCACGCCGCGACCCCGGAGGCATTCGAGAAATGCCTAGAATGAGACCCGGCCTCCGTCACTTCGTGTGTGCCCCGCGGCCCCGCAGGTGATGCTTGTTGCCTTCGACCAAGCGGCCCTCGACCTCCCACAGAACGTTACCGCCGAGCAGACACACTTGGTCCTCGAGCTCCCGCAGGCACGTCTCATGGGAATCGTCCTCGGCGCACAGGGCAGACACGGGCCCGATGTTTTCGGTGGGCATGGGTGGAGCCTCGTCGAACACTTGCACCGGGCATCCGCGCTCGCGCGGGCTCTGCGCCGACCGCCTCGTGTGCGCCGCATGGGCCACCCGATGCGATGCCGTCAAGGCGTTGTCGGCCAAACCCCACGCGACGTCGCCGCCGCGCGCGCAAACGCCGTCGAGCAGCTGGCGATCGCACGATGATTCGGACCGGCAGTCGACGGACACGATGCCGAGGTCGTCCACCTCCGACTTCGGCGCGCCCGGGAATTTTTCGACTGCGCACCCCGGCTCACGGGGAGCGTAGCGCGCGTCGAGCGCATAGCCGCAACCGACGCACGCGGCGAAAAGACACGCCAAGTCGGCCTTCATCCGCGTCGATTCGATTCGGCGGAGGAAGCCGCAACACGAGTCTTGAGCAGCGGAAAGCCAAGAGATTCCCGTTGCGCCAACCACGCTTCCGCAACAGCCTTGGCCATGGCGCGGGCGCGGCCGATGAATCGCTGCCGTTCGGTAACGCCAATCGCGCCGCGCGCGTCGAGTACGTTGAACGCGTGCGCGCCCTTGATGACGAAATCGTACGCGGGCAAGACGAGCTTCTTCGCGGGGTCCGCCACGACTCCGAGCAGCCTCTTGCATTCCTTCTCGCACTCGTCGAACCGGGCAAAGTGCGCGGCGACGTCCGCCTGTTCGAAGTTGTAGGTCGACCATTGCCGCTCGCCCTGACGCACGAGCTCCGCATAAGCCATGCCCGGCGCCCATTGCATCTCCCAAAAGGACTCGACGTTCTGCAGGTGCATGCAAATGCGCTCGAGACCGTACGTCAGCTCCCCGCTGACCGGCCTGCAATCGAAGCCACCCACCTGCTGAAAATACGTGAATTGCGAGATCTCGAGCCCATCGAGCCAGACTTGCCAGCCCAGACCCCACGCGCCAAGTGTAGGCGACTCCCAATCGTCCTCGACGAAGCGCACGTCGTGATCCGCGGGCCTCGTTCCCAGCGCGATGAGCGACTCCACGTATTGGTCCTGTATGTCGATCGGCGAAGGCTTCAGAATCACTTGGTATTGGTGAAACTGCTGCGTGCGATTCGGGTTATCGCCGTAGCGACCGTCGGCCGGACGTCGAGACGGCTCGACGTAAGCGACTCTCCACGGCTCCGGACCCAGCGCGCGCAAAAATGTCGCAGGATTGTACGTCCCGGCGCCCACCTCGCTGTTGTAAGGCTGCACGATGAGACAGCCCCGCTTCGCCCAGAAGGCCTCGAGTGCGAGGATCACGTCTTGGAAGTACATGGGCGGCTCGTCTGGTTAGCACAGCATCGGTGGCGCAAGGCCCAACACGGCAACGCCCGGCAAACGCGGCGCAGGGCGGCGGACACGAGCCCTTCAGCGCGGCGGACGGCGACGATCATGAAACCAGATGCGGTACTCCGCCATCTTGTCGCGTTGAGCCGCCGGCGCATGCGCCGTGCACGTGGCCGCCTCCGGGGTCCCGGGCAAAGCCCCCCACCGCTGCTCGACACAGTCGTTCGGATTGTAAGCCATCTCCAAGGCGATTTGGCGCTCCACCACGTCCTCCAGTGACAGCTCCCACTCGGACCCGTCGCTGCGCTGGTATTGGAACCTGCGTTCTCGTAACTCGAGCGCGACTCGTCGTTCGAGGTCCTCGCGCACCCGATCGGCGCGCGACTTCTCCGGCACGGCGTAGTGCTCGATGCGCCTCTCGATTCGTCCCGGTAGAGCGCGCGCCACGTCGATCGCAATGAGCAGCCGGAGGTCACGCGAGGGAGTTGCAAAATCCTCCCACGAGCCCGTGGTCTCGAAGATCCTTTCGCCATCGGGCATATCGGCGACCGACCGACCGCTCGCGAGAAACTTCCGTCCGTTGTCCACCGAGGTCACGCGCGTTTTGACCTGCTCTTCGAGTGCTTGGATCGTTTCGGCCAATGCCTGTGTCGGGCTCAAGGCAGCGGGGGAAAGCAAGTCCTCGATCTTGTCGTAGAACCCCTCCACGCCGGCGGAGTACTGGTCGGTCGGCGAATAGTCGGCAATGTCGGCGTTTTTCCCGTGCACGAGGCGACCCGTGACCGGATCTCGAACGATGGGGCGAAAGCGCTTGAACCCAGCGCTTCCGAGAGCCGCATCGATCGCGAACAAAAAGTTGCCGCGCCAAAACCGCTTTCGAGACACGGTGCCATCGGGCTGACCGTCGACCGCGAGAAGAACGCCCGAAGCCGAGGCAGCCTGAGGAATGCGTGACGCGATGACGAGCACATGACCGTACGGATCGGCGAAAATAGTGCCCGGGCGCAGCGAATCGACCGAGACGGTCACGGGGTAGAAATCGCTCTCCTCCGCATCGGCGGGCGTGCGGCCGGCGCCGGACTGGACCGCGTCGGCAAGCGTCGTGCGAAAGAACTCGCCGAGCCTTTTCATGTTGTTCTCCCACGGACCGGAGCGATCGCGTTCTGGATCCGCCCACGATGGCAACGTCACCGGCGGGTCGTTCGACGGCGGGAAGGGGTCTTCGTTCGTTGCGAAGTCCGAACAGCGAGGCGGAGCGCCGTTTTCGCCTCGCGAACAGTGCGACCAACCGAAGGAAAGCCCCAACTTGAACGCGAAGTACGCGCGCAGAAAATAGGGGAGATCGGCACAATCGGGCCGGACTGTGGTTCCCTGCTGGTCCTCGTGCATCCCCAAGTGATCGAAGAGAAAATTCCGACGCGGGTCGCGCAGCACGTCGTGAAGCGCTGCAAATGTGGGCTGCGTGTCGATCGGCGCGTCGAAGAGCTGCTGAACCCACGCCGAGTAAATGTCCTCCATCGATGGCGACCAGGCGCGTCGGGTCCCCCATAGGGACGTCCGCGGCACGCCCAGCGGCGCGACGGCGGTCGCGCTCACCCTGCCCTCCTTGACGGCGAGACTCGCTGCCCCGCACTCGGGGCTGAAGCGAAGGGTGGCGCGCCACGTCCCCACGCCCGGCGCTGCGATTCGCGCAAGCCAGAAAAAGGGCGGTCCGCCTTGAGGCTCCAGCACTTCCACCGCCTTCGCCTCCGGCAGCAGGCTCACGGTCAGTCGCGCATCGACGGGCCGATCCACGAGGGCGACGACACGCAGCGGCTGGCCTCCAACCGGACGCTCCGGCGACGTGAACCAAGTTACGTCTCCTGGCTCCGTACACCGCTGAACCGTCGGTGGCTCCTCAGCGACCGAGGCGGCGGCGCGGGAGGTCGGAATGGCCGCTGCAACGGGATAGGTCGAGACGTCGACCTCGGCGGTCACGCCGTGCGCCGGGTGCGAGCATGCCGGCAGCAGAATACCCAGCAGTCGCACGGCACACCGACGCTGCCCCATCATCGGCTGTTCGCGTCGTCCTCGATGACGCCCGGCAGGAAATCGGTCAGCGCGACGCGGTCCGAGCGGAGGCCGTCGCGTCGTCGCGGCGGTGGAGTGACTCCAAAATAATCACCGCAGTCTCCTCGATCGCATTGCCCGTGACGTCGATGACCGGCCACTTCGGATGATCGCCAAAAATGTGGTTCGCGTAGTCCAGCTCCTGCTTCACTTGATCCCGCAGCCCGCAACCCGGGTCCATGGGCATGCCGAGTTGCTTGAGGCGCGATTTGCGGATCTCGACCAGGTGATCGAGCTCGATCGTGAGCCCGACGATGCGTTCTTGCGGCGCCTCTTCGAGCTCGGACGGCAACGGGACGCCCAGCACGATCGGCTGGTTGGCGACCCTCAGCCCACGTTGCGCCAGCAACGTGCAGAGTGGGGTCTTGCTGGTCCGGCTCACTCCACAGAGCACCAGATCCGCCCTCTTGAAGTTCCGCGGTTCCTTTCCGTCGTCGCTCTTTACCGCAAACTCCACGGCTTCGATGCGCCGGAAATACTCCTCCGTCAGCGCCAATTTGCCTGTCGGCATATTGATGGGTTGCCGGTCGAGGAAGGTCGCGAGCTTCCCGATGAGCGAACCGATCAAGTCCAAGACCTCGAGCTTCAGTTCGTAGCAAGCCGCGTGGATGTACTCGCGCAGCTCTGGCCCAACCACGGTAAACACAATGAGAGCGCCTTCTTTCGAAGCATTCTCGAGAATGGGGCGCGCAGTCTCTTTTGCGCGAATGCGGGGGTGCAAACGGATCTGGACCCCGGATTGCGGAAACTGCAGCATGGCAGCGCGCACGACCTTTTCGGCCGTTTCGCCTGTCGAATCGCTCAAAATGTCGATGCGTCGAGGTTCCACCCGAACTCCGTCGGATCACGAGCATAGCGCTGCGCGAGCCCAGGGTGCAGTCGTGGAGGGCATTTTTGTCGCCCGATCGCCGACGGCTGCGGGCGCGTGCCCGCCTTGGGGTTTCGGCGCGGCGCCCAACCTCGAAAGCCCCCTTGGTTGCTAGCCACACCCGAACCGCAACAAGATCGCATGGTTCCGATGCGGCGCACGGTTTTGCGATCTTCGACCCGCGTGCGGAGTTCGAAACGAGCCCACCGGGTTGGGACCGGCCTCCGGTCAGCGCTCCTTCTTCTTCAGGACCTGGCCTTTCGCTTTCTTCAGTATGGGCACGACGGGCGGCGGCGGACGACGGGCGGGTGCGTGGCTCGGCTTGGCTTCGGCACTCGAAGTGGCCGGGCCGATCGGTACCGGAGCCGCCACCTCGAGCTTGGCAGTGGCCCGGACGACGGGCGACGACGCAACGACCTTCGCAGGCAGCGGCGCGCCACGACTAGCGGGACTTGCGGCTGTCCTCGCCGCCGACTGGGAGCGAGCCCCGACGGCCGACGCCTCGCCTTCGCCACCGGCTTCCACAGCCCCCCGCGCAAGCGCCCCCTGAGCGATGGCCACGCGCGGAGCGCGAATGTCGCCGACCACCCGAGCACCTTCGGCGAGGCCGACGGACTCACCGCCGACCAAATCGCCCCGGACGGCGCCACGAATCACCAGACGGCGGCCCCGAATGGTGGCGTCGACGATCCCCGAGGACTCCACCGTGACATCGCCTTCGACCGTGATCTCGCCTTCGACGAAACCGTGCACACTGACACTGACTTCGCCCGTCAGCCGGCCGCGAACCCGCGCCGCATGACCAATGACCGTAGTGTTGTCGGCCATGGCTCACACGTCCATGTCGACGTTGCCCTTGAACTGGGCGCCGTCGGCAATGGTCACTCGCGCGGCCTTGACGTTTCCGACCACCCGCGCACCCGATTGGAGATCGACGCGATCGCCGGCTGTGACGTTGCCTGTGAGCGTCCCCGCGACGGCAAGCGATCCGCTTTGCACGTCCGCCTCGACGGTCGCGCCCGACTCGATCGTCACCGCCTCCTTCGCGGACAATTTACCGCGCACGGTGCCTGCGACCACGATGTCCTCCTCAGTCGTGATCTCGCCTTCGATGGTGATCCCTGCGCCGATGACCGTGCTCGCCATGATGTCTCCGATTAGCGCCGCGTTGAAGCACGGCCGCGCGGCTCACCGCGCGAAACCCCGCCGAGCTCCGTCGGCAGATCGAACTCGCAATCGAGCCTCCCCGAAAAGCGGGCGCCTTCGTCGATGACGATCGCGGTCGCTCGGATATTGCCTCGAACTCGGGCGCTCGCTGCGAGGCGCACCGCGCCGCTGGCCAGCGTGTCGCCTTCGAGCGCACCGGCGATTGTCACGGAGGTGGCTTCGATGCCTTCGCTGGAGACCATCGCCCCTTCGGCGATCGTGAGATCCCCGCGCAACGCAACGGCCCCTTCGACCTGGCCTTCGACGACGAGATCGCCGTCCCCGTGGATGCGACCGCGGATTCGCGCGGTACTACCGATGCGCGCGTCGCTCCCGCGATTCGTCGTGCGTGCTTGCGCCATTGATTCGGCGCGCGAAGCTAGTACAGGCGTCGCGGCATGTCATCCCTTCGCGCCTGCCGCGACGTTTTCGATAGACCGACCGCGGCTCCCGATGCCCCATTGCGCCATCGCGCCGCCACCGCTGCGCCCTTCGATTCAAGCGACGAGCCCCCCGAAAAAGTGGCTCGGGAGCCCCATTCTCGTGACGCCATTCGGCGGCGTTCTGGAGGGGACGTTTCACGACGCCGTTTACCCCCGGCTTGGGCGGGATCCCTTCTTTTGCCGGGATCCGTCCGCATCGATCGGAATCGCCGGCGACGCGACTCCTAGCCGGGTCTCGGCATCGGCGACGAACGCCCCGAATTGCCGCGCAAAATGCACGAGCGGGCGGCCTTGGCCGACCGACACCTCCACGACCTCGCCGATGAGGATCGTGTGATCCCCGCCATCGTACCGATCGTGGCCGCGGCACTGGATTCGCGCGAGCGCTCCCGCAATGAGCGGGGCCCGCGCCACACCCGCCCCCTCGAGAGGGATTCCCTCGAACCGGTTGGTCCCGGAACGCGCGAATTGTCGCGCGATCCACGCTTGCCCTTCGTCGAGGATGCTCACGGCGAAGTGAGTCGCGGAAACGACGTCACGATGAGCACTGGCATCCTTGCCCACGCAAACGAGAATGAGAGGTGGCGACAGTGAGACCGACGCGAAGCCGGTTGCGGTGAAGCCCACGGGGCCCAGCGGACTGTCTGCCGCCACAACCGTCACGCCGCTGGCAAATTGGGCCAGGGCGTCGCGGAAGGCGGCATTGGAAATCGACTGCGTCATGGCACGTTCCTTCGGATGCGGTGCGATGGGACGGTTCGTCCCGTCAGCTCATCCCCCGCGCCCGCGCCACCGACCGGATCGCATCGCGGCGCTGCTCGAGCTCGTCGAAATCCTTCACAGGAAGAAAACGCGACGTGGGACCCTCGCGAGGAATACGGACGTATGTCGCGTCGAGGGCTGCCGTGAGCTCCTGCAGCAGTCGTTCGAACTGAACGGCAACTCGATCTCCGACTTTCTTCTCCACTTCGAACCATCGGTACCGGACCCGCGTGTGCAGAAGCGCGTGACCATCGACCAGAAACGTATTCGTATTGAAGACGCGCACGGCGCTGGGATCGAACCCCGAAGGCAGTCGAAACTCCTCGAGCACCTGAAGACGGCGCGCGACACGGCCGTCGTCGTCTTCGGCGTTCGCCCAAGCTGGGATGCCGCCGCGGTCGCCGGCCATCTTCGGCGCCACTTCGACCAGAACGTCTTCCGGCCGCTCGAGAAAATGCCCGAGCAGCGCCTCGTCGACCGTAGCCCCAAGGTTATCCAAGTTCGCGATCCACACGTGCTTGCCGCCCCGATCCACGAAGCTCGAAAGCAAGCCGGACCGACGCAATGCGTCCGGCAAATCCCCGTGGCCGGGAGCGTACGTGCTTGGCTCACCGTCTTCGCCGCGGAAAAGTCGCCCCTCGCGGGTCAGTCGCAGTCCCAGGTCTTGGGTGAAGCATGCCACATGCGCCGGAGCACCACGGCTCCCCAACGCGTGGCGAATGGGGGCATCGGTTGCCTCGCTCGTCATCAGCCAGAGCGGCATCGGGGTGCCTGCGCTCCGCGACAGGGTCGCGTTCTCGGCCAGGCGCAGATCGAGGAACGTCCGCCCGTCGAAGGCTTCCACGAGGGCCTTTACGACGCCCCCCATGCGGGTTGCCATGCCACCCGCCAAGACACACAGCGCAACCTCTCCGCGGCCCAACGCATGGCGACCGATCGACGCGAGTCGCTCGTAAACCTCCGTCCCCGGGGAAGGCAACTCGCCGACGTCTTCGGGACGCGGCAGTTCGACGAGGCCACTCACGCGATTTCGAGCTTCCCGATCGAGCGTGGCTTCACCCCGGGCGCGAGCAAATAAGGGCGCCGCGAGAGCGACGAGGCGCTCCCCATCGAACCCTGACCGGTCGAGACGCGCGCGCAAAGGCGCGGACAGGTTCGCCAATTCGCTTCGGAGCTCGGATTCAGTCATGGTGTGTCTCGCCGATGGGGGTCTAGAGCGCGGAGGTCTCGGCTGATGGTAAGCTTGTGCTGCGCGGAGGCGAAACGTTCGGCGTTTTCGGCGCTTCGGCAGCGCCAAGGGTGGAGGTTCGACAGGCGAATGCATCGAGTGCTCGGCGCGCGCCTTTGCTTTGCGATCGTGGCCACGGGGCTCGCAGCCGGGTGTGTCGTCGAAGCGGTGACCCCTGCGCCTTGGAGCGGGATTGCCGTCAGCGGACCGCCGCCGCAGCCCGTGCAAGAGCAGCGTGCGCCGCCCCCGAACACCCACGCGGTCTGGATCGCCGGTTACTGGCATTGGACCGGGATGCAGTACGTATGGATTCCCGGACATTGGGAAGACGCGCCGCCGGGCGCGAGTTGGCGGGCGCCGCGCTACCCCATCCGAGAGGGAACGTATTTCTACGAACCGGGTATGTGGACGGGACGGTGATGCTCCGCGTGGCGAGGCAAGGACGATGGCTCCGCAGGCTACTGCTCGTGGCGGTCGCAGCGGCGCCGACGCTGGCCACCCGAGCATCGGGCCGAACCGAGGGCGCCCTTCTGCACGAGCCGATTCCGGCTGATCCGGCCGAGGACCTCGTCATGCACGTGGTGCTCGACGGCAATCTGCCGGCAGCGATTGCAACGCCGGCCGGCAACGTGGGTGCGCCCGATCCGAGGCGGCTTCCGTCGTCGTTCGATCACACCTACTCGGACGCGGCCGAGGGCCGCTGGATCCCGGACGGCGACACCCGCCAACCGGATGGGGCAGCCTACGACGACCCTTTCTCCCCGTCCAACGCGCCATTCAAGCGGCTTACGGCGTTGGACGTGGTCCGGGACGACTACACGCTCGAAGTCCGCGATCCGCGACGGGTGGCCCTCGCCACCGGCCTGCCGCCGGACAGGGCCGACGACACATTTTACAGCGACCTGGTCATCGAAATCCCGCACGCTGGAGCGGTGCGCATTCCGAGCATCGGCCCGAACGCGCACCCGGTTCTCACGCGACTCGCCGTCGGTGCCCAAGAACTTCCGTTTCGTCTCTTGCACGATGGCGCAGACAACTGGTTCGTAGAGCCGTTGGGGACTCTGACCGCGACTCGCGCGCGACTCGTCATGGTGCTGGCGATCGCTCGCGCCGCTTTCGGCGGCCCGATGAGCGACGCCGAGTGGTCCGATTTGCCGCCCGTCCCTCCGCTGCCCGACCACGTCGCCCGCGAGGCGGCGGTGGTGCAGAACGCCATCGGGGTTAGCCGGCGAATGAGGCCGCGCGATGCCATTTCAAAGCTGGTGCAGTATTTTCGCGCCTTCGCGGCTTCGAAGGAGCCTCCGCATTCGCGGGGCAGCATGTATCTCGACCTCGCGCTTTCCCGTTCGGGCGTCTGCCGGCACCGAGCGTTTGCGTTCCTCGTGACGGCGCAAAGCCTCGGCATTCCGACCCGAATGGTCCTCAACGAGATTCACGCTTGGGTGGAGATTCATGACGGCAGCATGTGGCGACGCATCGACCTCGGCGGCGCCGGACACGTCAGCAACCTGGGTGCCGCCGAGGATCGCGCGGTATACGAGCCTGCAGCGGATCCGTTTGGATGGCCCGCGGGCAGCGAGCGCGGCGACGAGGTGATTGCCGCGGCCCGCTTGCGTCCGACGGAACCGCTGAGTTCGAACCGACCCCATGTCGCAACGTCGGGCGAGGGCTCATCCGAATCGATGTCTGGGGGCGCCCGCACCGAGAATTCAACGGGTGGAGGTTGGCCGCATTCGACGATCACGCTCGAGGTCACGGACACCGACGCACACCGGGGTCTACCACTGCACGTCCGAGGAACGGTGCGTACCGAGGATTCAACGTGCGTCAACCTCCCGGTCGACCTGTCTTTCCGGGACCCTCGTACGGGAAAGCGGTGGCCCGTCGGAACCTTGGCGACCGACGATGCCGGCTCCTTCGGGGGATCCCTCTTCATTCCGCGGTCCACACCCGTGGGGGACTACGATGTCGTAGCGCACACGCTCGGAGGATCGCGTTGCGGTGAAGGCAGCAATTGACGATACCGTAGGCATCGTGTCGAAATCGTGCTATTCACAAATGCAAAGTGCCTCGTGCATTTCGCCGCTTCGCCGGTACTCCGACCTACCTGACGAACGAGCCTCTCGAGGCGGCCGTCAATTGCGCACTCGCGCTGGAACGGCCCCTGCTCGTCAGAGGCGAGCCCGGCACTGGTAAAACACAACTCGCGCACGCAATCGCCGAGAGTTTGTCGCTTGATTGGATTCATTGGCCCATCAAGTCCACGACACGAGCCCAGGACGGGCTTTACCTCTACGATACCGTGCAGCGCCTTTACGAGGCACGTTTCGGCGACGCGGACGTGAAGGAGATTCGCCGCTACATCAAGCTCGGCCCTCTGGGCCGCGCATTCGCTTCCACCCATCGTGTGGTGCTGCTGATCGACGAAGTGGACAATGCGGATCTGGAATTTCCGAACGACTTGCTCCACGAGCTCGACCGAATGCGCTTCGTCATTCCCGAGACCGGAGACGAGGTGAATGCGACCGATCGACCGATCGTGATTATCACTTCAAATAACATAAAGGAGCTACCCCACGCCTTCCTGCGCCGTTGCGTCTTTCACTTCATCGATTTTCCGGACGCTGACCGAATGAAGCGCATTGTTCGCGTGCACCATCCGCACGTCGATGACGCGCTCGTCGACCAAGCCGTCGAAGCCTTCTACGACATCCGCACGGTCCCGAGCATCCGCAAGCCCCCGTCGACGAGCGAACTGGTGGATTGGATTACCGTACTGTTGCATGCCGGCGTTGGCCGGGAGCGCTTCGTCGACGAGCTGCCGTTTCTTGGCGTGTTGCTCAAGGGTGAGCGCGACATCGACGCCGTACGCAGCTTCGCACGCCATGGGCCAAGCCAGGCTGCCGGACAAATCGCAGCGATCAAACGTCGATAGTCGTCGAACGTTTCGCGGGCCTCGTTCGACGAATCTCTTCATGCGAGACCGGTCGCCACCGGCGGGTCGAGCGGCGTCGCCCACCGTGTCCGATTCAGCAAAATCGACTGGAGGGAACGGTTGCAGCCGATCGGAGGTCGCGCGCGCGTCAACGAGTTATGGGCAAGCGTTTCTTGGCCCCCGTTCCGCCGCTTCGATCGATGACGAGGTCGTCGCCCTCGCCCTGCGTCCGCTCGCACGCGTCGACGACACGCTCGGCAATCGCGACAAAAGCCCTCGACGCGTCGGTATCGGGCAATGCCTGCACGACCGGCGTTCCCTTGTCACCCCATTCGCGCACCGTCGACTCGAGCGGCACCTGCCCGAGCAGGGGTGCCTCGGCAAAGTCGGCGACGGCTTGACCGCCTCCGCGGCCGAAAAGCTCGTGGCGAACGCCCGCGCTATCGACGAAAAAACTCATATTTTCCACGACGCCGAGAATCCCAATATTGACCTTCTTGCACATCGACACGGACTTGTAGACATCGTCGGTCGCGACGGCCTGCGGAGTCGTCACCATCACCGCACCGGTGACTTTCACCCGCTGCGACAGCGTGAGCGCCACGTCGCCCGTTCCAGGAGGAAGATCCATAACCAGGAAATCGAGCTCACCCCAACTCACGTCTTTCATGAACTGCTGTAGCGCTCCGTGCAGCATGGGTCCGCGCCAGATGACCGCCGCTTTCGGATCCTCCAGCAAGAAGCCTATCGACATGATCTTGATGCCGAAGCGTTCGAGAGGCTCGATGGTTTTGCCGTCGAGCGAGACTGGGCGGCCCGAGACTCCCAGCATCGTTGGAATGGAGGGGCCATAGATGTCGGCATCGAGGATGCCGACGCGATACCCGCCGCGCGAGAGTGCCATCGCCAGGTTCGTCGCGACGGAACTCTTTCCGACGCCACCCTTGCCGCTCATCACGAGCACGACGTTCTTGACGTTCGGCAAGGGATCTTCGGGTCCCACCGATCGCGCTCGCAACGTCCGGGGTGTTTGCGCGCGTACAACCGACTCGTCATCCGGGAGCATGAGCACGGCCTAGAGCGGACGACGACGATCGTCAACCGGTCGCGTTCGGACCCAAGCCGTCTCGGCAACACACCGCGCCGGGCGCCACTCGGCCAATTTGGCGAGCTTCGGACGCCCTTACCCGTCGTGAACCACGAGCAGCTTGCGCTCGGTCATTTCTTCCATGGCGAAGCGCACGCCCTCACGACCCAAACCCGAGTCGCGCGTTCCGCCATAAGGCATCGAATCCACGCGAAAGGTCGGAACATCGTTCACGATAAGGCCGCCCACGTGCAGCCGTGCAAACGCCTCAGCGACGCGGGTGCGCGAATCGGTGAACAGACCCGCCTGCAAGCCGTAGCGGGTCGAGTCCGCCATCGCTAAGGCCTCGTCCCACGTGTCGTAGCGATGCACGGTCAGCACGGGGCCGAATACTTCTTGGTCCACCACGTCCAGGCCATGCCCGTCTCCGTCGACGTCGAGCACGGTCGGCCAGTACCGGTTCCCCTCGCGCTTGGCTCCGCAGGCAACGCGGACTCCAGCGCGCGCGGCCTCGTTCACCCATTTCTCGACGCGGCGCGCATTCCCTTCGTCGATCATGGATCCGCAGATCCCCGTCGGGTCCAACGGCGACTTGGGCTCGATCAGCCGGGTCCGGTCGATCACCCGAGCCACGAAGCGATCCGCAATCGGCCGATGCAGGTACAGGCGCTGCACCTTGATGCAGACCTGACCGGCGTATCCGAACGCACCTGCGACGACGCGATCGAGCGCGCGGTCGAGCTGCCCGTCCTCGTGCACAATCGTTGCCGCATTTCCCCCAAGCTCGAGGACAACGCGCTTCTTGCGTGCGATCGACTTGAGGTGCCAACCGACGGCGGCACTTCCGGTGAATGATAGAGTCGCGAACCGATCGTCCTGCACGAGCGCCTCAGCAACGTCCACCTCGCAAGGCACGACCTGAACGGCATCTTCCGGCGCGCCCGCTTGACGCACGCATTCCGCGAGGAGCAGCGAACTGAGTGGCGCCTGAGGCGCAGGCTTTAGAACGATGGACGCACCGCACGCGATCGCCGGAGCAATCTTGTGAGCGACGAGATTCAGAGGAAAGTTGAACGGTGCGATTCCGACGACGGGTCCCGCGGGGACGCGCACGCAGATCCCCGTAGCACCCCGCGAGTTCGCGGTGATGTCGAGCGGAATCACCTCACCCCCCATCCGAGTCGCCTCCTCGGCGGCCAGACGAAACGTCGTCACCGCGCGCGAGGCTTCCGCTCGCGCAAGGGCGATTGGCTTGCCCGCCTCGCGCGCAATGAGCTCCGCGAAGACCTCCCTGCGCGACTCGATCTCTTGCGCAACGCGCTCGAGCATCAGCTTGCGCTCGAACGGCGTTCGCTCCTGAATCCGGGCGAACGCGCGCACACTCGCTGCGATGGCCTCTTCGGCGTGCGCGGCGTTGGCCAGCACGACGCGACCAAGCTCAGCGTCGGACCAAGGCTCGCGCACCGAGAGCGTTGCCCCATCTCGGATGCAACGGGAGGCAATGCAGAGCGCGCCATCGGGTACCCCATCTCGCATCCCACTACTTGGCCTCAACGCCGAGAGATCGCCAGGGCCGCGCCATGGCGGACGGATGTAGCCTCTTGGCCGAAAGCTCCCGGGTCACGCCCGCCGGGTCACGAGCCGACGGGGCGGGAGAAACAGAAACCCCTGATCCCTCAGGTCCCGACGGCGCAGAGGTCTTTTGACCGCTGCATCGCAGCGGTCATCGAGGAAAGGCCGCCGCGTTGCCCCCGTCGACGGAAAGGACGCAGCCGGTAGTCGCGCGCGCGGTGGCCAGGTACACGAAGGCGTCGGCGACGTCACGAGCCGCAACCTCGCGCGTGAGCAAATTCGACCGAAAGTAGGCTTCGACGCTCAGGCCGCGCGCCGTCGCGCGCGACTCGAGCACACCGCCATCGAACAGGCGCGTTCGAATGCGGTCCGCGTTCACGGCGTTTGAACGAATGCCCAACGGACCGAGATCGACGGCGAACTGGCGCATCAGGCCCAAGAGCGCCGTCTTCGCAACGGCATACGGGCCGAATCCCGCACCGGGATTGAACGCGCTCTTGCTCACGTTGAAGCACAAGCAGCCGCCACGCCCCTGCGCCTGCATCACATCCACCGCAGCCCGAACCACCGACGCGTGCGACAAGCAATTGAGCTCCAGCGAATCCCGGAGCATCGCTTGCCCCCCGGTCGTCTCGAGCCGGCCCTCGGGCGCGTTGCCGGCATTGGACACGATGACGTCCAGCCCCCCCCACGCGCGGACTGTACGCGCAACGGCCGCGTCGACGGCGCTGGCGTCGCGGACGTCCGCCACCGTCGCAAGGATCCGATCCGAGTATCGGGCTCCGAGCGCGTGAGCGGTCGCGGCGAGCGCCTCCGTGTCGCGGTCCACGAGCGAGACATGAGCGCCCGCCGCGAGCATCTGGAGTACCGTAGCGTGGCCGATTCCGCTGGCCGCACCCGTGACCAGCGCGACGCATCGGGACAGCGGCAGCGGGGCGGCCGTCTTGAGCTTCGCCTGCTCGAGACTCCAGTATTCGACGTCGAAGACGTCGGAGCGCGAGCACGGCGCGTAACTCCCTACGTCAGCCGCGGTCTGCATGACGGCTGCCGTGTGCTCGTAGATGTCGAGAGCGATGTCTGCATCGCGCGCCGTGCTGGCGGCCGAGCACGCGCCGAGGCCCGGCAAAAGAATGACGCGCGGCCACGAATCGAGCTTCGTTTTCGTGATCCCCTTTGACCGACACATCGAGTCGAAATACAAATCGTACTTTCGCCCATATTCGGCAATCGCGGCCTCGAGCTGGAATGCGAGCTTCGCGGCATCCCCGTACGCGGGGCTGGGCACGAGCAAGGCCGTCGGCTTCGTCCGAAGAACGTGATCGGGCGTCATGCACCCCTTCGCAACGAGCTCTCCGGCATCCGGACGAGCCATCAAGCTGAGGAGCGGGTCGCTCGATCGGGTCCGCACGATGGGGCCGCGCTCGGACGACTCGTTGGCGAGCTTTGCGAGCGCCCCACGCAGCGCCGGCAACACCGCCTCACAAGCGGCCAGGGGAGTGCTACCCGGCATCGCCACCGAGCGACGACGTTCAACCGCATATTTCTCGGCGCACGATACCGCGTCAATCGTGCGCTCGTAGCTTTCGCGCGCGGTTTCGCCCCACGTGAACAGGCCGTGCTTCTCGAGCACCATCAGGGACGGCGGCCCCTCGACGCCCGCAATGTGATCGAACGCGTCCGCGCAGCGCTTCGCGAGTGCAAAGCCCGGCATGACATACGGCACCCAGACAAGCCGGGGACCGAACATGGACGCGAAGAGCGACTTGCCGTCCGGCTGGTTGCAGAGCGCGAGGATGGCGTCGGCGTGGGTGTGATCGATGAAACGGCCAGGAAGCAGCGCGTGAAGGAGAGTCTCGACGCTCGGATCGGGCGACGAGGCATCCAGCAGGTTCGTGCGAAGCTCATTGACCATGGCCTCGTCGGTCAACGCGTCCAGTCGTCTCAAGGCGCGAAGCGGCGTCAGACGTACGGCCGGCTGTCCTCGCGGCTCGATCGTGGCAAGGTCCCGACCCGAGCCTTTGACGTGCAGCACATCGAGCACCTCGCCGAGCAAGGTCGTGGCGCGCGCTTTCACCGAGGTATTGCCGCCACCGTGCAGCACGAGCGCCGGCTCGCTTCCAATCAGCCGCGCGGTGTATGTGCGCAACGCGAGGAGCTCGGACGTTTGCGGAGCGAGTTCTTGAATGGTGCGTGCCGCTGCTGCCGAATCGTAACGGCTCTCCATGGCCCCGACGCTACCATCGCTGAAAGGACTTAGGAGCAGGGCGAAGGTCGAGACGGCCGGCCCGCTTCGACTCGGACGCAGCTCGAGCCACGTGAGCCACGTTTGCACGGAGTGTGAAGAGACGAAAAGCGCGGACGCCGTACAACACGCATCTGCCCAGAAGTGCGGCGGACCGCGTATACGACGCGCGACGCCTCTGCAACCGGCAAATCATAAACGCACACTCGCACCCTGCGATTGACAGCGCGTAGAGCGAACGCTAGCTGTTCGCTAACCAACTTCCAGGCGCGTAGCTCAGTGGTAGAGCACTACCTTGACACGGTAGGGGTCGTAGGTTCGAACCCTATCGCGCCTACTCTAGCAAAATCAATCACTTGCGCGAGATCCGACGCACATCCACGACCCCCCTGGGTGGGGCTATGGGTGGGGTTTCGCGCGGGGATGATGCCGGGCAGGACGTTCCGCGCTTCGGCCAGGTACCCGGGCACCAGATGCGCGTAGATCGCCGTGACCCGTTCGTGAGTGTGACCGAGCAGCCGCCCGAGCAAATACAAGTCGGGCTTTGCGGCGAGGAAGTTCGACGCATAGGTGTGCCGGATCTTATGCGGGCCACCCGTTAGCCCGGCGGCCTTCAGGATGCGGTTGAACGGTCCCTTGGGAAAGCTCGCGAATGGCGTTCCGTTGCGCGAGGGAAAGACCCACTCGCGCGAGTGGCCCCGCTGTTTGTGTTCGGTAAGGATCTCGCTGAGTGCATCCGACAGCGGGACCTCGCGTTCGATGCTCTTGACTTCATAGTTGTCGTCGTCGTCGTCGTCGTCGTCGCCGACCTGGGACCAGATCTTGATGATCCGTCGCTCGAAGTCCACGCGGTCCCACGGGAGATGCAAGGCTTCACTTTTGCGCGCTCCCGTCTGGCCCAAGAAGAAAACCAGCGGAAAGAGCGCCGGAGCCATCCGCATGCACGTCTCGTAAAGGCGTTGCAGTTCGTCCAGCGACCAAAACCGGACCTTGCCCTTCTTCGGCCGGATAGGGAAGTACGTGATCGTCGGCTTGGCACACGGGACCTTGAGCTTGTCGGCGTACGTCAAGATCGCCGAAAAGACGGTTAGCTCCGAGTTGACCGTGACCTTGGCGACGTGCTTCCGACGCTCCATCTTGTAGCGCTCGATGAGCGGCTCGACGTCCAGGAGCCTTACGTCCCGGAAGAACAGGACTAGGTGCTCCACCTGGTAGCGGCGCACTTTGTTCCATGTGTCCCTTCGGAGATGTGCCTTGGCGTACGGCTTGTACACTTCAACGCAGAAGCTGGCGAAGCTCGGCGAGGTCTTTCGGTCGATGATGCCGGTCTGACGGATCTCCACGCGCTTCTGGGCCTCGTACAGCTTCGCGTCGGCCGCCGACCCCTTGAAGCTGATTTTCTTCCGCCGGCCCTGATGCCAGATCTCACCGTTCCAGTAGCCCGGTCGTACTTCCCGCATCGTCATCGACGCTTCCTCCGCTCCGCGAAGGCCTCACCGCAAAAGCTTGCGAAGCTTGCCTAGACTTTTCGATCGGCGATCCGGGTCTGACACATGTCGATCCGCCTTCTCCCTTCGCAAAGCTTCGCTTCCTTCGCCCGCCCCTAAAAGGCGATCCTCCGCCTCCTGTCCGGTTGCCAGATCTCGACTGCCACTTCTCTCGTCGTCATCGGCCTGCGCTCCGCTTCGCCACGCCACAAACCTCGCCTTGTTGATCCGCCACATCTTTCCGACCTTCGCCGCACCCGGAATACGTCCGTTCGCGCATAGGCCGACGATCGACTTCGACGGCACTTGCATCACGTAGCCAACTTGTTTTGGGGTCAACTCGAACAATAACAAGAGACGGGCCACACGCTCCGGGTCAGGGTCGGGCGCGTTGGCGGGCATGCATGGTTTCGGCTCGGGGGGCGCCGACCCCCGCGCGGAGACCACTAAGACGTTTGGCCCCTGAAAACCCGAGTCAGGGTCGGGCGCGTCCGCGGGCGGTTCCGGCTTCGGCTCAGGAGCCCCCGACGAGGAGACCACCGAGAGTTTTGGCCTCCGAAAATGGCTGAACTCGCGCACGCCGTTCGAGGTGAAGCGCGCGGTGTCCCCATCCCAGAGCCAGACACCCGACGCCTCAAGAGCGAGATCAGGCATCGCGCAACGGACCCTAAGATCACTTCGGTTTCCAGTCAAACCAATGCGGTTCGACCCGCCATTGGCCGAGTGAAAGCCGTAGCCGAGAAGCGCGGCGGACCGCCGATGAAGCGGGCGAAGGTCAAACGTCCGCATACATCGACGACGATGGTTCGGGGTGTAGCTGCAAGCGCCATAAAAAGCGGCGACCTCGCTTGCTTCCCAGTCCTCGAACTTGGGGATCGAGTCATTGCGCCTGGGTGGTCGCCGACGTGAAATCGAAACGTTCCCGTCGTCGCGTTGAGGCAACCAACGGTCGATTCGTCGGACGCCCGTCGAAGACGACGGCGAGCTTCTCCGCCCGCCCGCCGTCGATACACCGATCGATGGAACGATTGCTCACTCTTTCAGTAGCAAGACCTTCCTCAAACAGATCGCGCGGCATCTCGCCCCCCGAAGTGGTCTCCGTGAGGCTAAATTCATATGCGGCGGAGAGTCTACTTTCGCTCGTCAGTGCTCGCGGCCGACGTATTCGACAAGGGCCGCGCCAACAGATCTCGATTGACCTTGCCACGTCAAGAGTGCAGCATCTTTGGCGCTCTGAGAGGGGGCTAGGCATGCCGAAGACAATATCCGTCTTCAACAACAAGGGCGGTGTTGGAAAGTCCACCATCTGCTGGAACCTGGGGGACACCTTGGCCCGACGAGGAAGACGTGTCCTACTCATCGATTTTGATCCCCAGTGCAATCTATCGATCGCGATGCTGGGAGAAAATCTATTTGTCAAGACTCTCCCAACCATGAACGTTCCTTACGGTACTACAATACGGTCCTTTCTTCAGCGCTTTCTCCAAAGCACGGGGCGCGAAGAAGTATTTCTCCATCCAGGGCCCAACACCCATTCCGGAGCGAGCCTCATCGCGGGCGACTTTTGGTTGAACGTGTACGCCGACTCGTTGAATGTCGGTTCTGACTTGCTGTCTGGTACCGGGCTAAGTCGCTATGTAGCGCTGAGACGGATCATCTCGGCAGCGGAAGAGAAAGCGAAGAAGCCGTTTGATTTCGTTCTGATCGATCTCCCACCCTCCTTCGGCGCGCTCGTGAGAGCCGCGTTCTACTCTTCTGATTATTTTTTAATCCCGTGCACATCGGACAATTTCTCAGTCTACTGCGTCGGGCTCATCGGACAAATGGTTCCTAGTTTCGTGCGCGACTGGCAGAGTGGCCTTACGAGGTTCAAGGAGACGAACCCCCATTTCACGGATTTTGACTCTCTAGGTCGTCCCCGCTTCGCAGGATGGATCTTTAACGGCTTCGATACCGCGAAGCAGCGTAGAACGCCTGCAGAGTTTTTGGCGAACGCTCCGATGAAAGATCAACAGATGGTGCAGGCTGACAGAACGATGCATGGGCGACTCGTAACCGCCGTTAAGGACGATCTGGTTGCCCGCCTGACAACAGACATAACCGAATATAGTCCCGTCGCGTCAATTCGTGCGCCCGATTTTCGCGTTGGCGACATAGAGGACGCCAACGTTCTCATCCAAAATAGCCTTTGGCTTAGCGTGCCCCTCGGACAACTAGACCACCATCAGCAAGTAGTAACTTTACAAGACCGTAGGCGATGGGCGCACAACCAAGTGGAGCAAATCCAATTGCTCGCTAGCAAGATGAACGAAATGGCCGCCGAGGTCGAGTACACTTGCACATAAATGGCGTGCATGAACTATTTAGCGGCCTTCTCCGAGCACCGTATCCGCGAAGCGTTGATCCAAGGTCTTGAGTCCCAGCGATGCGGACACCGTACGACAGGTGGCCAGGACTCTTATTCCCGCCGAATCCGTGCAGGCAACGAACGAGTGGGTGAAGCACCAAGCTGGTTATCGCAAGCAGCCAAATGACGCCCGTGTGGAGTACGAGGACAACCGCAAGCTTCTGGGCGCAATCTGGAGCCTGATCGGAAATGGACTTCTCATCCCTCGAATCGTCCCCTATACGGGCAAGGACCACCCGAACATAATTGATCTCTTGACGCTAACGGAACGCGGCGAGCGCTTAGTTGCCAAGGGCGTCGAGCATCCTCTGCACCCGCATTTCATATCTACATTCAAGACACATGCACCCACCGCTTCGGATTACGTCGTCTCATATATCGAGGACTCCGTGACATGCCTTGAGGCGGGGGCGGTGCGGCCGGCATTAATGATGGCCGGCGTCGCAAACGAAGAGACTGTGCGTGTGGCACATGCCGCTCTTGCTCACCAGAACAAATTGCAAGCGGCTACGGGCATGCCGAGAATGCGAGACTTGCTTAGCGCCATTGAATCGGTCGTGAATGTTTTTGCGCCGCCGGGCTCTTCCGCTGCGGTAAAAGAACAGCAACACCGTCTGAAAGGAGCGCTAAGGGCGTCGGAGTTCGTCCGCGCTGAACGAAACGCAGTTGCGCATCCAGGCCACAAATTCAGTGACGGACCGCAGGTCGAGTCGATGCTAATGCTCATGTGGAATTTCCTCCCGTTCTTCTGGGAATCACTTGTCGCCCCAGCGGTCGTTGCTGGTTTTACCGTCCCCGCACCCTGACGATTCTTGTCCGCCTGGCGCCTGACGATGGTCGTCGTGATTGCGCCAAACCGGCATCGATACACCTCGCACCCTGGTCTGCCGTCGGTGTACTGACACCGGGCGGGATCGCATCGCCGCTCAGCAATTTAGGGGGGAGCCCGATCGCTTAGCGATCACCCGAACTGACACCGATCTCATCCGGAAGAAGGCATTTGCCACCCCTGCCGATCGCCAGAGTGGCGGTGACGTGGGGCCCGCCCTCGGCAACGGCTCGGAGCGCGGCGACGGCTTCGGCCGCCTCAGTGAGGGCGGCTTCGGCCTTTTCGAGACGTTCGAGCAGGCTGGCATGACGACGTTGACGGCACGCGACGATTCGGCAACGGCCCGAGCAGGACCGTTTTTCCGCGCGGCCTTTGATCGGCTTGCCGCAGACCACGCAAGTCCGGATCGAGGCGATCGGTCCAGAATGGCTGCACAGAGCCTCGGACGGCGAGGGGGCGGGGATGGTGGCCGGAACGTCGTCGGGAAGCGCACGAAACGGGTGCATGCCTCGTGTACAGGCGGGGACGGGGGCGATCAAAGGCCTACATAGGTAGGATCTTTATTTCTCGAGTGATGTCGATCACTTACGTGCATAGTGCACGAATTGGATAGTCAAAGGCATCGGGGATTCTCTAGACGCGGTGTTGTGGGACAACGCGAAAGGAGA
>Ga0187863_10000222_pt1 | contig 50754 bp, 42 predicted proteins | sample June2016WEW_11_1_FD_132975 | JGI IMG/M metagenome (GOLD analysis project Ga0187863, IMG submission 132975) | Peatland microbial communities from SPRUCE experiment site at the Marcell Experimental Forest, Minnesota, USA - June2016WEW_11_10 | ecosystem: Environmental > Terrestrial > Soil >...
CATCAATACGTTCAATCCGTACTATCAAGCCACGTTGAACCTCTCGGTTACGCAGCCGCTGCTAAAGAATGCCGGAATGAACCCCGTCAAACATCAGTTGAAGCTGGCGATGATCGGTGCCGACTCGGACGAGGCGCAAGCACTGGTAGACGCTTCGACGACGATCGCACAGGTCGAGGATGCCTACTGGGATCTCGTCGCGGCGTGGCGCAACGTCGCAATTCAAGAGGACGCGCTCAACCAAGCCGTATTACAGCAACAAAGCGTCGTCCGTCTCGCCAAACGTGGCGCCGTCGCGCGGATTACCGTGATCGAGTCCGAGACGCAGGTCGCCAACTTTCAAGCGAACGTCTTTTCCGCGATGCAAGCGGTCTCCGAACTGCAGACCCGTCTCAAGAGTCTCATCGTCGCCGATTCGGGCGACCCGCTCTGGAGCGCGAATCTGGTACCGTCGTCGCCCGTGCAGGAGTTGCCGACCGCGGGGGATCTCGCGGAGATCGTGGCTTTAGCCGAGAAACAACGGCCGGAGGTTCGGCAGGTCGTCGACGAACGGCGCGTAGCCGATCTCGACATGGTTTATGCGAAGAACCAGGGGCTTCCCCAGGCCGACTTAGTGCTGCAATACTTCAGCAACGGCTTTGCGGGCATCTTACAACCGATTCCGAATTTTGAAGCCGCGGGTTGCGCGCTCCCGTCTGGGGGCTGCCCGACGCCGCCACCGCAGTCTCAAGGCAATATGACCCAAGCGTTTCATAATATGTGGACGGGCGCTTATCCGGAGTTCAACATCGCATTCGTCGTGAACTTTCCGCTCGAGAACAACACGGCGCGGGGTCTGAAACAGATCGCCGGTCAAGAGCAAGACCAAGCGGACCTGCAGCGGCAGGGCCTCGACCAGCGCATCGAAACCGAGGCGCGCAACGTTTTGCAGACCTACCAATCCGCGCTCTCGCGCCTCTCCAGCACGAGCGACGCGCGCGCCGCCGCGGAAGCCGTCTATGCCAGCGAAGTGAGGAAGTTCCACAGAGGCGACTCGACGACGTTCTTGGTCTTGCAGCGTCAGGTCGAGCTGGCGCAAGCGCGCGGTGCGGAGCTGGAAGCGCAAACCGATCTGAACAAGGCCGTCGTCGAGCTTCAGCGTGTCGAGGGCACGATTCTTACCGATAACGGCGTCAATCTCAAAACTCTGGGCTCAAAAGCAATCACGGTTACGCGATAGCCGCGGCTTTCCCGTCACCGGTTCCTTACGATGCATAGCGCATGGAGCATGCATGTCGGGACCGCGTGAAAAGCGTTATCTCATATGGGTTCCACTCAAAACGTTGAACCGCTTTTCAAATTACAATGGCGGCGGCTTACATGTACCTTTAACGACTCGGCACGTCGCTATGCCCCAGGAACCGATACCCGCTCCAAATGGCGAGCCCGCTACCGGCGTTAGCTCGCCGGTCTTCGCGTTGATTGCATAGGCCCAAACGTTGCCCGAGCCAAAGTTGGCTACATAGGCGAACTTGCCCATAGGGTCGACCGCCGCGCCAAGGGGTAACGTGCCGGTCCCAAACGGCGACCCGGCAACCTGCGTCAGTGCACCGCTGGTCGCGTTGATGGTATAGGCGGAGACGTTGTCGGAACCATAGTTGCCCACGTAGGCAAACTTGCCCTTAGGATCGACTGCCATGCCAATGGGTAATGTGCCCGCCCCAAACGGCGACCCGGCAACCGGCGTCAGTGCGCCGCTGGTCGCGCTGATGGTATACGCGGAAACATTGTTCGCGACTTCGTTTGCCACATAGGCGAACTTCCCCGTAGGATCGACTGCCACGCCGTTGGGACCGTTGCCTGTTCCAAACGGCGATCCCGCCACCGGCGCCAGTGCTCCGCTGGTCGCGTTTATTGAATATCCCGAAACATCGGCGGAGCCATAGTTGGCCACATAGGCGAACTTGCCCGTAGGGTCGGTTACCGCCCATTGGGGAACGCTGCCTGCCCCAAACGGCGATCCCGACACCGGCATTAGCTTACCGCTGGTCGCGTTGATGGAATAGGCGGAAACGTTGTCGGAGCCGGAATTAGTCACGTAGGCGAATGCTCCGTTCGGATCGACCGCTACGTCGCTGGGATTCGTGCCCGCCCCAAACGGCGACCCCGCCACCGGCTTGAGCTTACCGCTAGTCGCGTTGATGGTATAGGCGGAAACGTTGGCGGAGCCATAGTTGGCGACATAGACGAACTTGCCCGTAGGGTCGACTGCCAGGCCTTGGGGTTCGCTGCCCGCTCCAAACGGCGACCCCGCCACCGGCGTCAGCTTACCGCTGGTCGCGTTGATGGTATAGGCGGAAACATTCGCGGAGTCGTAGTTGGCGACATAGGCGAACCGAACGACAACGTCGGGGCCGATTTGCGCGCGGCGCGTTTGCGAATCGGGATGTACGCCGGGCGGCGTTACCGGTCCCGAGTATCCGGAGTTCGAACAGGCGACAAGGAGTGCCGTGATCCCCAGCGCCCACAACGTCCGAACGACGAGATGATTCTGATGCATGAGAACCTATTCACATTTTGAGCCCGCGAAAAGAAATCAATCTAAGCACGTCGATCATCGTAGAGTGCCGAGCAGTCGGGTTGCGAAGGTGCGCGGGCCCAGAAACGCGTGCGAATCCGACCCGCACAGCTGGGTTAGTGAACGACCAGGAGCAAGCCTGCAAGGCATGGCGCGTGCGGAACGGTCTACGCATTGTCGCCATGAGGCGGCTCGCGCCCGGTGTATTTGAAGGTCTTGCTTCCCGTTTGAACGGCATCCAATGCGCCGCCGGGCGTCATCGCGGGCGACAATCCGCCGCAACCTGATAGCGATGCCGCGATCGCGACGGTGGTCAAAGATCACTTTGCATCAACGCCCCCGACTTGCGCCCGATTCCCGAGGTAGATCGCTCCAATGACGGTCAGAGCGAAGAAGAGAAGCGAAACGCTCAGCACGACGCGAGCTCAAGACGCTTCAGTGCGCCCTCGCGCGAAGCAGGCTCGCTGCTGCTTCATCGACCAGCCACGTCAACTCACCCGAACTTGGCTGCACGAGTTGCGCCGGATAGGTCATCGGATCGCTCGGGCCTTCGTAGACCGCTGCGAGCGCGCGCGCTTTTGCAACTCCCTCGACGGCGAACACGACTCGCCGCGCGGCGTTAATTAGCTTCGGCGTGACGCTTATGCGCCACATCCCTTGCGATTCGGGGTACGCCGCTTCGACCAGCGAGTTCTCCTCAGCCGCCTGGGCGATTCCGGGAAAAAGCGAAGCGGTGTGACCATCTTCGCCCAGGCCGAGCATGACCAAGTCGAAGCACGGGTTTGTTCCAAGCTCCGTGCGCAGAATCGAGGCGTACTCGTTGGCCGCCAGCCCCGGATCGGCTTCGCCCCGCATTCGTGCAACGTTCGCACTGGGAATTGGAACCGAGTCCAAGAAGACTTCGCGCGCCATGCGATAGTTGGAACGCTCGTCGTCGGGCGGCACGCAGCGCTCGTCGCCAAAGTAGATGAAGACCTCGCTCCACGGCAGGCTCGTACGCAGCGGATCGGTTGCGAGCAGCTCGTAGGCGGCGCGCGGGGTGTTGCCGCCCGAAAGTGCCACGGCAAATGCGCCGCGCTCTGCGATCGCGGCACGGCCTACTGCAACGAAAGACTCGGCTAATGCTTGAGCAACGGCGCCGGCATCGGCGTAGACGCGCAGTTCGCCGCGTTCGTTCACGGCGAGGGCGCTCCAAACGCCGCAATGGCGCCCGCTGCCGCCAGCGACGCTTGAAACACGCGATCGTTTTGACTCGACAGGATCGCCCGCTCGACGAGCGCGGCGACGCCGGGGTTGTTGATTGCGCGAAGTCTCGGCGGTTTCGCGCGGCCGCCGGTCACGCTCAGGTTGATCGTCTCGCCGCGCGGGTCCGCTTCGGCTACGAAGTTCGAGTGCGTCGAGCTCAACGCGACGCGCGCAATTCGCCGGGGTTCTCCTTCGCGGCGAATCGCAAAGGCGATCGCTTTACCGTCGGGACCGGTCAGCATCTCGGCCGAGCCGGGTTTCCAGTTCAATCGGCTCGCGAGCCATCCGAGGAGATATAACCCTTCGGGGTCTGAACCACACCCGATCTCGACGCGCGTTACGTCCAGAAGCTCCTGGGATTCTTCGCCGTCAAACAGGATCGCGACGCTCTCTTGCCACGGCGCCAGGCGCAGGTAGGCGATGTCCGCGAGCGCCAACTCCGGATGACGTTCGACGTATTCGACGAGCTGGCGCAGCGCGGCGTTCCCCGCGTCCACGAGCGAACTGTTATACACGACGGTTCGCGCGTCGCGCGAAAGCTCGCAGAACCGCTCGTCGTCGCCGATTCCCGGTGCGATCCACAGCAAGATTACCGGGGCCTCGGGCAGTCGCAGGGCATTCGCCGCTCCGCGCAAGAGTTCGGCGTTGCTTCCCTTGGCGCCCAACTCGATCCAATCGTCGCCTTCTACGTGATGCGTGCCTTCACTCTGGGTGGCGTCAAAGAGGATCACGCGGGACGGATGCTTCGCGGCGAGCGTATGGATGCGGTCGCGCGCAAGATCGCCGATTGCGGCATCCTCGACGAAGACGACGAGCGTCATCGTGGCGACGTACACGCCACCGCGCTCGCTCGCGCGTTCGTCCAGTTCCTTCAAAACGATTCCAAACGACATGCTAGAGGCGGCGCCAGTCGGGGAAGAGCTGCTGCGCGCTTTGCGGTCCTTGGCTTCCGGCGGCGTAGTTCGGGAACGTGAAGTCCTTGGTGTTCTGCCAAACCTCCAAGACCGGCGTGACGATCTCCCAGGCGCGCTCGACCGCGTCCCAGCGCGTGAAGAGCGTCTGGTCGCCCTGGATCGCATCGCCGATGAGCCGCTCGTACGCCGGCGGCGACACGACGCCGAAACCGGTGCCGTAGCTAAAGTCCATGTAGACGCTGCGGATGTGGTCCTTTGGCCCGGGAACCTTAGCTTCGAAGCGCATCGAAATGCCTTCGTCGGGCTCGATCTTGATCACCAGCACGTTGGGCTCGATTTTATCGGTCGCTTCGCCGTAGAAGCGATGCGGTATCGGCTTGAACGTTACGGCAATTTCCGATACCTTGCGTGGCAACCGCTTTCCGGAACGCAGATAAAACGGAACGCCGGCCCAGCGCCAGCTCTCGACCATGAGCTTGACCGCCGCAAAGGTCTCGGTGTTGGAGTCCGGTGCGACGTCGTGCTCCTGCCGGTATCCGATGACCGCCGCGCCGTCGATCGTTCCCGCGCCGTACTGCCCGCGCGCCGAGAGCGACCAGACGTCGCCGTGCGACGGCGGCCGGATTGCCGAAAGCACTTTGTACTTTTCGTTGCGGATGTCGTCGGCGTGCGAGCTGATCGGCGCCTCCATCGCAACCAGCGCGAGTAGATTGATCACGTGATTTTGAATCATGTCGCGCAGCGCGCCGGCGCTGTCGTAATAACCGCCGCGTTCTTCGACTCCGAGCGATTCGGCCGAAGTGATCTGGATGTTTTGCACGTAGTTGCGGTTCCAGATCGGCTCGAAAATCGTGTTGGCGAAGCGCAGCGCGATAATGTCCTGCACCGGCTCCTTCCCGAGATAGTGGTCGATGCGGTAAATCTCGTTCTCGGGAAAGACCGCTTCGATGGTCTGCTGGAGCTTTCGCGCCGATTCGAGATCGGTACCGAAGGGCTTCTCCACCACGATGCGCGTCCAACCGTTGGGGTCCTTATCGAGACCGGCTTCCTTAAGATGGTTGATGATCACGGGAAAGACCGGCGGCGGCGTTGCAAGGTAAAAGAGGTGATTGCCGGCGGTGCCAAACTCGGCATCGTTCTGCGCGAGCCGGCCTTTGAGCGCCAGGAAGTGCTGCTTGTTGGTAAAGTCGGCGGTGACGTAACTGATTCGCTTCGCGAAGTCTTCCCAGAGCGGGCCTTGAGGCTTCTTGTCCTGCGGCATGAAGAGTTCGAGCTGCTTGCGGCAATAGTCGCGGAAACCGTCGTCGTCGAAGGCCGTGCGCGAAAAACCTACCAGCGCAAACGCGTCCGGAAGCGTGCCGCGCAAATGCATCGAATAGAGCGCCGGCAGTAGCATGCGTTTAAAAAGATCGCCGCTCGCACCAAAGAAGACCGCGCTGCACGGCGTGCTGATGCCTTCGTTGGGCAAGCCCGCGCGCAGCGGGTTGGTCGCGACGGCGTCAAGCACGCGGTTCGGCCTTGACGGCATGCCCGCCGAACTGATTGCGTAGCGCGGCAACGACCTTTGCGCTGAACGACTCGTCTTGGCGGGATGCCATGCGCGCGAGCAGCGAGAGCGTGATGACGGGCGCCGGAACGTTTTCGTCGATGGCCGCCGCGACGGTCCAGCGGCCCTCTCCGGTGTCGTCAACGTATCCGCGAATATCCTTCAAGCCCGGATCGTCGCGAAACGCGAGAACCAATAACTCGAGCAACCACGAACGAACGACGCTGCCATGGCACCAAAGCTCGGCAAGCTGGCCGAGATCGTACTCGTACGCAGACTTCTCCAGAATCTCGAAGCCCTCGCCGTAGGCTTGCAACAGTCCATACTCGATTCCGTTGTGAACCATCTTGGAGAAGTGTCCCGAGCCTGCGGGACCGACATGTGCGTAGCCCTTGGGCGGGGCCAGCGTGAGAAAGATCGGCTCGCACTTGCGCACTTGCTCGTCGTCGCCGCCGACCATGAGGCAGTAACCCTCTTTCAAGCCCCAAACCCCGCCGCTCGTGCCCGCGTCGATGAGCGAGACGCCCTTGGTTTTGCAATCGGCGTAAAGCTTCAAGCCATCCTTATAATTCGTGTTCCCGCCGTCGATGATGATCCCGCCGCTGCCGATTGCGTCGGCGAGCTGCGCGATGGTCTCTTCGGTTGGGGCGCCGGCCGGCACCATGACCCATGCGATCTTCGGCGACGTCGTAAGCTTGGCGACCATGTCCGATAGACTCTGCGCGCCGGTCGCACCCGCGCCCGCGGCGGTCGCGACCGCGTTCGGGTCGCGGTCGTACGCGACGACCTGATGACCGCCCGCGATCAGGCGCTGCGTCATGAAGTTGCCCATCTTCCCGAGGCCGACCATTCCGAGTTGCATGTTAAGACTCGTCCTTTCGAGCTAGACGCGGGCCGAGAGCGCGTCGTCGACCGCGGCAATCAGCGCGCGCAGCGCCGGTTCGACGGCGCCTTTGAGGTGGACGCGCACGCCGCGGCGCCCGCGTTTGTCCAGCGACATCCAATCGCCGAGCGCTTGTGCGGCAAGGAGCGTGCGAAAGCCGACCTTCATGCCTGGAATCATCGGATCGTCGGGATCGTCGGCGGTGATCTGCAGCACGACGCACGAATCGGGACCGCCTTTGTGGAGTTGGCCGGTCGAATGGAGGAAGCGCGGTCCGAACCCAACCGTCGTCGCGACGCGCCGCGCGTCGCGGATCTTCAAGCGCAGTTCTTCGAGAAGCTTGGTATGCGTCGCATTGCGCGCGAAATAGGCAGTAATGGCGTTGTAATCGTGCAAGCGCAACTGCCCGAACAGCCCCGCCAACGCTTGCGTCGCGTTCTGCGCACCCTTGTCACCCTTGTCATCCTGAGCTTGTCGAAGGACGAAGGATCCCGAAAGGTAGGTCACGCTAAAATCGGGGCCCTCGACGTTAGCCTTGGGCTCGTCGAACTTGCCGTTGCGCGCGTATTCTGCAAGCAGCGCGACGGTATTATCTTTGGATTCCTGTACGTTGGGCTGATCGAAGGCGTTGATGCCGAGAATGACGCCCGCCGCAGCGACCGCGATTTCCCAAAGATAGAACTGCTCGCCGACATCGTAGGCATCGTTCATCTCCAAGCGGATCACTGGGTGACCGGCTGCCTCCAGCGCGCGTAGTTTATCCGCAACGCCGGGCTGTGGGCCGGGGAGATTAGCGCCGACGTAGACGAAGACGCGGTCGTCGGAATAGTCCGCCGGCTCGCCGAGCGGCTCGCCCTCGATCGGTACGATGCCTCGGCCGAGTTTGCCGGTGGATTCGGCGATCAACTGTTCCGCCCACGCCCCGAAAGCTTTGACCTGCGGGTGCGTGACGATGGTCAGTTTGTCGCGGCCGTTTTTTGCGAGTCCGCCGATGGCCGCACCGAAGCGAACGCCGGGGGCGCTGCGGGAATCGACTGTGCGATCGTTGGCGTGCATTGCGCCGAGCGCGCGATCAAGCAGCAGGTTGATGTCGTACCCGGCGCTTGCCGAGGGCGTGATGCCGACGAAAGAGAGTGCCGAGTAGCGGCCGCCGATATTAGGATCGTTCTTGAAGTCGTCGCGGAACGACTCTTCTTTTGCCTCTTTGTCGAGCGACGTTCCGGGATCGGTGATGGCAACGAAGTTACGGCCGGCCTGCGCCGATCCGACCTGCTTGCTGACCTTTTCGTGAAAGTAGGCGTAGAAGGCGTTGGGCTCGGTTGTCGTCCCGCTCTTGCTGGAAATGATGAAGAGCGTCTCGGCGACGTTGATTTTCTCTTCCAGTTCCTTAATTTGTTGCGGGCACGTCGAGTCGAGGACGTACAACTGCGGGTAGCCGTCGCAGCGTCCGAAGGTATCGGCGAGAATGTCGGGGGCCAGCGAGCTTCCGCCCATGCCGCAGACCACCGCAAAATCGAAGTGCTCCTTCGCGTCTTTTGCGAACGAGCGCAAACCGGGGACATCTTCGAGCATGCGCTGTTGGATGTCCAGCCAGCCTAACGATTTCTTGATGATCGCGACGTCGTCGGGCTGCGTGGACCACAGCGTTGCGTCGCGCGCCCAAATTCGCTTCAGAAAATCGGCCGACGCGAGCGTCTCCAGCGCTGCGTCGTAACCCGGGTTTGACGCGCCTAGCGAGAGCTGCACGCGCTCCGCGCCGCCCGACTCGAGCAGCTTCTGCTTATAGACGATCGCGCCAAGGAGCGCCGCGAACGAATCGCAGAAGAGCGTAACGCCGTCGAGTTGCAGATCGTGCGTCACGTCGAAGAGCGAGATCTTGGCGTCTTGAAGCGCGCGCATCAGGTCATTGGCGGCGCCGAGGTCGCTCTCGACGGTGTCGGCGACGATCGTTCCGTGATCGAGCAGGGCCTCGAGAGTTGCGGGCGGCATCGTGTTGACCGTGTCGGGACCGACGACGGTCTCGACGTACATCAGGTCGGGATAGTGTGGGTTCTTCGTCGAGGTCGAAGCCCACAGCGGCCGCTGAACCGCGCCTCCCTTCGCTCGCAGCGTCGCAAAATCGTCTCCGTAGAAAATGTCTTTGAACTTCTGGTAGGTGAGCTTGAGATTGGCAATGCCGGTCTTACCCAGCAGGTGTTCGAGTTTTTCGCCCTTACCTATGCGGTCTTGCAAGAGTTTGTCGACGGCGGTGTCGATGCGGCTGACGAAGACCGAGTTGACCGACCGAATCCGGTCGATTGGTTTGCCCTCGGCCATGCGGCGCTGCAGGCCTTTGACGTACGCTTGCGCGGCACGTTCGTACATCTCGATGGAAAAGATCAGCGTTACGTTGATGTTGTAGCCGCGGTGGATGGACTCTTCGATCGCCGGCAGACCGGCTTTGGTGCCCGGGATCTTGATCATGACGTTTGGGCGCTTCACGCGTCCCCACAACTCTTCAACCATCGCGATCGTGCCGGCTGTGTCGTTGGCCAGCAGCGGGGAGACCTCGAGGCTGACGAAGCCGTCGTTCCCGCCCGACGACTCAAAGACCGGAGCGAAGGCGTCGCACGCGCTTTGAATGTCTTGGATTGCCAGGTCCCAGAAGAGCGCGTCGGCGCTCTTCTCCGAGCCGATGAGTTTGCCGAGTTGCTCGTCGTAGTCGCTGCCGGCGCCGATCGCTTTTTCGAAAATCGTCGGATTGCTCGTCATCCCGCGCAGGCCTTGATCGATCATGCGCTTCAGTTCGCCCGAGGCGAACATGCTGCGGCGGAGGTTGTCGAGCCAAACGCTCTGCCCGTCGTTGAGCAGTTGCTGGATCTGATTCTTCATTCGGTCTCTCCTAACGAACGGCGAGTGCGAACTTTTCGAGGGCGACGTTGGCGACGTTCTCGGGCGTAAATCCAAAGTACCGCGCGACGTCGGCGGCCGGCGCGGACGCGCCGAAGCGATCGATCCCAAACGCGAAGCCGCGATCGCCGACATACTTGGCCCATCCCAGCGTCGCGCCCGCTTCAATTGACAGTCGCGCCGTGACCGACGGAGGCAGCACCTCGTCCCGATAGGACTGCCGCTGGGCATCGAAGAGTTCCCAGCACGGCATCGAGACGACCCGCACGCGCACACCTTTGCCCTCCAAAATCTTTGCCGCGTCGACCGCGAGCGAGACTTCGGAGCCCGTCGCGATCAGAACGAGATCGGGATCGCCGCCGCCGGCGTCGGAGAGGACATAAGCGCCGCGGCTAACCGCGGCATCGCGCGCGCCGAGGAACGGAACCTTTTGGCGCGTGAGAACGAGCACCCACGGTGCGTCCTTTTGCGCGATCGCGAGCTTCCAGGCTTCGAGCGTCTCGAGCGAGTCGGCGGGGCGCACGACGTAGCAGTTCGGTGTCGCCCGCAACGTCGCGAGCTGCTCGATGGGCTCGTGCGTTGGGCCGTCCTCTCCGAGGAAGACGGAATCGTGCGTAAAGACGTAGATCGAGCGAATGCCGGTCAAGCAGCCCAACCGCAGCGCGGGTTTGAGATAGTCGACGAAGTTGAAGAACGTGGCGGCAAACGGAAGCAAACCCCCGTGCAGCGCGATCCCATTGGTGCACGCCGCCATCGTGTGCTCGCGCACGCCGTAGTGAATGTTGCGGCCGCCGTAGTTTCCCGGCTCGAAATCGCCGCAGTTCTTGAGATAGGTCTTGGTCGACGGGTCGAGATCGGCCGACCCGCCGACGAGCTCGGGTAGGCTCATTGCGATGGCATTCATCACCGCGCCGCCCGCGTCGCGCGTTGCGACGTTGCCGTTTTCGGCATTGAAAACCGGCCAGGGGAGATCGCTGGGAACTTCGCCGCGCAGCGCCCGCTCGAGGGCTGCCGCCAACTGCGGATTCGCGCGCTTCCAAGCGTTGTAGGTTTCGCTCCAGCGGCCCTCCAGCGCCGCGCCATTCTCGCCGACTTGCCGATAGAATGCCAGCACGTCATCGGGCACGTAGAAGTCGGGCTCGAGCGGCCAGCCCAGCTCTTCCTTTGACTTGCGCACGTTCTCAGGGCCGAGCGCTTCGCCGTGGGCCAAGAAGTTGTCTTGCCGCGGCGAGCCGTAGCCGATGTGCGTGCGCACCGCGATGAACGACGGCCGGTCCGTCACGTTTTTCGCGACTTGGATCGCTTGGTCGAGCGTCGCGACGTCGTTGCCCTTATCGATTGGAACCAGTTGTGTGTGCCAGCCGCTGGCATCGAAGCGCGCGACAGGGTCGTCGGTCAGCGTGATGTCGGTCGGACCGGCGAGCGAAACCAGGTTGTCGTCGTATAAGACGATGAGTTTGCCGAGCTTGAGGTGGCCGGCAAGAGAAAGCGCTTCTTGGCTGATACCTTCCATCAGGTCGCCGTCGCCGCAAATGCAATAGGTAAAGTGATCGACGATGGCTTGGTCCTCGCGGTTGTTGACCGCGCCCAAATGCGCCTCGGCAATCGCCATGCCGACCGAGTTGCCGACTCCCTGCCCCAGTGGCCCGGTCGTTGCCTCGACTCCCGGCGTACGCTCCGCCTCGGGGTGTCCTGGCGTCTTGCTTCCGAGTTGTCGAAAGTGCTTAATGTCGTCGAGCGTCAGGTCGTAGCCGGTGAGATAGAGGAGCGCGTAAAGTAGCATCGACCCATGTCCCGCAGACAGGACGAAGCGGTCGCGGTTTAGCCAGTGCGGGTCTTTGGGATTGAACCGCAGGTGGCGGGTCCACAGCGTGTAGGCCATCGCCGCCGCACCCATCGGCATGCCCGGATGGCCGGAGTTCGCCTTTTGGACCGCGTCAACGGCCAAAAAACGGATTGCATTGATTCGCTGCTCGTCGGCGGGCGAGTTCGGCACGACTACTCCTTTCCCGTGGTGGCCTATGTTAATGCGAGGCGGGGGCGCGCTTCCCTGGCGCCGTAGCTCCGCTACCGTGGTGAAGGACGAACTCGAAACGCGGATTTCGGCGCTGGCGCGGGGGGACGGCGACGTGCGCGGCCGCGAGGGGCGCGCAGTCGACCGGGTGATCGCAATGCTCGACACGGGCCGGCTACGAGTGGCCGAGCCCTGCGACGACGATTGGGTAACCAACGTTTGGGTGAAGCAGGCGATCCTGCTCTATTTCCAGCGCCGCTCGAACGAGTGGATCAACAATCCCGGCGATGCGCTCGCCTATTACGATAAACTTCCGGTGAAGCAGAACTATAAGAAGCTCGGCGTGCGCTGCGTGCCGCCCGGCGTCGCGCGCTACGGGAGTTTTCTCGGACGCAACGTTATCCTGATGCCGGGATTCGTTAATATCGGCGCGTACGTCGACGAAGGCAGCATGATCGATACCTGGGCGACCGTCGGCTCCTGTGCGCAGATCGGCAAGGGCGTCCACCTCTCGGGCGGCGTCGGCATCGGCGGGGTTCTCGAGCCCCCGCAAGCCACACCCGTCATCGTAGAAGACGGCGCATTCATCGGTTCGCGCTGCATCGTCGTGGAGGGCGTGCGCGTCGAGCGCGAGGCCGTCCTGGGCGCCGGGGTCGTCGTGACGGCGAGCACGCCGATCGTGGACGTCCGCGGCGAGGAGCCCGTTCGCAGCAAAGGCCGCATTCCGGCGCGCGCCGTCGTGATCCCCGGAACGCTGCCCAAGCAGTTTCCGGCCGGCGAATACGCTACGCCGTGCGCGCTGATCATCGGAACTCGAAACGAATCAACCGATCTAAAAACCTCGCTCAACTCCGCCCTGCGCGAGCACGACGTAGCCGTATGATTCCACGTTGTCACCCTGAGCCCGTCGTCCTTCGACTGCGCTCAGGATGACATGACTGCGCTCAGGATGACATGACTGCGCTCAGGATGACATGACTGCGCTCAGGACCGGCTCTGTCGAAGGGTGATGACGCAAACCCAGGCGGTTTTCTTAAAGTACGGCGTATCTGCAAACGACCTGCAATGGACGGGCCGGCCCCCGACGGGTGTACGGTTCCATAGGGGCGACGTGTTCCAGATTCCGTTTAGCTTACTGTGGGGCGGGTTTGCAATCTTTTGGGAGTACTCGGTGGTGGTGCGGCGCGCCCCTTTGATGTTTAAGCTTTGGGGAGTTCCGTTCGTTGCGGTTGGCATCTATATTACCGTGGGGCGCTTTTTCTGGGACGCGTACGTTCGCAGCCGTACCTATTATGGTCTGACATCGAACTCCGCGCTCATTCTCGTGGATAGACCTGGCGGTGGCATAACGCGCTTCCACCTTCCCGCATTAAAGTCGATCGGTTTGGAGCTGTGCCACGACGGGAGCGGTACGATAAGCTTTGGTGATGGCGCGACACGTCGTAACTGGGATTATTGGTCCGGCGGCGCCTTAGCGCCGTCGTTCGAAGAAATACCCGACGCTCGACACGTCTACGAACTTTGCGCCGCCGCCCAGCACGCGGCTAACTGAGAGGAAACTTCACGTAAGCCAAAAACTTGCGGTAGGCGTATGAATCCGCGCGTTTCCGAAATTGCGCCCTCGCTCATCAGGCAGCTCGCTGCTCAGAAGCGCCCGACGTCGATCGATCTGGGCCTCGGGGAGCCTACCCTGTTGCCGCGCATCGAGTATTTTGAGCGCGCGCTCGAGCGCGTGCGAACCGGCGGCGTCAAGTACACGGCCAACGCCGGCGACCTCGAGCTGCGCGAGCTCATCGCTCGGCACTATGCCTACCCCGCAATGGACCGCGCCGAGAACGTTTGCATAACGATCGGCTCGCAAGAGGCGATGTACGTGACGCTCAAGACCTTGCTCGATCCGTCCTGTGACGAGTTGCTCGTCGTGGAGCCGGCCTTTCCGTCGTACGTCAAGATGGCGGCGCTCGAGGGAATCGGCGTGCGCACCGTCGCGATGCTCGAGGACGACGACTTCGAGTTCGATGCCGAGCGAATCATCGCGGCCATCGGCGAACGGACGCGCGCCATCGTGATCTGCTCGCCCTGCAATCCGACGGGCCGCGTCATCTCACGCGATGCGGCCGAGATGCTCGTCGAGGCACTATCGCGGCGCCCGGGCGAGCCGATTTGGCTGATCCACGACGAGATCTACCGCGAGCAGATGTTCGTCGGCGGCGCAGCCGATCTTGCGCGGCTCTATCCTCACACGATCGTCGCGAACTCGCTGAGTAAGAGCAACGCCCTGACGGGGCTGCGCTTGGGATGGATGCTCGGGCCCGCCGCATTCTTAGAGCAAGCGATCAAAGTGCATGCCTGGGCGGTCTCGTGCGCCGATACGATTGCGCAGTACGTCGCTCTGGAAGTTTTTCGCTCTCCGGGCAATCTGCAAGAGCACGCGCCGTGGTACCGGAAGCATCGCGCTTTGGCGCGGGAAGCGCTGAAAGACAGCAGCCTGCCGTTCGTCGATCCGGAGGGCGCCTTCTACATCTGCGTGCGATTGCCCAAAGGGACGCCGTCGCTCGATGCCGCCAACGCCTTGATCGGGCGCTTCGACGTCGTCGCGATTCCGGGTATCGCGTTCGGCGAATCCATGGAAGGCTGGCTGCGCCTGAGCTGGGTCGCGAACGCCGAACGCGTGCGCGATGGAGTAGCGCGAATCGCCGAATACTGCGCGCAACTCCCGGTGTCGTGCTGAGGCCGACGGTACTCACCTTTGGTCCGCCGGAGCTGGCGCCGTTCCTCGGAAAGTGGATTCGCGACGAAATCTCCGTTTCGCGCAAGGTTGCGAACCTAACGTTCGGCAAGGAAGGCTTTAAGAAGCTGTATGCATGCAGCTCGTACGGGGAACTCCAAAGATGTCTGACGGAGGATCCGGAACTGGCCGAAAAGTATAAACGGCGACTGGAACTTTCGGGACGCGAAAGTGCCTTGCTTATCGGTCCGAGAGAGATAACCTCGGACGGGAGCGCCTCGAACAGTGAGCGGCGTACGGTTCGATATCCTGTGCTGGGATTGCGCAAAGAAGGCCGTACCACCATCGTTGCGAGCACCTATCGGGGCAGTGCCATCGGCCTCGAGTTGCGCATGCGAGAGGAATGGCTACTCGTAAGCGAGCGTTACGTCGGGCGCGCCGCCGAACTTTTTCCACCCTCACCTGTGTTCCGCTATTACCGAGCGCCAACCGCATAACGTAAGAATGGTTTGCTCTCCGGGCGGCGGAAGAAAAGCGGAATGACACACCTTCCGCCCCAAGCAGATGAAGTAAACGACCTCAGCGACCGCGCGAATCTCTCGCAAGTGCGAATTACCACCGCACATGGCGACATCGTCTTCCATCTTTTTCCTGACGACGCGCCGCTTCATTGCGCGGCCTTCATGAAGCTCGCCGACGCGGGATTCTACGACGGCCTCAAGTTCCACCGAGTGGAGCCCGGATTCGTCGTTCAAGGCGGGGACCCGAAAGGCGATGGAACGGGAGGGCCCGGATACAATCTCAAAGCCGAATTCAACGCGCGGCCGCACGAGCGCGGAACCGTAGCCATGGCACGCGCTTCCCGACCAGATTCAGCGGGCTCGCAGTTTTACATCTGCCTCGGCGATGCGCCTTTCCTCAACGGGCAGTATACGGTCTTCGGTCAGATGACCGAAGGCTTCGACGCGCTTGACAAGATCCGGCGCGGAGACGTGATGGTCAGCGTGAAGACCGAACCACGCTGACCGTCCGCCCGGCTCGCAAGACCGGTTTACGTCTTTTCGCGTATGTCGCGTTTGGTCGCGTCGTACTCCGCTTGCGTGCGATTCTTAGCCTCGTTGACCGCCGAGCCAATCTTTTCGCCCGGCGTCATTTCGTTGCCGAGTGTCTCCCGCTTGGCGCGTTCCATATCCGCAGCCGAGCGATGCTGTCCTTCGTGAACCGTATCCTTGACGTCGTCGACGGTGCGTTTTACCGCATCGGCGGCCTTATCGAGCGTATCTTTCCCCACGTTAACCTCCGTTTCGTGGGCAAGTTTACCCGCGCGCAGCTTCCCTAAACGCGAGCGCTTGGCGGTTACGCGATCCAAACCGTTTGGATATTCACGAACTCGTGGATGCCGAACGAGGAGAGTTCGCGGCCGTAGCCGCTCTTCTTGACGCCGCCGAAGGGTAGGCGCGGATCGCTCGCCACCATGCCGTTGATGAAGACGTTGCCCGCTTCGATTCGTCCCGCAAGCTCTTCGGCAAGCGCAATATCGGCCGTCCATAGGTTCGCGCCGAGTCCAAAGCGCGATGCGTTGGCAAGCTCCAACGCGTGCTCGAGGTCGTTCGCGCGTACGACGGCAGCCGCGGGCCCAAAAACCTCCTCGGCGAACATCGTCATCTGCGGCGTCACCTCGGCGACGACGGTCGGCGCGTAGAAGAAGCCGGGGCGTTCGAGAAAACGGCCGCCGGTGACGAGTCGCGCACCCGCAGCGACCGTCGCGCGTACTTGATCGTCGACGGATTGCCGCAGATCCGCGCGGGCGCACGGACCGAGCTGCGTAGCCTCTTCCATAGGATCTCCAACGATCTGTGCTGCGGCGGTCTCCGCAAAGCGCGCAAGGAACTCGTCGTAAACGGAGTCCTCGACGATGAACCGCTTAGCCGCGATGCAACTCTCGCCGTTGTTCTGAAAACGAGCGGTGACGGCCGTTTTCGCCGCTGCTTGGAGATCCGCGTCGGAGAGAACCACAAATGCGTCGGAGCCCCCCAACTCGAGCACGCACTTCTTTAAGTTCTCGCCGGCCGCGCGCGCGACCGAGACGCCGGCGTCTTCGCTCCCGGTGAGGGTAACGGCGCCGATGCGCGGATCGGCGACGATCTTTCTCATTTCCTTCCCGGGAATCAGCAGCGCGCCGAAGCACCCTTCGGGCGCACCCGCCTCGTTGAAAAGGCGCCCGATCTCCAGCGCACATCGCGTAGTATTCGTCGCGTGCTTGAGCAGCACGACGTTGCCCGCCATCAAGGCCGGCGCGGCCGCTCGAATAACCTGCCAGTATGGAAAGTTCCACGGCATGATTGCCAGCAACACGCCGAGCGGCCGAAACGCGACGTAGCTGCGCGACGCCGAAGACGGAGTAAGCTGCTGCGAGAGCAGCGCTTCGCCATGCTCGGCAAAGTACTCGAGCCCAAACGCGCATTTGTCGATCTCGGCACGCGCCTGCACGAGCGGCTTGCCCATCTCGCGCACGGCCGTCGTCGCGAGTTCCTCGCGTTCCAGGCGAAAACGAGCGGCTACGGCTCGCAACAAGCTCGCGCGCCCGGAAAAATCCTCGCGTCCCCACCGCTGCGCGCCGCGCGCAGCCGCTGCGAGCTTCGTTTCGATCTGCGGGGCGTCCATCAGCGCGATGCGCTCGATCACCTCACCGGTCGACGGGTTGCGCGTCTCGATCATAGCGCGTGCATCGCCCACGGCCCCGACGGGCCGGCGTAAACTTCGACCAAACTCTCCGGCCGCAAATACGTGCGGGCCACGCGCTGCACGTCGGCGGCGGTAATGCGCGAGAAGCGTTCGTTGAGCGTGCGATAGTAGTCGGGCGGCAGACGATAGACCAGGATATCGAGCAGTTGTTTGGCCTGCCCCGTGGTCGAAGCCTCGTCTAAAAGCGCGTTGCTGATCAGGCGCACCTTCGCTTCTTGCAGCTCCGTAGCCGAAACCGGTTCGTTCTGGAGGCGGCGCAGCTCTTGCCGCACGATGCCGACGGCTTCAAGGACGCGCTCCGGCGAAGCGTTCAGCTCAACGCGCAGATCCCCACGATCCGCACCCGCCTCGAGTGAACTGTTGACGCTGTACACGAGGCCGCGCTTCTGCCGCAACTCCTGCCAGAGCCTGGATTCAAATGCACCCGCGCCGCCCAAAATTTGATTGAGCACCGCGAGAGTATCGTAATCCTGGCTCGCTCGCGAGAGCGCCGGCTGCCCGAGTCGAATGAAGACCTGATTGGCCTGAGTGCCGATATAGTCGTGGCCGCTCGCCGCCGGCGGCATTGCCATCAAACGCGCGTTAGGCTTCGGCCCCGCCGCGTTCCACGATCCGAAACTCGCCTCGAGGACCGAGCGCACGCGCTCCGGCGAAAGATCGCCGACGACGGAGATCGTCGTCAGATCCGGACGCCAATAGGTCGCCGCGTACGCCAGCAAATCGTCGCGCGTGATGGCCGAGACGCTCTGTGCCGTCGGCTGGCGCAAACTCGGATCGGCGCCGGCCAAAAGCAGACGGTTGTAGGCGCGATCGATCAGCACGCCGGAGATGCGGCCCTCCGATTGTAAGCTGTTGGACAGCTGCGATCGCTCGACGCTCAACCAGGGATCCTCAAAGGTTGGATGCGCCTCGCCGTCGGCCAAGATCGCCACGACGCGCTCGAAATCGCGCGACTCTGCCGTCGCCGAGAAGTCTTGTCCGGTATTCACGAAGACGCCCATCTCGTCGGTGGCTTTGCGGCGTTGTGCGAACGGGTACGCGGCGCTGCCGTAATCGGCTACCGAAGAGGCGAGCCGAGAAATGCCCTCCTTCCCAAGCGGCTCGAAGGCCGGAGAGCTCGCGATCGTGCCTTTGATAACCACCGTAGGACGGTCGGTTTTGGGTTGCACGATGACGCGCAATCCGTTGGCGAGCGTGAACTCGACCGGTGCCAGCGTGCTGCGTTCCGTCGTCGGCGTCTCGACGGCCTTGGCGATCCATTTTGGTTCGACGATCGGGCCATTTGGAACGCGTTTGGAGAAATCGTCGCTGGCCTCAGACGTGCTCTTCTCAGAGTTGCCTTTCGGCGGACTGTCGTTGGGGCTCAGGTGCCCGATGACGGTTGGGTGGCTCAAATATGTGCGTGTCGCGGCGAGCAGATCGTCGCCGGTTAGCGCTGCCAGACGGCGGTCCTCGTCGGCCACCCTTTCGTGAACGATGCCGTAGGTGTAGCCTGCGAGATCGCCGATGCCGTCGATCGAGTCGGCACCGTAGAGCCGCTCCGCGATCGTCATGCGCTTCGCCGCGACGACGAGATCGGGATCGAAACCGTTGTGGAGCACGGAGTCGAGCGTCGTTGCAAAGACGGATGCGGCTTCGCTGCTGCCGTGGCCCGGGTTGAGAATAATAAAGACGTGCAGTAATCCGCCTTTGAGCTGCGTATCGGCGTCCGTTTCGATCGCGAGCGCGATGTTGCTCTGGACGAGCGCCTTATAAAACGGGGACCGCTGGTTTTCGAGCAACGTTGCCAGCGTGCTGATGGCCGGCTCTCCGTGCTGCGTGTCGCCGGGAATCGCGTAGGAGAGATCGAGAATTTCGAACGGAAAGGGAAACTGCGCTTCGACGGTTGCGCCGTACGCCGGCTTCGGATTGAGTTCCGACCACGGGGGCAACTGTTTGGAAGGAATCGCACCGAAGAAGCGCTGAGCCTTTGCAAACGCCGTCGCATGGTCGACGTCGCCGGCGATCACCAGCGTCGCATTGTTGGGCGCGTACCACTCGTGATAGTAGCGGGCGATATCCGCGACGGTGGCCGCGGCAACGTCGCTGCGATTGCCCAAGGGCGTGCGGCCGGCCGGTTGTCCGGGGAAGGCTGCGGCCCGAACCCGCGACAACAGATTGAAGAACGGCGAGCTGGCATCGCCGTCGATTTCGTTGAGCACCGCATTGCGTTCGATCGCCCAGCCGGCAGCACTCAGGGAGGCGTGTTGCATCCGATCGGCCTCGATCCCCAGCGCCACGTCCAGTTTGTCCGCCGGCATTTCGAAATAGAACTGCGTGTAGTCGTAGTTCGTCTCACCGTTCATCTGCGCGCCCAAGCGCGCAACGATGTCGTCCAGGCCGCCCGACGAGATCTCCGGCGTTCCGCGAAACATCATGTGTTCGAGAGCGTGCGCCAGGCCGGTCTTGCCCGGCGTCTCCTGCAGCGAGCCGAATCCGTACCACATGCTCGTTTGAACGACCGGAGCCGCGCGATCCTCGACGACGACGACTCGCAACCCGTTGCGCAGCGTCGTCGTGAAGATTCCGGCATCGCCCGGGCCATTTTGCGCCGGCGCGGCCTGCGCGGTGAAAAGCCCAAGCAGCAGCGCAAACAGCGTCGTTCTCATTTTCACAGCGTTGTGACTCCCAAGTAATATGCGGCCGTCGCCTCGACCGCGGCTAGTGGAAGGCAGCCGATAAGCTCGGACCCGAGCACTTCGATCCCGCGTTCGGCGGCGAGCTCGCGAACCAATTCCACGACGCGATAGAGCGGCGTTGCAGCATAGTCCGTAATGTTGAGCGAGACCTGCACGCGATCGTCGCCGCGTGGCAGGGCAAGCGCGCGCAGGGTGCGCAGGCCGCCGTCGCGTTCGCGGATGGCCCGGGCAATCGCTCGGACCGCTGGGAGATCGGTGGTCGCCAGCTCGATGTTGAACGCGATCAAGACCTCTCGCGCGCCGATCGCAATCGCTCCGGCGCTGGGATGCCGAGAGATGTCACCTTCGTCCGGCAGCCAATCGGCGTTTGCGCGAATTGCCGGGAGAGGGTGACGTTCGGGCGTTCGCGCCGCCGCGCCGTAATAAAAGGAAGGCACGCGATAGCGCCGCCAGATTTCGATACCCGCGCGGTGTGCCAGCGCCGCGGCGTCAGCCAGAGTCGCGCCCCGAAGCGGAACGAAGGGCAGTACGTCGAGCGCGCCGATGCGTGGATGCACGCCGGAGTGGCTCCGCAGATCGATGCGTTCGAGTGCTACGCCCGCTAGGGCGACGGCCGCGTCGAGCACTGCCGATTCGTCGCCGGCAACCGTCAGAACGCTGCGATGATGGACGGCGTCGCTGCTCCAGTTCAAAACGCGCGCGCCGGCCGCTTCGACCGCCGCAATTGCCGCCTCGATCGTAGTCGCGTCGCGTCCCTCCGAAAGATTCGGCACAATCTCAAAGAGCGGCTTGTCATCCTGAGCGCAGTCGAAGGACACTAACCCAGCGCCGTTGCGATCGCGGCGACGATGTCGCCCGTATTCGCCGGTGAGATAACATCGGAATAGCCGAGCTTGCGGGCCTCGGCTTCGCGACGCTCCGCTCCGGCGACGGCGCGCACCTCGCCCGATAATCCCAGCTCGCCAAAGACCGCGACGTGCGACGGCACCGCCGCGTTGCGAAACGACGAAGCAATTGCCAAGGCAATACCCAGGTCCGCTGCGGGTTCGCTGACCCGCAACCCTCCGGCCACCGACGCGTACACGTCGTGCGTCCCTAGCAATAATCCCGCTCGCCGTTCGAGCACCGCGAGAATCATCGCGAGGCGCTGCTGGTCGAGATTGTTGGCCAACCGTCGCGGCGTGCCGTAGCTGGTTTCGCCGACCAGCGCCTGGACTTCGATGAGCACCGGACGAGAGCCGACGATCGATGCGACGACGCACGAGCCGCTGGGACGCTGCGTGCGCGCTCCAGCAAAGAGTTCGGAAGGGTTCGAAACCTCACGCAAACCCGAGTCGTGCATCGAAAAAACGCAGATTTCGTCGACCGATCCGAAGCGGTTCTTGTACGCCCGCAGGATGCGGTACTCGCCATTCGTCTCGCCTTCGAAATATAACACCGTGTCGACCAGATGCTCGAGCAGGCGCGGTCCGGCGATGGCGCCGTCTTTGGTGACGTGGCCGACGATGAACGTCGCGCACCCGGTTCGCTTCGAATACTCCATCAGCGTTTGCGTGCAGTCCCGAATCTGAGTAATGCTGCCGGCATACGCTTCCGACTCGGGCAGCCAGACCGTTTGGATCGAGTCGACGATCAATGCAAGCGGTCTCTGTCGCTCCAAACGATCGAGGACCGCGCGAAGGTTCGTTTCGGGATAGACGAGCAACTCGGTTGCCGTCTCCGTGGCCAGCGTACGATCGGCGCGGAGCTTTACTTGCGCCGCCGACTCTTCGCCGCAGACGTAGACGACTTCGCCGCCGCGCGCGAGGCGGGCAGCGATTTGCAGCATCAGGGTTGACTTGCCGGCGCCAGGCGGTCCGCCGACCAGCGTCAAGCTTCCCGGGACCGTTCCACCGCCTAAGACGGCGTCGAACTCCGGCATGCCCATACGCAAGCGGGTGACGCCGGCCGAGCTGATCTCGTGCAAAGGCAGCGGCGTAGCCGATTGCGCGGCCGCCGGCCTGTCGCGTGCGCTCCGCGGTGCGACAGTGAAGGGGCGTTCGTCGAACGAGTTCCACCCCTCGCACTGCGGGCAGCGCCCCAGCCAGCGCGTCGATTCGAATCCGCACGCCGAACAAAAGTAGACGGATCGTGGTTTTGCCAAGCTTTTTCTAGCCTTCTGCGACGCGCTCGCTTCGCCTAGCGACACGCCTCTAAGCGAGGAAGCATCGCCACTCGCGTCCAAGCAAGGAATCAAACGCCACGCCCGCCCGCCTACATAAAGGATACGATCCGTGCACGCTCGCTATCTCCTTGGAGAGTAGTCTCGACGCCGGCGCACGTACAGATCGCGATCGACGGACCGGCCGCGTCGGGTAAGACGACCGTCGCGCGCGCGACGGCGCAACGCCTGGGCATACTCTATCTCGATACCGGTGCGATGTATCGCGCCCTGGCGTATCTCGCTCTGCGCACGGGGACCGACGTCGATAACGGCGCTGCGTTAGCTCGCCTCGCAGAGGCGAGCCCGGTCGAGGTGAAGCTCGACGAGAAAGCGCCTCTAGGCTTTCGCATCTTCGCCCGCGGGCGAGATCTGACCGAGTTAGAGTTGCAAAGCCGCGAGGTAACCGCGATAGTCTCGACCGTCGCCGCACAGCCCGAAGTGCGCGCCGCAATGGTTCGGGCGCAGCGGCGGATCGCGCAAAACGCACCCGTGGTTATGGCGGGGCGAGATATCGGCACCGTGGTCTTGCCGGATGCACCGGTAAAGATCTTTTTGACGGCATCTCCGGAGGCCCGCATCGCGCGCCGGCGCGCGCAGCTCGAGGAGTCGGGAGTTAGCGTCGATGCGCGCCAGCTTGCCGCGGAGATCCGGGAGCGGGATCGCCTCGACGAAACCCGCGCGGTTTCCCCGCTCGCGCCGGCGCACGACGCGCACCACATAGATTCCAGCGACATCGACGCAGCGGGCGTGGTCGACGAGATCTGCCGCCTAACCTCCAGGTTGTCATCCTGAGCGCAGTCGAAGGACGATGAACACGGCGTTCTACGATTTTGCGAAGGCGACGGTACGCTGCACGGCGCGAGTGCTGTGGCGCGCGAGGGTCTTCGGAGCGCAGAACGTTCCCGCCACGGGGCCTCTCATCGTGGCCTGCAATCACGTTTCGTATCTCGATCCGCCGCTCATGGGATGCCTCTGCCCGAGGCGCATCAGCTATATGGCTAAAAAGGAGCTGTTTGAGGTTCCCGTGCTCGGCGCCATGATTCGCGGCCTCGGCGCCTATGCCGTGGACCGGAAGGGCAGCGCGACATCCGCCATCAGGCGCTCGCTGCAGGTCTTGGAAGCGGGCGGAGCCGTCGGAATCTTCCCCGAGGGCACTCGTAATCGCACTGGTGAGGTCCAACCTCAGACAGGTGTCGCACTCCTGGCCTCACTGGCGAAGGCTCCGGTCCTTCCCGCATGCATACTCGGCAGCGACCAGGCGCTGCGCCTCCACCGCATCGACGTTGCTTTTGGGCCGCCGATCTCGTTGCAGGCCGGCCGGAAAGCAACCCGAGAGGACTTGGCGAAGTTTACCGGCGAGATTATGAGCGCGATCGAACTACTGGCGGGGAGTATTGGTGGAAATACGTAAGGCATCCGTTCAAGGATTCTGCTTTGGCGTTGCCATTACCGTAAAGAAGGCGGAGGAGGCGATTGCCTCCCGCGGTGACGTAACGACGCTGGGGCACGTGGTGCACAACCCACAGATGGTTGAATCGCTTTCGGCGCGCGGCTTGAAGAATGCCACGACGGTCGACGACGTCGACTCCGGCGCGCTCTTCGTTCGCGCGCACGGGCTGCCGGTGGACGTTTTCGAAAAGGCCAGGGAGAAGAACCTGGAGATCATCGACGCCACCTGTCCGATGGTCACCAAGATTCACGTGCAAGCCGAGAAGCTCAAAGCCGACGGCTATAAGATCGTGGTTATTGGTGATCCCAATCATCCCGAAGTCAAGGGGACGCTGAGTCACGTGCCCGGCGCGTGGTGCATCCAAAGCCGCGCCGACGTGGAGAAACTCCCGCGCTCCAGTAAAGTCGGCGTCGTCGTGCAGTCGACGTGGTCCGGCGAAGGGTTCACCGAAATCGTTCGCGAGCTTTCGGCGAAGTACTACGAAGTTCGCGCGGTCAACACGATCTGCACCGATACGCACAATCGGCAGAACGAGGCGCTCCGGCTGGCAAAGGGCGTCGAAGTAATGATCGTCGTCGGCGGAAAGACGTCGGCCAACACCAAGCATCTCGCCGACCTCTCCGAATCCCACGGCGCCCGAGCCTACCATATCGAAGGACCTGACGAGTTGCGTCCGCAGTGGTTCGAGAACGTGCACGTTGCCGGCCTTATGTCGGGAGCCTCAACGCCCGGCTGGCTCGTGGACGAGGTCGAGGCTCGGATGGAGGAGCTCGCAGCCTCTGCGTAATCCGGCCGACCTCGCCGAGCGCTTTGAAAGGGCCCTCGAAGAGCGGATTACCGGATATCGGGGATCGGAAGAGATCTCCGATATGCTTTTGCGCCACTTCGGCTACGGTGGCTATGGGCCGGCGCGCCGCGGAAAGCGCTTACGGCCTCAAATGGTCATGCGGGTTGCAACCGGTGAGGGCGCGCCGCTCGAGCACGCACTCGATGCGGCGGTAGCCGTGGAAATCTTTCATAACTATTCCCTCGTCCACGACGATATCGAAGATCGTGACGAACTGCGCCACGGGCGGCCGACGTTGTGGAGCCAGTACGGGGTCGCCGCCGCGATCAATGCGGGCGATGCGATGTGCGCGCTCAGTTTTCTGAGTTTGGAACATGCCGCGGCGTACCTCGATGCGGCCAGAGTCTTGCAAATGATCGCGCTCCTGCACGAAGCGCATGCCGTGATGTGCGAGGGGCAGTCGCTGGACCTGGATTTCGAGTCGGAACGAGCGGTGGATCAACCGGGCTACTATCGCATGATCGAGTGCAAGACCGCCCAACTTTTCGATGCCTCGTGCCGTCTGGGCGCGTACGCCGCCGGCTGCGACGAGGCGACGGTCGAAGGCTACGGTGCCGTCGGGCGCGCCTACGGCATGGCGTTTCAAATTCGCGATGACGTCGCCGGAATTTGGTCGACGCTCGACGAGACCGGCAAGACCGCCGGAAGCGACATCGCACGCCGAAAATGGACGTTTCCGGTCGTTTGGGCGATCTCGCGGCCGCCGTCGGCCGCGCGGAGCGCCGTGGCGCAGGCCTATGCGGGTGGTTCTTCACTCGATGACGCCGCCGTCCGAAGCGTCGTCGAGGCGCTCGACGAGCTCGGCGCTCGCGAGGCAGCCACGCAAAAGGCGGCGGAGCACGTTGGCGTGATCGAACGCCATCCCAATCGAGAGTTCGGAGAGTTCTTGGCAGCAACGCTCGGCCTCACCGTCGCATGACGCGTGCGCCTGCTCGGCCTGCGTTGCAAGTGTGGGGGCTTCCCGTGCTCGTCCTCGTCGCGTTCTTCGTGCGGTTGTTTTTCGTCGGCAACGAAGGCTTTAAGACCGACATAAACACGTACGCGGCGTGGGCGCTGTCGTTGAGCGAGCATGGCTTCCGAGCGTTTTACTCGACCGCAGGGTTTGCCGACTATCCACCCGGCTATTTCTACATCCTGAGCATCATCGGCCGGCTCTGGCACGCGCTCTTCGCGTCACACGACACCGGCTATGCGGTGCTTCACGTGCTGGTCAAGCTGCCGGCGATACTGGCCGATCTGGGAGTCGGCCTTCTGCTCTACGCGATCGTTCGCCGTTTCGCCGGGGTCGCCACGGCTTTTGGCGTGGCCGCCTTTTATTTGTTCAATCCCGCGACCATTTACATCTCCGCGTCATGGGGACAAGTAGACTCGATCTCGGGTGGCCTGGCGCTTCTGGCAATCTACGCACTCCTGCGCAGTGAAGATGCCGCGTCGCAATCGCGGGCGCACCTGGCGTGGATCGTCTTTGCTTGGCTCTCGTTTGGGTCTTCGATTCTGATCAAACCGCAAGCAACGGTCTTACTGCCGTTGCTCGTTGCCTTTGCCTTTGTGGACAGGAGCCGGCGTCGCGAGCGGATCGTTGCGACGGCGATCGGCATCGGCGCGGCCCTGCTGCTTGCGCTGGCCGTAACCGAACCGTTTCATCCCAGCAATCCGGTCGCGGCGCTGGGCTGGCTGTTGCAGCAATACGCCTTCGGCTCGAACGTCTATCCGTACAACACCGTAAATGCCTTCAACCTGTGGGCGCTGCGCGGTACGATGTGGGTGCCCGACAGCCAGTACATCTTGGGGCTTCCGCAATATCTCTGGGGCTTACTGCTCGTGGTCGCAGCGATGGGCTTGGTCGTCTGGCGTTACGTCCAAAGCCGCACCTCCACGGCGTTGCTCGAAGCCTGCGCGATCGCGACGCTAGCCTTCTTCGTATTGGCGACGCGGATGCACGAACGCTATCTCTTCAACGGCTTACTCTTTACGATCGCGTGCATTCCGTTCGCGCGCCGCTACCTTGGGGGCGCGATTGCGCTCTCGATCGTGCTCTTCGCAAATCTCCTCTATAGCCTGCAGTACCTGCACGCGGTCACGGGCAACGTCCCAGGCGTCAACGCACAAAATCTCTGGGGTCTGTGGACGACCGTCTTTTCGCTGCTTGCGGTCGGCACGTTCTTCGTACTCGGTTACCAATTCTTGGGCGGTGCGGAGTTGCGCCCGGCCAAGTCTCCGTCGACCCGCGAGCCGGCGCCGCAAGCGGATGCGCCCGTTCTCCCCACGGCGCGCCACTGGTTCGATCCTCGCGAGGGTTTGACCGCGATGCGCGCTCCGCTCGATTATGCGATCGTAGCGGTGCTGGGGGTCGGGAACTTCATTCTGTCGTTCATCGGCTATTGGTGGCCACCCGATAAGATCTTCGACGAAATTTACTTCGCGCGCGCCGGCGAAGAGTATCTGCAGAACATGCGGATCTACGAGAATACGCATCCCCCACTGACCAAGTTGATGATAACGCTCTCTATCATGCTCTTCGGGGGGATGCCTCACGGCCATGGTCTTGGCGGGTGGCCGGGCCTCAATCTCTTGGTGGGCCACATGCCCAACGGCGACAACTCGTACGGCTGGCGTTTTCTCGACGTGGTATTCGGAGCGCTGGTCGTCATGCTGCTCTACGTTTTTGCCAAGCGCGTCACCGGCTCGACGGTCTTTGCAACGATCACCGCCCTGCTGCTGACCTTCGATGGCATGCATTTCGTGCAGTCTCGAATCGCGACGCCCGAAGGCTTCGTCGTCTTCTTTGCGACGTTGGCGGTCTACGCGTTCTACCGTTTCTGGATCAACTCGCAGGTCGGCGAACGAGCGCACGTGGCCGTTCCCAGTTGGGCTCTGGTAGCCGGCGCTGCCGGCGCGTTGTTCGCCGGCGTGGGAGCCGCTTCGATTGGTCGCGCACTGTGGCACTTCGATACGGCCTCGACGGTCGTCGTGGCGCTCTATTGCGCCAGCGGAGTCTATCTCTTCGTCCGTTACGTGCTGTTCGCGCGATTCTTCGGCGATGGGCGGCGGGAGCTTTCGTACGCTGAAGGTTCCTATGCGCTGCGCGATGCCGCGGGAACCTCGCTCTTCGCTGCAGACGGCGGAACCATCGACTCGCGCGGAAAGATCGCGCGAGGCGAGCTTTCGCAGGGCAAGGGCGGCACGCTGGTCTATCGCGACGATCCGCTAAAGATCGATTATTCGCGTGACGGCAGCGTTCACTACGATACGCCCGCGGGCAGCGTCACCTATGCCGACGACGAAATTCGCGACCGAAGTACGGCTGCCGTTGAGAACGGCCACACGTCGCGGCGTTGGCTAATGCTCTTTACCGTTGCCCTCGGGCTGCTCGTGAGCTCCAAATGGTATGGCGTAATGGGCTTCGGCGTAAGCTTCGTCGTGCTGATCGCCGTCTGGCTCCAACGGTATCTGTTCGAGCTGCGGCCGACGCTCTGGGGCAATCCGCGCGGCTTTCGCATCGACGGCGCGCTGGCGACGATTCTCTTCGTGAGCGCCACGGTGTACGCACTGGTTTGGGTTCCGGACCTCGTACGGAACTCCCCCGATCCGGGCGAGGTTCACAACGTCAACGACGTCGTCTACCGGCAGTATACGATGTATGAGTATCACCACAACCTCGTGGCCACTCACCCGTACTCCTCGAAGTGGTTTGAGTGGCCGCTCGACTACGTGCCGGTTGCATACTTCTATCAAGATCGCCGCAACAATCCAACCAACGACAAGGGCTGCTGCGTTTACGAGATTACCTCGATGCCGAATCCGATCATCTTGTGGTTCGGCTTGTTCTGCGTGCCGTTCGTCGGCGTGCTGGCGTGGCGAGAACGAAACAAAGCCTACGCGCTGATCGTTATCACCTACCTCTTGCAATGGCTGCCGTGGATCGGGTCGCCCCGCCTGATCTTCGCCTATCATTTTTACGTCAACATTCCGTTGATCTGCTTGTGTAACGCGATTTTCTTGCAGCGGGCCTGGTCGTGGCTGCGCGGCCGGGAGAATCTCCGATGGCTCGCAGGGCTGGCCGTCGGCTCGTACGTCGCGGCCGCGGCGGTAGGCTTCATCTATTTCTATCCAGTTCTTGCGGCGCACCCAATTCCATGGGACGCATGGCATCAACGGATGTGGTTCCCGACCTGGATAATCGGCCCGGGCTAGGAGCCTGTAGGATTATGCCGCATTTCCGTCTTCGTGCCGCCTTTTGCCCGAACACTTCGTTGCTCTTCGGTCACGAAGCTACGGTTTCGCTCCCTCATTGCGCCTGGTTTTCGAACAAAATTCGGCAACGAATCCGAAAACGGGCGTAACCCTACAGGCTCCAAGCGAAGGCTCTCCAGAAGAGGTTTGGCATAAAATGTCTGGACATTCGAAGTGGCACAATATCAAGCTCAAGAAGGGCAAAGTGGACGCGCAGCGGGGCGCGCTCTTCACGAAGCTCAGCAAAGAGATCATTCTCGCGGCAAAAGGCGGCTCGCCCGACCCTGAAGCCAACTACCGGCTCAAGATGGCGGTCGAAAAAGCCCGCGAGTTCAACGTGCCGCAGGAGAACATCAAGCGCGCCATCGCGCGAGCCTCGGGACAGGACGGCGAGCGCGAAATCGAGGAAATTCGCTACGAGGGCTACGGCCCCGCCGGATTGGCGGTCGTCGTCGATGCGGCGACGGACAATCGAAATCGAACGGTCGGGGAGCTGCGCTTTCTTTTCAGCCGGCACGATGGCACCTTGGGAGAGACCGGCAGCGTTGCGTGGATGTTCGATCCGGTCGGCATCGTCGAGATCGATCCCGGCGGTAAATCCGAGGACGCGGTGATGGACGAGGCGCTTGTCGACGGGGTCGAGGACATCGAGTACGACGCGGACGTCGCCGTCATCTATACGCAGCCGGCGATGCTGGCCGGCGTACGCGACGCGCTGCGCACCCGAGGGGCGCGAATCTCCGACGCGTATCTCGGCATGCGTCCGAAAACGAAGATCGAGCTGAGCGGCGGCGCGCTTGGCGCTGCGCTGGCGTTTCTTGATGCTCTCGACGAGCACGAAGACGCGCAGCGGGTCTTTAGCAACCTCGACTTTAGCCAAGTCCCGGTGGAGGCGCTTACCTGAAGCCCTCTACCATCGTCTTGGTGATCTTCGTTGCGTTGGTCGTCTGGTTTGGGCATCAGATCTACGATTTCTTGATTCCTCCGTCCACGACGGTGACCGTGCCTTCATTTGTGGGGCAAACGCTAACCGATGCCAACGCCGAGATCGAGCGAATAAAGCTCAGCTCGGCCGTCGTGGATCACACGACGAGCGATCGCTATCCCCAAGGCGTCGTGATCACGCAGCGCCCGCCGGCCGGCGATCAAGTTCGCCAAGGGCGCCAGGTTTCGTTCGTTATTAGTGACGGAATCGTCGCGCGCCTCATGCCCGACTTTCGCTACCAGTCCATGCGTGAGGTGCAGCTCGACCTCTCTCGCGCGCGCCTGACACTCGGAAAGGTCGCCTATGCAAAGAGCGACGTGATCCCCGCGGGGCACGTGATCTCGCAGTCTCCGGCGCCGATAACCAGCATGCACGAGGGTGATTCCGTCGCGCTGGTCGTGAGCCAAGGCGGCCGGGCGAACGTGCGAGTTCCCGATTTTGTCGGATTGTCGATCGATCAAGCGCGGACGGTCGCAGCGGATACCGGCGTTACGCTCGGACAGATCGTCTGGACTCCGCTGGGCGGAAGCGGGCCGGCACACGGCGTCGTCGCGCGACAGCTTCCGGCGCCGGATGCAAAGATCGCATCGTACGAGCCCGTATCGCTGCAGGTCAGTGCCGGTCCGAACGAATCGGGCTACGTTATCCATCAGGCCCGCGTGCTCGTCTCGGTTCCCGAAACCGATACCACGCAGCCCACGACGCAGCCCACCACGCAGCTCGACGTGCGCCTGGCTCTCACGGACGCAACGGGCCAGTACGATCTCTACCACGCCTTTGCGCAGCCCGGGCAGAAGCTCGATTTTACCGTCACCGCGGTCGGAACGTCCGTGCTCGACATGTACGTCAACGACACGCTCGTGGGCGAAACGCGCCTCGGAACCGAACCGCCGCAGGTCTACAACGCGAAGCCCTCCGCCTCACCATCAGCGTCACCCTGAGCGCCCGTGTCACCCTGAGCAAGTGTCATCCTGAGCGGAGTCGAAGGACGCCGATACGATGACGATCCTTGCGCCTTCGTTGCTTTCGGCAGATTTTGCGCGAATTGCGGAGCAAATTGCGTGCGTGCAAGCGGCGGGCGCCGAGTATTTGCACCTCGACGTGATGGACGGGCGTTTCGTTCCGAACATCACCTGGGGGCCGAAGATCATCGGCGATCTGCGGAGGCTGTCGCCGCTCACCTTCGACGCGCACTTGATGATCGTCGAGCCGGAGCGCTACGTAGACGATTTTCGCGCGGCGGGATGCGACCGTATCACCTTCCATTTGGAGACGACGCCGCACGCCCAGCGCCTGCTCGTGCATCTGCGGTCGATGGGAGTGAAGGCGGGAATAGCGATCTGTCCCCAAACGCCGGTCGCACTGCTGCAAGACATCATTGAAGACTGCGACACCGTCCTCGTGATGAGCGTCAATCCCGGGTTCTCGGGCCAGAAGTTCATCCCACACGCGATCGAAAAGGTACGCGAAGCGCGCGCGCTGATCGACGGTCGCAATCCCGGCTGTTTGATCGAAGTGGACGGCGGCGTGGGCGAAGGGAACGCGCGCGCGCTGGTCGAGGCCGGTGCCGGCGCCCTCGTGATGGGTGCAACGGTCTTCGGCGCGCCGGATCCTGCCGCAGCGTTGCGCCGGATCCGCTCGCTATTGGCGTGACCGAAGACGATATCGTCCACAGCATCATTACTTCGCTCAGGACAGGCTCCGTCGAAGGGCGAAGTGGTCCCGTCATTCTCGGCATCGGCGACGATGCGGCGCTCTGGCAGCCCTCGCGTTCCCATCGCAGCGTCATCTCGACGGACATGCTCGTCGAAGGCGTCCATTTTAAGCGCGCTACGATGTCGCTCGAAGATGCCGGCTGGCGGGCGATGGCTGCGGCACTCAGCGATTTGGCCGCGATGGGCGCTCGTCCCGTGCTGGCGACCGTCGCTTTGGGCGTGCCGGACGTCAACGGCAGCGCCGAGATACTGGAGCTTTATAAGGGCATCGCTGCCGCCGCGCGGCGTTTCAAGATCGCCATCGCCGGCGGAGATCTATCGCGTTCCGATATCGTGACGATCTCGGTGACGGTCGTCGGTGAAGTGCGCCCGTCGAATGTCAAAACGCGGGCCGGCGGCAAGCCCGGCGACGTTCTCGCGGTTACGGGCGAACTCGGTGCGTCGCGTGCGGGACTCGAAGTCGCAAACGACCCCCGTCTCATCGAAGGCGCCGGCGGCGATGCGGCGCTGCAAGCCTTTCGACGGCCGGTGCCGCGAATAGCGGAAGGCCGCTTTCTAGCCGCAAGCGCAAACGTGACGGCGATGATGGACATCTCGGACGGACTCTCCACCGACGCTCGACGCCTTTGCGCGGCGAGCGACTGCGGTGGGCGAATCGAGGATATTCCGGTAGCAGACTCCGCGCGCGAAGTCGCGCAACTTCTCGGCGAAGACCCTGCGCGTTTCGCGCTGGCGGGCGGTGAAGATTTCGAGTTACTGGTGGCGATCCGGTCGCGGGCGTTCCGCTACCTCGCCGGACGCTATGAAAAGCGCTTTAAGAGAAAACTGCTGCCTGTGGGCGCGCTATTAAAGGGGCGCGGTGTCGCCTGGCGCGGAGCGGCGCTCGATTCCCTGGGTTGGGATCACTTCGGGTAAGGGCGCCGCTAGGCGCGGCGCGTTACTTTTTTCGAGCGGAGGCAGCGCGTGCAGACCTTCGCGGTACGGTGCACACCGCGGTCGTCGACCCGCACCGATTGCAGGTTCGGGAGCCAGCGCCGCCTCGTCTTATTCATAGCGTGGCTGACGTTGTTGCCCGCCGCTGGTCCTTTTCCGCAAACTTCACATCGCTTGGCCATAGCCGGCAGATAGTACCATGCGGCGCATTCCAGGGCAAGCGCAAATGTTGACCGGGGGCAAGGATTCCAGGGGTGGCCCCCAAAGACGGCTCCCGTGAAGCGAGCGCGCATCGCAGTCGACGCGATGGGAGGCGACCACGCGCCGGAAGAGATTGTCGCCGGAGCACTGCTCGCCGCGAAAGAGTTCGACGTTGAGGTCGTGCTGGTAGGCGATGAAGCGCGCGTTCGCTCGCTGCTGCCCTCGCCCGTGATCGACCGCGTCACTCTGGTACATGCCCCCGAAGCGGTCGCCATGGATCTCTCGCCTTCGACGGCGGTCCGCTCCTGCGAGCGCACCTCGCTGGGGGTGGCAGTGCATCTCGTCAAGCAAGGCGAGGCCGATGCCGTCGTATCGGCCGGGAACAGCGGGGCGTTCGTCGCGATCGCCTTCATCAAGCTGCGGACGATCGAAGGGATCTCGCGTCCGGCCATTGCGACGGTCTGGCCGGCGCTCAACGGCCCAACGCCGTGGATCCTGCTCGATTCAGGCGCGACCGTCGATTGCCGTGCGGAATGGCTCGAGCAGTTCGGGGTCATGGGATCGGCCTATGCGAAGGCCGTGCTCGGAATCGCCGAGCCTCGTGTTGGCGTCCTCTCAAACGGTGAGGAACGCAGCAAAGGGAACCAACTGGTCCTGGAAGCGGCACGCCTGCTCGAGGCGGCGCCGCTTCGATTCATCGGTAACGTCGAGGGTCGCGACCTCTTTCACAACGTCGCCGACGTGATCGTCGCCGACGGCTTCGTCGGCAACGTCGTGCTCAAGACCGGCGAGGGCATGATCGCCGACCTTGGGCGAGTGATGAAGGATGCGCTGCTCGGCGGCAACATCGTCACAAAAATCGGCACGTACATGCTGGCGCCCGCATTGAAGCGCCTGCGGCGGAAGTTCGATTACGAAACCTACGGCGGCGCGCCGTTGCTCGGCCTTCGCGGAAACTGCATCGTGACGCACGGGCGCTCCAGTCGCAATGCGATCAAACACGCCATCAAGGCGGCCGCAGAAGAAGTCGAACACGACGTCGTCGGTAAAATCAGCGAGCAGATCGCGCCGCAACTCGCGGCCACGTAAGGCCGGCGCCGCAATGCTCGGCGTTTACGTCCACTTGCCGTTTTGCGCGTATCTCTGTCCCTATTGCGACTTTGCAAAGTGGCCGCTGCGCGCTTCGTCGGCGCGCCGGTATCTCGAAGCGCTTTCTGCCGAGATCACACGCGAGCCGCGCGCGACGGCGGCAACCCTCTATCTTGGCGGCGGAACCCCCAACGCCTACGACTGCGAAACGATCGCCCAGCTTCTCGGGTCGCTGAAAGACCGCTTTGGCGTTACGGCAGAGCGTTCGATCGAAGTCAATCCCGAACTGGTGCGGGATGGCGATCTCGTCGCCTACCGCCAAGCCGGAATCACGCGGCTTTCGATCGGCGTTCAGTCGTTCGAGCCGGACGAGATTCGCACGCTCGGGCGCAAGCACACCGGCGAAATGGTCGACGCGGTCGTCGCCGCCGCGCGCACCGCGGGAATGGACTCCGTCTCGCTCGATTTGATGTACGGCGTCCCCGGGCAGACGCCGGCAAGCTGGGAGCGATCCCTGCGCCGCGCCGTGGGTTTACAGGTGGACCATATCTCGGCCTACGGTCTGACCGTCGAGGAGAACACGCCGTACGCGGCGTGGCGCGCGCGCGAGCCTACGGCCTTCTTCGACGACGAGCGTGAGGCGGAGCTCTACGCCTTGGCCATCGACCTGCTGCATGCGGCCGGTTATCAACAATACGAGATCAGCAACTTCGCTCGACCCGGCCAACAGTGCGCGCACAATCTGAACTATTGGGCGAACGGGGAGTATGTTGGGTTGGGCGTTGGGGCTGCCTCCTATCGCGACGGCGTTCGCTGGGTGCACACGCGGTCGCTCGACGAGTACGTGGCCGCGGCGCTCGAAGGCCGGCCGGTTCCGTCGGAGGCCGAGCGCCTGGAAGGCCGCCGCCAGGCCGGGGAAGCGATGATGCTCGCACTGCGGACCGTGCAAGGGGTTCGCTTGGCGGATTTCAAAGAGCGTTACGGCATCGATGTGATCGTAGATTACGATCCTGTCGTAAGTCACCTTGCACAGACGGGATTGCTCGAACGGACGGCCGACACGCTACGGTTAACGCGTCGAGGCCGTTTTCTTGCCAACGACGTTTGCGGAGCCTTTATAACATTCGAGTAGGAAACAATCTATCGGGGACGGTCTTACGCGTCGGGTTCGTCGTGGTCTTCGGCGTGACCGGGTTCTTGCTGGGCCGCGAGGCGTATTTCAGCGTTTTTTCGCCGCACTTTGCCAGCGAGACGATGCAGCTGATCTTCTTGATTGGCTCGCCCGTCGCGGGCGCGCTGCTCGGGGCGCTGATAGCGCCGCTTGCCCAAGCGCTCTTCGAGGGTCAGCTGAGCGAGGCTGAAGGCGCGATGGATCGGTTGACGCCGGCCGAGATTGCCGGAGGCGCCGTCGGCCTCGTCGTCGGCCTTTTGATCGCCTTTTTGATCAAAGGCATCGTCTTTGAGCTGATCTCCGACGTCGGCCGGGCCGGAACCTATATCGCCATCGTGCTCTATCTCATCGTGTCGATCTTCGCCGCCTATCTCGGCGCGCGAATCGGCGCCAAGACTCGAATCGTTCCGGTGGCTCGCGGAGTGGCGGCCGGCTCGGCGGCGGTCGCCCCGAAGCTGGTGGACACCTCTGCGATCGTCGACGGCCGGATCGTCGACATCCTGGAGAGCGGCTTTCTCGACGGCGTGCTCATCGTTCCGCGGTTCGTCTTGCGTGAGCTACAGTCGATAGCGGATTCCGTCGACCCGCTCAAACGAACCCGCGGCCGCCGCGGTTTCGACGTACTCACGCGGTTGCAAGAGCTTACGGTCCTCGAGATCAGCGAGCGGGACTTCACCGACATGGCGCCCGGAAACGTGGACGCACGCCTCGTTCGTCTTGCGCGCGAGGTTGGAGCCAAACTCGTCACCAACGACTACAATCTCAACCGCGTAGCCCACGTCGAAGGCGTCGCCGTACTCAACGTCAACGAGCTTGCCAATGCCGTCAAGCCGGTCGTCCTGCCCGGCGAGGAGCTGCACGTCACGGTCATTCGCGAAGGAAAAGAAGGGCACCAAGGCATCGGGTATTTGGAGGACGGCACGATGATTGTGGTCGAGCACGGGCGCCGCTTGATCGGCGAGGAGGCCGACGTCGTCGTTACGAGTGTGCTGCAAACGGTCGCCGGCCGAATGATCTTTGCGCGCCCGAAACGCGAAGGCTCGACCTAGTGCGATGGGGCGCGGTCATCGTCGCGGCCGGACGTGGCCTGCGCTTAGGGCGACCAAAGCAGTTTATCGAAATCGCGGGAGTGCCGATGGTTGGCTGGTCGATTCAAACCTTCGCGGCAATGCCGCAAATCGTGGAGCTCGTCATCGCGACCGAGCCCGAATCCGTCGAGCCGATGTCCGCGCTCGCCCGGCGCCTGGCGCCGAACCTCACGCATCGTGTGGTGCGCGGAGGAGAGTTGCGCCAAGATAGCGCTCGAGAGGGCGTCATGGCACTGAGCGAAAGTTGCGACGCCGCATTCGTTCACGACGGAGCCCGTCCGCTCGTCACGGCCGTGGACGTGCTTGCCGGAATGCGCGAAGTGCGAGCGGGACGCGCATCGCTCTTGGCCGAGCCTGTCGTCGATACGATCAAACTCGTCGACCGCGATTCGCTCATTGTCAGCGCGACGCTGGATCGCGGTACACTCTGGGCGGCGCAGACGCCGCAGTTCGCCTTGGCCGCCGACCTGCGCGCGGCGCACGAACGCGGCCGTCTTGAAGGCATTGCCGTCACCGACGATGCGGCGTTGCTCGAACGCGTCGGCGTTTCCGTCGTCGTCGTTGCCTCCACGAGTGACAATTTCAAAGTCACGCGGCCGGGCGACGTGATTCGGGCCGAAACAATTCTGAACGCACGCCCGCTCCCGGTGTCAGTCGAAGGATGATGCGCGTCGGCCACGGATTCGACGCGCACCCGCTAGTCGAAGGACGCAAGCTCATGTTGGGTGGCGTCCATATTCCGTTTGAATGCGGTGCGCTGGGCCACTCCGACGCCGACGTCCTCGCCCACGCACTCGCCGACGCGCTGCTCGGAGCGGCCGGATTGAGCGATCTGGGGACGCGCTTTCCGGCAAGCGATCCACGCTGGAAGGATGCCGACTCGATGGAACTGCTCGCGCAGTGCGCCGCGGCCGTGCGCGCGGCCGGCTTCGAGATCGTCAATACGGACGCCACGATCGTCGTGGATCGTCCGAAGCTCGCGCCGCACATCGACTGGATGCGTGCGAACCTCGCGGTTCGGCTCGAGATCGACCAGATCCGCATCAGCGTGAAGGCCAAGTCGAGCGAGGGCCTGGGCTATACGGGCGACGGCACCGGCATTGCCGCCTTCGCTGTGGCGCTGCTCGACTCGGCCTTGTCATCCTGAGCCCTTCGACTACGCTCAGGACAGGCTCCGTCGAAGGACGGCCGTGTCACCTCGACCGGGATTGACGGGTTACACTATTGGAAAATGGATGAGCCGTTCGAAACGTTACTAGCCGACCTGCAGGCGCCGCAAGACCGCGACCCCGCCGCGCGCGGCTGGCTCGACGTCGTCCTCTCCTATCCGGGCTTTCATGCGCTGGTCGCGCATCGCATCAATCACGCGCTTTATACCGCAGGGATTCCGCTGCTGCCGCGCTTTCTCGCAAACGTGACGCGCTTTCTGACGCAAATCGAGATCCATCCGGCGGCTCGCATCGGCAAGGGCGTCTTCATCGACCACGGTTCGGGCGTCGTTATCGGCGAAACCTCGGAGATTGGCGACGGCTGCACGATCTATCAAGGCGTCACGCTCGGCGGCACGAGCCTCTCACACGGCAAGCGTCATCCGACGCTTGGGCGCAACGTCACCGTGGGCGTGAACGCAACCGTGCTCGGCGCCATCGTGCTGGGAGATAACGCAAAGGTCGGCGGCGGTTCGGTCGTCGTGAAAGACGTGCCGGCCAATGCGACCGTCGTCGGCGTTCCGGCGCGGATCGTCGCGCAAGACGGAAAACCGGTTCGCGTCGTTTCGACCCGCCCGCAGGTCGAGATGCCCGATCCGACGACCGATGCAATCGTTCGGATGCAACGCCAACTCGAGCAGCTCGAAAAACGCTTGAACGAGCTCGAGCAGGGCGAAGCGACCGGCGACGAATCCTGGAGCTGGGTGATCTAAAAGCGGTGCCGCTGAAAATCTACAACACTCGAACGCGTACGGTCGAGGAGTTCGTGCCGTTGCGCGAAGGCGAGGTTCGCATTTATGTTTGCGGTCTCACGCCCTCCGCGCAGGCGCACCTCGGGCACGCGCGCTCCTTTCTCTTCTTCGATGTGCTGCGCCGCTATCTGGCCCATCGCGGCTATCGCGTGACCTACGTGCAGAACGTCACCGACATCGACGATCGCAGCATCAAAGCGGGAATCGAAACCGGTCAAAATTATCACGCCATCGTCGAGCACTTCTACGCCGAGTTTAAGGAATCGATGCGGAAGCTCGGCATCCTCGAGTACGATTTCGAGCCGTACGCCACGAAGTATATCGGCGAGATTCAGCAGATGATCCGTGAGCTCGTCGAGAGCGGACACGCGTACGTCACCCGCGACGGAATCTACTATCGCGTTGCGACGTTTCAAAACTACGGCCGCCTGGCACATCGGAACGTCGCCGACCTCGAGGCCGGCGCGCGCATCGAGGTTGACGAAAATAAAGAAGATCCGCTCGACTTTGCGTTGTGGAAGTTTGCTAAGCCGCACGAGCCGACTTGGCCATTCGAGCCGTATGGCGATGGGCGCCCGGGCTGGCACATTGAATGTTCGGCGATGGCGCGCGCGCTGCTCGATCCGCCCGGCGTTGGCTTCGACATCCACGGCGGCGGCGCCGACCTCATCTTTCCGCATCACGAGAACGAGATCGCGCAGAGCGAACCGCTGATGGCGCAGCCCCCGATGGCAAACTTCTGGGTGCACGGCGGCCTGCTGCTCTTCGACAACCGCAAGATGGCAAAATCGCTGGGAAACTTCGAGCCGCTATCGGACATGCTGCTGCGTCACGATCCGCAGGCGATTCGTTGGCTCTTTCTGCAAACGGGCTATCGCAAAGTAATGAACTTTACGGAAGACTCGATAGCCGCGGCGGCGCTGGGCCTGAGCCGGATCAAGGCGGGGTATCGCTCGTTGTACCGTCCGGAGCGAAGTGGCCAAGAGAGTGTCATGCGCAACGGAGCGACACCGAGCGAGCAGAGCCAGTCGAGGCGCAGCGTAGTCGAAGGACACACCGTTGACGAGAAGCTGGAAGCGGCGCTCGACGACGACATGAACACCGCGGCCGCCCTCGCCGTACTCTTCGAGTTTGTCGCCGATCTGCCCGATCCCGACGCCGATCCAGGCCGCGGTGCCGCTGCGTTAGACGCCCTCGACTACTGGTTGCCGATCCTGGGCATCGAGCCGAACGCATCGTGGCTCGCCGAACCCGCGGCCGAGTTGCCGCCCGATTTTACGCAGCGCTTGCAGAGCGCGCTTAGCATGAATCTCGACGGCATGATGCCGCCGGAGGCGGTGGAACGAGTGGTCGCGCTGCGCGCCCAGGCCCGCCTTGAAAAGAACTGGGGCGAATCAGATCGTTTGCGCGACGCTCTCGCGCGGTGCGGCGTTGAGCTTAAGGACGGCAAAGAGGGTACGACTTGGAGAGTCGCGTCATCCTGAAGCACTCTTAGGATTCGGCACCCTTCGCGCCGAACGTATTCGCCTCCAATCACCTTCCGTTTTTGGAGCCGCCGACAATGATCGTTTCCACGCGTAACTGCTTAGCTGCTTGCATCGGTGCGTTTGCGCTGACTGCTTGCGGCGCCCCGCGGCTCGCTCCACTCGCTCAGGACGACATGCAGCAGCGAATCGGCGCCTCCAGGACCGCGGCGCGCGGTCTAACCTCCGTCTCATTTCAGGTGCTGCATCGGTTCGGCGTGCACGCTCAAGAGTCTCGCGATATCGGGGGAGCGAATCCTGACGGCGGCTTGATCGACGTCAATGGCAGGCTCTACGGCACCACCGTCAATGGCGGAAAATATAACAATTCGTCCGCCTGTGCCGGCTTCAGCGGGATCGGTTGTGGGATCGTTTACAGCATAAGCACCGGCACGAAGAAGGTGCTGCATTACTTTCTCGGTCAAAACTCCGGCGACGGGAACGAGCCCGCATACGACTTGATTGACGTGAAAGACACGCTCTACGACACGACCTCTTTCGGTGGGGCCTGCGGGTCTCAGTCGTCTGGAACAGTGTACAGCATAACCATGACGGGCAGCGAGAAAGTGCTGCATAGTTTTTGCGCGAGCAGCAGTGGTAGCGGTGGTGGCGCGGCGATTCCTACGGGCGGCGTCATCAATGTCGACGGGACGCTGTACGGCCCGGCGGGCCCAAGCGTAGACGGAGACGTTTACAGCATCACCGCATCGGGCGCGTACAATGTGCTCTACGCCTTTCGTGGTCCTAATTATGGCGACGGTTACGGGCCTCGCGGGAGCCTGCTCGATGTCAACGGCATGCTCTACGGCGTGACGTATCTCGGCGGCGCCTCTGGCTCCTCGTCTGCCGGCTACGGGATCGTTTACGCGCTAACCAGGTCGGGCAAGGAGAAGGTGCTGTACAGTTTCCAAGGCGCCCCGGACGGATCTGAGCCCTTCTCGGGGCTGATAAACGTTAACGGGAGACTGTACGGTACCACCTTCTCAGGGGGAAAGTCGGGATGCCAAAACAATTTCGGTTGCGGCGTCGTCTATAGCATCACGACAAGCGGCTCGGAAAAGGTTGTGTACCGCTTCAAAGGTGGCTCTAGCTTGGATGGTGGCAATCCTCTCGCCGGCTTAGTTGAAATGAATGGTACGCTTTACGGGACCACATACGGAGGCGGCGCGGACGGCTTAGGAACCGTCTTCAGCATCAGTACGAGCGGCGGCGAGCACGTCTTGCACAGCTTCGGTGGTTCCGACGGGGATGAGCCACGGGCCGACTTGACTGACGTAAACGGGACTCTCTACGGCACGACGTATAGTGGTGGTGACGAAAAGGGATGTGGAGGCAAAGGATGCGGAACCGTTTTTGCACTGACCCCTTGAGTAACGGCCCGCCATTGGTGTTACCCTGAGCGGAGGCGCGCAGCGCCGCGGTCGATGGGCGAACAATCGAAAGCCGGCGCTCGACTTCGACGACCTAATCTACGGCATTCATGCCGTCGAAGAAGCGCTGTTTGCCGGCGAGCAACTACGTTCGATAGCGGTAGCGGCGGATCGCACCAAGGATACGGCGCTGCGCGTGCTGCTCGCGCGGGCGAAAGAGTGCAACGTTCCGGTTCGTTTCGAGCAACGCGCGTTCTTCGATCGCGTTCCCTTTAAGGCACACCAAGGGGTAATCGCGACCGCGCCGCCGTTTCCGTACGCTTCGCTGGGCGACGTCCTCGCGCTTCGCCGCTCCGACGGCTCGCGTCGCCTGCTGGTCGTGCTCGACCATCTGACCGATCCGCATAACGTCGGTGCGATCGTCCGGACGGCCGAGGCCGCCGGCGCCGACGGGCTGGTCTTGCCCGAGCGCCGTTCGGCGGGCATCAACGCCACGGTTCGCAAGGCGGCTGCGGGGGCGGCAGCCTATCTGCCGATCGCCCGAGTGGCCAATATCGCCGACACCATCCGGACCCTCAAGAAGGCCGGCATCTGGGTCGTCGGTGCCGACGCCTCTCCGGCCGGAATCGAACTGGGCAAGGCCGACCTCAACCGCGACCTGGCGCTGGTGGTGGGTAGCGAGGGAGACGGGCTGGCGCCCCTGGTCAAGCGGGAATGCGACTTCCTGGTGAGGATCCCCATGCGCGGCCGGGTCGCCTCGCTGAACGCCTCGGTCGCCGCGGGGGTCCTGATTTTCGAGGCCCTTCGGCAGCGCATGCTAGCCTCGTCCTTGACGGGAGAGGGGGAACCTCCTATATACTAAGCCTCGACGTGCCGTGCCAGACGGGCCCCGGCCCGCGCATGCGGCACGCCTACTCACGAGGCAGACAAAAAATATGGCAATGACCCACCCCGTCTCGGATGGCGTGGAGTACCAGCAGCGGGTTGACGAAGATCTGGTGGCTATCGCGAAGACCGGCGACAATCTCGCGATGGAGTACCTTCTTAACAAGTACAAAAACTTCGTCCGCATTAAGGCGAAGAGTTATTTCTTAATCGGCGCCGACCGTGAGGACATCATCCAAGAAGGGATGATCGGCCTCTACAAAGCCGTGCGCGACTTCAAGGCCGATAAGCTTTCGAGCTTCCGCGCATTTGCCGAGCTTTGCATTACACGCCAGATCATCACTGCGATCAAGACGGCGACGCGCCAAAAGCATATTCCGCTCAATCAATACATTTCGCTCAACAAGCCGATCTACGACGAGGACAGCGAGCGCACGCTGCTCGACGTGATGGCGTCGCAGAAGACCTCCGACCCCGAAGAGCTGGTCGTGACGCAAGAGGTCTCCGACGATATCCGCCAGCGCATTCGCCAGAATCTCTCTGAGCTGGAGTCGCAGGTGCTGGAATCGTATCTGGAAGGCAAGAGCTATCAAGAAATGGCGCGCGACCTTGGCCGTCACGTCAAATCGATCGACAACGCGCTTCAGCGCGTCAAGCGGAAGATCGAGAAGAATCTGGCGGAGTTCGAGTTCCAGTAGCACCCAGACGGTCCAGGAACCGGCGAAGATACCACAACGCGATGCGATTGTGGAAACCCGAGGCGATGATCTCAAAGGCATGATCGGCCCAGGGTAGCTCGACGTAGGTAACGTCAACGCCATAGCCGCGCAGCTCGTCACGTAAGAGGTGTTCGAAATCGAGCGGGATGACGTGGTCGCGTCCGGCCGCTATCATCAGAACGGGCGGCATTCCGGCATGGACGACGTATCGCGGTGAGCCGCTTCGGTAGCAGGCGGGTTGCTGCTCCGGAGTGCCGCCGCAGAGATCTGCTAGGACGTGGCGCTGGTCGATCACGTCGGGCTGGGGCGGGTACTCATAGCCGAGCCGCAAATCGACCGGGCTTTCGTACGTTATTACCGCGCTGATGCGATGCGGCCGCAGCGCCGCGGCGATGAGCGCCAACTGCGCGCCGGACGAATGTCCGAGCAAGACGATGCGGCCGGCCGGTAAAGAATCTATCTGCGCCAGAACGGCGTCGCGTTGCGTCGGCCACCGTGATCCGGGCGCGTGCGGATAATCGAGCGCGATGACCCGATATCCCCAAGAGCGGATGATTGCATTGAGCCGCGCGTCGTTCCGTGGCGAACCATGCTCCCACGCCCCGCCATAAATAACGAGCACGACCGGTGCGCCCCGGCGCTCGGCAACCGCGCGCCCGGGCAACGGCGTCAGCAACGCCGACAACGGAACATAGGGGCCCCGTATGGCATACGAAAGCGGCGGGACTAGCGTGCACGACAGCGCCGCGAGCGCGATCATTACGGTCACGGGTCGCGTGCGACGACGCGAGCGCAGTGCGACGACGAGGGCGACGCCGTCGAGCACCGTCAGTACCGGCCACAGCTCCGTGCCGGCAACCGTAAGAATGAAGAGCGCAGCGAAAGGGCCCGGAATCACGATCCAAATCGAGAAGAACGCTGCCAATAATGCCAGTGCGAGCGCCATCGTGTTTTCCCATCTTTTGACGAGCTATTGCTCGTTTCCGAGCGTCGCGACGATCGTGCGATAGAGTTGCTCGCGGTCGGCGAGCGGATCGAGCACCATCACCGTGCCTTCGCCGGCCGGCGGTTCGATGCACACGGTGACACGGCCGCGCGCGCAGACGTCCATACAACTCGTGCTGATCGCGCGTATGGCGCCCCAATGCCCGTCTTGCTTTAGCCGTTCCTTGAGCCAATTGCGAAGGTGAAAGTCCCCGATGCGTTCGGCGACCTCCGGGTCTTCCTCGGGAATGCGCTCTTTGAAGCAGCGCTCGCAGACGAGCACGAGGCCGCCGCGTGCCCATTTGGGGCTAACCTTTTGCATGATGGAATCTATGCCTTATGCGGGCTGGAGCACTCCGAAGATGTTGCCGTCCCGGTCCTTGAAGTACGCTAACATTCCGACGCCCGGTATCTCGCGCTTTGCAACGGCGATCTCCCCGCCGCTGACGATTATTGACGTCAGCGTCTCATCGAGCGCCTCGACCCCAATCGTGCAAACATAGGCGTTGACGGCCGCCCCGGTGGCCGGCGCGTCGCCTTGGCGCCGAAGAATCCCGCCGTCGATGCCCGGGCCTTCGCCGGTCTGGACGACCCAGTACTCGATGGGTCCGTCCCATTTGAAGATCTTCCATCCGAAGATCGTCGAGTAGAACGTTGCCGCCGCGTCGGGATCCGCGGAGTGAATTTCGAAATGAACGACTCGAGGCATAAATCAAACTTTCTACGTTAGAGATTTATCGGAGCCGACGGTGGGACTCGAACCCACGGCCCTCACATTACAAGTGTGATGCTCTACCAGCTGAGCTACGTCGGCAGCAACAATGGAAGTTGTATCGAACGCCCCGGAATTACCTCCCGACACGATGCTGCGGCGCGCTTCACTGGCGTTTTATGAAAGCGCAGCGGATTACCGCGCCCTCCAAGACGATGTGCTCGTCCACGTCCGCGGTTCAGGCCGCGGAACGTTGACGTTAGTGCATGGCAGTTCGGACAGAGAAGGGTTAGGTTGTCCAAGCGATTGTTCCGCCAGTCCCCGTCGATGTGCTCGACTTCGATCGGCATGTTTTTTGTGACCGGATTTCTCTGCGCCCACCCGCATCGTGTACAAGATTCGCCGAAGCGGCGAATAAGGTACCTTCGCAAAAACCCACCGAAATTCGTGGTGCTGTACAAGCCGGCCTCGAGAATTTCGACGCGACGCTGAAAGTGATGCTGGTGCATGCAGTTTGGGGAGCAATACTTGGTCGCACCTATCTTTATCGCGTTACCTCAACCGTTCGAGCACCATCCGCGAAACTTCTTTGGATTCATGCATTGATGCTATAGCTTCGGTGTGCCATATGCATGGCAGTCAGCACGAAGAAGATGCAAAACTCCTTTGCAACGCGAGCGTTAGAAAGAGACGCGACGGGGGCTACGGTGTTCCGGTTACGATCCAATCGGCGATGGCGTATTGCGCGCCGGTGCTCGTGATCGTGAGCGTACCTTTGCCATAGGCACTGGTATGAAACGTCGCTAAATCGGTGTTGCCTCTCGTGATGAAGCCGGCGAGTGACGGCGGCCGGCCGGAAGACATCGCCACGTCGACGGTCTCGCCGCCGGCAAACCTTGCGTTGCTTACGCTGAGGTTCCATAACGTCCCGTGACGATACGTGAGCATGATCGGAATCGAAAACGCCTCGTTCTCCGTCGCACCGCGCACGGAAAACATGGGCGCCATCATCGGACAGCTCGCGCTTCCGTTACGCACGACCGAGAGCCCGCCGATCGGTGCCCGTACGGCTTCGCCGCTCGTATTTGCGGACCACGTTGAAAATCCGTGGTCTGCGCTGATGCGCGCGCCGCTCGAGTAGACGCCGCTTTGCCAGCCGAACGTTTCGTCGAGTGAGGGAATTCCTTTGAGGCTGTAGCCCGCAGAGCTCTGGCAGTACCCGGAGATGCCGCCTCCGCCCGGGTTTAATACCAGGAGCGACTTGGAGAAGACTCCGTGCGTGCCGGTGTTTTGCTTGAGCGAGCGCACGCCGGAAAGAATGTGCTCGGTGTTGCTGACGTCGCGAATGATCGAGCCGAGCGCGTCGGTGACGCCGATGGCCGCCCTTGCGTTCTGCGTCGCGGAGCTGCGGTTGGCGACAAGGGAATCGGCCGCGTCGCTGACGGTCTGCACGTCGTCACCGGCAGCGGGGAGTGAAGCGCCCGCTTGGCCGAATGCCGCACCGCACCCCGTAAGGAGCAGCCCAACGAGGGCGGTAGTCGCTAGAGCCGATGAGCGCGCCATCTGTCCAGACTCCAAAAGCGGCGAAGGATGCTATGGCTTCCATGGTAAGGTACCCGCGTTAGGGGCACATGAGAAGGCCATGAGGACCCCTTTGGGAAGTGACCCGCGTTATCTTGCCGAGGAGCGGGTAGCTGGAGTATCGTACCCAGGTCAGCCACAATTAAAAGAGTCGTGGGTAGGTGGCCGAGTGGTTAATGGCACCAGACTGTAAATCTGGCGTGCGAAAGCGCTACGCTGGTTCAAATCCAGCCCTGCCCAAGTTTCTGCGGGCGTTGCATAGTGGTAATGCCCTTGCCTTCCAAGCAAGAGTCGCGGGTTCGATTCCCGCCGCCCGCTCCACAAAAAGCCCGATTCTAAAGGGTTTTTTGATTGCCATAAAGCCGACGGTTGCCATTCGGTTGCCGTGCGGCGTAAAAACCCCGCGGCGTGACCGACCTTCATGCTAGCTTCGCTCGCCCGAGGCGTTCGTCGATCGTGGCAATCGCCTGCGCTCCAGAAGCAGGCATCACGTGGGCGTAGATTCCCAACGTCGTGCTCGGCGTCGTATGACCGAGAATCCGCGCGACGGAAGCAACATCGACGCCCGAGGCTAGCATCCAGGACGCCGCGGTGTGACGTAAGTCGTGAAGCGTCGCATTCACCTTCGAGTGTTTGCGCGACCGTGCGAAGGCCTTCGTCGCCCGGTCCGGCCCTACAGGGCCCCCTAGCTCGTGCTGAAAGACGTGGCCGGTGTCGGCATAGGCGGAACCGGCTTCACGGCGCTCCTGGGCCTGCATCGCCCACTGACGGCGCAAGGCTTCGACCGCGAGCGCGCCAAGCGGAATCGTTCGAACCTGGTCCGTCTTGGTGCTCTTCTCGACGATTCGACCGCCCTTGCCTTTCGGCTCGACGAACGCGCGCCGCACGGTAAGCGCTGCTTGGCCGACCTCGGGGATAGCTACGTCCTCCCAACGCAGCGCCAGAAGCTCGCCGCGCCGAGCGCCTGTCCCCAGCGCAAGGCGAAAGAACGGGCCCCAGCGCGTCGCGTCGGCGGCTTGGAAGAAGCGCGCTGCCTCGTCCTCGTCGATCGCGCGTGCCTGCGAGCGTGGTACAGACGGCGCATCGACTGCATCGGCGACGTTACGCCAAGCGAGATCATGGCGAATCGCCCACCGGAGCGCTGAGCGAAGAAGGGCGAATGCGTGTTTCACCGATTTTGGCGCGAGCGGTTTTTCTGCCGCGCTGCCGCGTTCCGCAAGCGCAGCAAGCCAGGACGATAGGTGCGCGGGCGAGAGCTTCGCAAGCGCAATGCCCCCGATATGCGGAGAGATCGTGAGCTTCGCAAGCTCGTCGTAGCGCATAACCGTGCGAAGCGCTCGGCCCTTCGCGCGGCGGTCCGCGATGAAGCGATCGAGAAGCTGCGTGACCGTCACCGTCTTTGGCGAAAGGTCGATTCCTCGATCGCGCGCGTCGAGCGCCTTTCGTTCACCTGCCTCCGCCTCTTTTCGCGTGCGGAACGTTCCCACGCTTTTACGGCGGCGAAGGCCCGTCGCGCTTGATTCGAGGTCGATAAGAACGGCGTAACGCCCGCTCTTGCGTCTGTAGATGCTCATTACTTTCCTCCGTCTAATGTGCGTAGTTCCGCTGGCGAACAGCTGCGAGCAGCAAGCTCCAAGGCGGCAAGGACAAGGCGGTTCTCCACATCGTTGCGCTCGCGTGCGCTTTTGTTAGAGTCCATTACCTTGTCGCGCGATTGGCCCGCATAACGTACCGCGCGAGTCTTAAACACCTTACAGGCGCTTAGAGGGGCTTTCGTGGAGCCCAAGGCCTGGGAGCCCAAAGCTGAGGGAAAAATGAGGGAGCCTTGTGAGGTGAACCTTCGGTTAGTGATTCTGGGATTTGGGTGCGGCGCTTCGCGACAGTCGCGTCGCGTCGCAGCGTGCGGCCATGGGACTGGGATTGCGTGCCCCTACGCGCGCAATAGGGGGCGTGGGTCAGCATGAAACGAGGCGACAGGGAACGGGCATGGCGCTTCGGGGGGACGTTGCCCTGGAGCGACGTATAGGCCAAGCGTGCGAGTCGGGTATATCAGATCGGCTAGCGTCGTCACGCTGTTTGCGCTCACGATGTTCCTAAGCGCAGCGCTGCTGTTCGACATTCAACCGATGTATGCCAAGATGCTGCTACCGCTTGTCGGTGGTGCGCCAGCCGTGTGGAACACCGTCGTCGTCTTCTTCCAACTCGCGCTCGTAGGCGGCTATCTTCTTGCACATCTCGAGCGTTCGCTAATTCCGCTCAGGGCGCAGCCTATACTGCACGTCGCCCTGGCCGCGTCGGCGCTAGCACTGCTGCCGTTTCACTTGATACCCTCCAGCGCTGGCGCAATTACGCATCCGGTACCCTTCGTATTGTACTCGCTACTCGCTGGCGCCGGATTGCCATTTCTTGTGATCTCCGCGACGGCGCCTCTGATGCAGAGCTGGTTCGCGCGCCTCGGCCATTCGCACAGCCATGACCCCTACTTCTTTTACTCGGCTAGCAATGCCGGAAGCCTCTTGGGCTTAGCCGTCTACCCAGTGCTGCTCGAACCGTTCTTCGGCGTCGCACTTCAGGGTCGAATGTGGGCAGTGGCCTATCTCACGCTCGTCGTTGGGCTTGCTGTCTGCGGCTTCGTTACGTGGCGGTTTGGTGCCGGCCCGGATCGCGATCCCGGAGCGTCTGACGGCTCGGGCGCACAAGCTGCGCCGCCGTCGCCGCGGCAGCGAATACGCTGGATCGCGCTGGCATTTGTACCGGCAAGTCTGTCCTTAGCAATCACGACGCACATCACGAACGAGGTCGCCCCAATCCCGCTGCTATGGACGCTGCCACTCGGAATATATTTGCTGACATTCATCATCGCATTTTCACGCCGGCCGATCCTCACGCCAGAGCGGATCGGTCGAGTGTTGCCGTTTACCATTCTGCCGCTGGTTTTGTTGGTTGTCATTGGCTCTGGCATACCGGCAATGTTCAACGTCGCACTGAATCTGATTGCGCTCTTTTTCATAGGGCTGACGTGTCACGGTGAACTCTCCGCCTCGCGGCCAGCAGCGCGCTACCTGACGGGGTTTTACCTTTTGCTATCGATCGGCGGCGCTCTGGGAGGAGTTTTCAACGCGCTGATCGCGCCGTACGTCTTTCACACAGTTGCCGAGTACCCGTTGACGCTCGTTCTCGCCTGCGCCATCCTTCCAACGCTCGGAGTCGTCGGGGGTCAAAAGAGAGACCGCTTCTTCGACGTCGTGGCACCGGTGTTACTCGCCACCGCACTGCTGCTGCTCGACGCGGCCACCACGCGCAGGAGTGGCGTCTCGCTCTTTTTGCAGATCGGGTTTTCCGTTGCCCTCGTAGTCTGCTTTGGATTCGTCGGCCGTCGGCTCCGCTTCGCTTTGGGTATCGGCTCTCTGTTCCTCGTCGCCGCAATATTGCCTTACTGGCTCGAAACCCGCCAGGTTGAATACCGAATCTTCTTTGCTCGAGACTTTTTCGGCACGAAGTTCGTTATCGACGATCCGCGCTCGCGCCGACACGAACTCATTCACAGCGGCACGGTCCATGGGATAGAGAATACCGAGCCTGACAAGCGCAGCATTCCGCTGTCCTACTACTCGAAGCACGGTCCGCTCGGATCGATCTTTGCGGCGGCGCGCTCCAACAGAGCCGGGACACGCAAAGTTGCCGTCGTCGGGCTGGGCACCGGAACGGTCGCGTGTTATCGCCTACCGGGAGAGCGGTGGACGTTCTTCGAAATTGATCCGCAAGTTGTCGCGTTGGCGCAGGACGATCGACTCTTTTGGTATCTTTCATCTTGTGCGCCCAACGCTAACCTCGTGCTTGGCGATGGGCGCCTGGAACTTACGAAAGTATCGCCGAATGCGTACGACTTGCTCGTGTTAGATGCGTACTCATCCGATCAGCCCCCAGTGCACATGCTGACACGCGAGGCGTTTGCGCTGTTTACGAGTCGGCTGGCACCAAGCGGACTTATCGCTTTTCACATATCGAACCGATACTTCAATCTAGCTCCAGTCATCGGCAACCTCGCGGCCTCCGTGGGTTGGCAGGCCTGGGTTGACAATGACGTGGGGTTCACGCTAAAGCGCATCTCGCTTGGGGAGGTGGGATCGGAGTGGGTAGTGGTCGCGCGACACCCTAGCGACGTAAGCGCCATCGCCTCTGACGCGCATTGGCAACGACTCGCACCGGACCACAGCCTGCGTATTTGGAGTGATGACTATTCGAGCTTGCTCACAGTGATGCACATGTAGCCTTCCATCGTAGCCGAGGCTTCGGAAAACCACGCCAAATAAGCTGCCGGGCCAAGGCCGCTTCGCGAGGCCTGGATCAAATGCTAGGGACTGATTCAGACTGGCGCGTTGCTTTCAAAAATTGCTGCCGAAAAAACCGCGCTCGCACGTTCTCTCTCTCTCCGCTGTTCCTCGACAATCTCGCGACTGCGTTGCTCCACCCGCGTTGCCGCCTCTCGCGCCAGCACGCCCCTCCCACACGCCTCAATGAGCATCTCGCTGCTCGGTATCGCCGGCATCCCTTCCGGCAGGGTGAGCCGCCCATCCGGTCCGGCGATCCGATCGAGGAGCACTTGGTACACCTCTAATTAAAGGTGCATCAGCATCTCCGCGACGACGGTTGGCAGCCGCCCCTCCCAAACCGCGATCTGTTCAAGGCGGTCGTAGCTCTCGTGCGACAGCGAAAGGTTCACGCGACGACGCGAACGCGCGTCCTGAGATCGGCCGATTCTTCCCGTTAAGTGCACTCGGCGCTGAGCAGGACGTTCGTTCCCCATTTACGTCACTATAAAGTGGCGCACGCACGGTAGGCAATCCGCCAAGTTGCTACAAACCACCGTTCAGCGCTGTCGTTAAGTGGGCGCCTATCATGCGCG
>Ga0187863_10000234_pt1 | contig 49061 bp, 40 predicted proteins | sample June2016WEW_11_1_FD_132975 | JGI IMG/M metagenome (GOLD analysis project Ga0187863, IMG submission 132975) | Peatland microbial communities from SPRUCE experiment site at the Marcell Experimental Forest, Minnesota, USA - June2016WEW_11_10 | ecosystem: Environmental > Terrestrial > Soil >...
CGCGACCGCGACCGCGACCCCGACCGCGACCCCGACCGCGACCGCGACAACCGCGACCCCGACCCTCATCCCTCTTCTTGAACGCGTCCGCCGGCGAAGACGTTTCGACGCCACCACGCCGGCCGATCACGCCTCGATGGACGCGAAGGTGCCCGGCACGCGAGCTCGAGGGCATCCGCCAGCGCCCCGGATGTCGCGAAGCGCTCGTTGGGATCGACCGCGCAGACGCGATCGAACCAGGCCTGGAAGCCGCACGGCAAGCCGCCCTGGACGCTGTCGGCCTTCGGACGCGGCGCAAGGCACACGCGGTAAATCGTATCGCCGGGGGCGCGCCCGGCGAATGGAGAGCGGCCGGTGAGCGCCTCGTACGCGCACACCCCCAGCGCCCACAGGTCCGACTGCGCGCCGACGTCGCCACCCTGCAGCTGCTCGGGGCTCATGTATTCGAGCGTGCCCATCAGGTGGTCCTGCTCGGTAAGCGGCGAGCGGCCCTCTTCCGATAGCTTGGCGACTCCGAAGTCGACCAGCTTGGCCGTGTACGCCGAGGTGGCGTTGGCCATAGGCACGGCGAGAAAGACGTTCGCCGGCGTGATGTCGCGGTGGAGCACGCCGTGACCGTGGGCCGCGGCAAGGCCACGCGCGATGTGCCCGACGATGTTCACCACCTCGCCCGCGGCAAGCGGTCCGCGACGCGCGATCGCTTGGGCGAGCGTCTCACCGTGAAGGCGATCCATGACGATGTACGGTTCGCCGCCGCGGGTGACGCCGTAATCGTGCACACGTGCGACGTGATCGGAGTGAATGAGCGACGCCGCGCGCGCCTCGCGAGCGAATCGCGCACGGGCCTTCACGTCGCGCGCGAATTCGGGCCGCATGAACTTGATGGCAACCCGCGTGCGAAGGTCGATGTGTTCGGCCTCGAAAACCGTCCCCATGCCGCCCTCGCCGAGCTTGCCCGTGACGCGGTAGCGATCGGCCACGATATCGCCCAAGTCGGTCGCCGCCGAGGGCGACGGATCGCCGGTTCGGCCCGCCGCCCGGCCGCGCAGGCCGGCGCGAAGCCGCATTTCGAGCTCGGCGCGCTCGAACGGTTTGACCACGTAGTCGTCGGCTCCGACGGCTAGACCGGCGACCACGTCGGCCCGGCTCTCGCGCGCGGTGAGCATCAGAATGAACGTGTCGCCGTGGGGAGAGCGCTCCCGCACACGTCGGATCACCTCGGCGCCATCGAGACCCGGCATCATCCAATCGACGATGGCCGCCTTGGGGGCGTCCGGCTCGCTCATGATCCGCCAGGCCTCGTTGCCATCGACCGCAACGACCGGCTCGAAGCCCCACGCGCGCACGCTCACCTCGAGCAGTCGCCGCAGCGCCTGGTCGTCATCGGCCACGAGGACACGTTGGGTCACCCTCCATGGAACGCCCGGCGCGAGAAACTCTTGAGCCGATTCGTACGCGACGGCGCAGGGGCGCCGACGTCCGGGCACACGATTGGCTTCGGGAAGACGTCACATTCCGGTGCCGCTAGCGTCTCAAGACATCATGAGGACGTTTGCGACATCGTCACGCCCGGTCGCTTTGGGCTTTCTGGGAGCGGTCCTCTTGTCGGCGTCCATCGCGCGGGCCGATCCCCCGCCCCTCGAGGAGGGACAGCACTTCTCGCTCGACCCCATTTCCGACGGCGTGATGACGGTGACGGGCTTCGGGTTCGCGGGCTTGCTCGGGCTGGTTCTCGGCACCGGCGAGATCAAACCCCCGCTGCCGACGGCCTCGGTGAGCCAACTTCTGTTTTTCGACCGAATCGCGGTGACGCAGACAATCGATCCGCACGCCGCCACGTACTCGAACATCGGCCTTTATACGGCCATCGGGTTCGCGGTGGTCGATCCCGTTCTTTCGGGCTTTCGGGACGGCACGGACGCCTTGCTCGTCGACGCGTTCATGTACGCGGAGTCCGGATCGCTCGCGCTCACGCTCACGGACATTACCAAGATCGCGGTTCGCCGGCCCCGTCCCATCGACTACAAGAACTGCGAGCTGACGAACGGTGCGACCACGATCCCGGCCAGCTGCAACTCCACAGACCTCGGCCTTTCCTTCTTCTCCGGGCACGCCGCAGCCGTCTCGGCCATTGGCGCGACGGCGACGTACCTCGCCTTCGTGCGAGCGCCTCGATCGCCTCGCCCGTGGATCACGCTCGGCATCGCCACGGCGCTCACCGCGTTCGTCAGCTACGAGCGCGTCCGCGCAGGCGAGCACTTCCCGAGCGACGTCATTGCGGGATCATTAGCGGGCGCGGCCGTGGGGCTTCTCGTGCCGCACCTTCATCGGCACAGAGCGGAGGCTCCGGCCGTCTGGGTGGGCGTCGCGCCCGCTCCGGGAGGGGGCTCGCTGACGGTACAGGGACGATTCTGAGAGCGGCCAACACCCGCCCTGCCGCGCAGGCCGGGCGCTTGGCCCCGCACCCACCGGAATCGTATCTCGTCGCGCGGGGCGGAGGCCCTGGGTGTCATCGCTCGGGCCGCTCAAGGCCCGCCAAGCGGTAGCCCCGCACCGGCCCCAAATCGTACAGATGCGCCACGAGCGGTCCGGTGGCCACCCCGTCTTGGATGCGCACGCGCACGTAGCGCCCGGGCGCGTCGTCCGGGGCCCCGCCGTCGGCAGCCACGTGGGGAAGCGTCACGCAGATCTCTGCCCCGGGTTGCCTTTCCACGCTCAACCAAGACCCGGAAAGGAGCCGCGCCTGGTAGCGAAACGCCCACGGATCGCGCAAACCGCGCCACTCCGCGAGGTCGACTCCGCAGAGCCGGCTCGGCCCTTCGACGCGCACCTGGGCGATCGGCGACACCCGCGTGAGGTAGCGATCGAGAATCTTGGCCAGCCGGCCGTCGAGGACGCTCTGCAGGTAATCGCTGTTGGCCGGGTCGTCGAGCTTCGCCATCTCGACCAAGGTTCGGACCATGGGCGGCGTGAAGTGCGCCAGGATGCGCGCCATCCACGCGCCGTCGCGCTCGGTCATCCGCGAAAACGCCGCGTTCGGGTACTCGTTTTTCCACTGTTCGGGATCGAAGTCTTTGACGTTGAAGTAGCCGAACATCTCATGGCCCGGGACTTTCTGGATCTGCTCCCAGATGCGCGTGGTGGCCCCCAGCGTGAAGAAATCCGCCGCGATGTCCCCCCAATCGACGACGTACGCGTAGCCGAGCCGTCGTGAGATGGGGTCCCAGTCCCACACCGATCCGAGAGCCGCGCTCGTGCCCATCTGAAGGTGGACGACGTGACCGGGCGACGCGTCGGGCGAACCGCCCTTGATCTCCGTGAACCAGGTGTCGAGCGAATTGCCTTCGCGCGCATCGAAGTGATCGATCCACGCCGTGAGCAGTCGCGCGCCGCGAAGCTCGCGACGATCCTGGTGCGGAATGACGTCGTTGGGATCGTCGCCGCGCACGCCCTCGTAGCGAAACTGCTGTAGGATATACCCCGGCACCCACGCGGAGGCGCTGATGCGAAGCAGGCCGCGGTGCTTGTTGGACTTGGCGAACAGGTCGTCGAGCGCCTTTTTGTCGAAGTCGTAGTAGTCCCCGAAGTTGCCGTGTGCGGCCTTCAACCCGGCCTTCAGGGTGAAGATCGACGGCCGGACCCACAGAGCCTGCTCGCACGTCGCGTTGTAGCCAACGGCATAGTAGACGGCCTCGCCGATCGCCGTGGCCGCCACCTGGCGCTCGGGCAGTCCGGTGGCCTCCACCTTGACCAGGAACTTGCCCTTGCCGGGGACGGTGATGCGAAAGCCCGGCGTCGACCCGCTGGTCTTGCCTTGGTCGATGAGCCACGCACCTTCCGGGGTGTGATCCGGGTCGAGGAGCACTTCTTTCTTGCACTCGTTTAGCCGCAACTCCTCGAGGCTCATCGGGCGAACACCGAGTCGGTTGGTGAACCACGCCGAATCGGGCACCTCGTCCACACTGTTCACGTTCACGGATTCGCCGCTCGTCACGATCCCAAGAGTCTCGGATAGGGGTCGAAAGAACAAATTGTCGCCGCCGTCCCAGTCGGTGGGGGCATCGTAGGGATCCGGAGCGCACGAGATATGGTGGGGATCGCGCGGTTGCGGCGATTCGTGGCAGCGCGCAAACACCGGCTGGAGATCGGCATCGCGCCAGATCGGCGCGCGAAGCGGAAAGCGCGACTCGGCGTGTCCGCACGAGATCAGAAGGCCGCCGACCAGAGCGAGGAGGCGTGATTCAGAACCCATGGTTGACCGCGAGGTTGAGACGGAAGGAGTCCACCTGCCCGCCGTGTTCGAAGGTCTCCGATCCGCAACCGGCAAGGAGCTCAATGGGATAGTCGCCCATGCCGATGCTGGTCAGGGCAACCGAGCCCGAGAAGCGCAATCGTCCCGGACGAAACCCCTCGAGGTGCTGGTCGAACACGTTGCCGACGGCGGCCTCGAGGCTACCGCCCAGCCAGGGCCCGACCGGCCAGACGTAGTGCAACGCTCCCGCGGCGGCGCTCCGGTCGATGAGGCGACCCGGGTAATAGCCGCGCATCGGGCCATCGCCGCCGAGGGTGGCAAGCTCGGTGAAGGGGACGGCATTCGTGCCGATCGGGTCAGCGAACATCGTCGTCACCAGGATACCCAGGACGCGCCCGCGTTGATTGAGGTCAATGTAACCGCCCGCCGTTCCGCCGTAGCGGATCCAACCCGAAGCGGGCGACCCGCGCACGTCGCTGCCCTGCTCGCCCTTGATCTCGAGATGAACGCCCGACCCGGGCACCGTGTTCTGCGCCGTCGCTTGCTCGGCCGACGTGGGCCACGGTCGCCGGGAATCCACAATGAGGCCGAGACGGTTGTACTCGGCCGTGTAGCCGCGATCGAAGCCATACGGGATCTGAAAGGCTTGTGTCGCCGCTTCGCGCGTCAGGCTGGGGTCACTGCCGTAGTGTCCGTCGGTCATGTCGGCGATGCGCATGCCGGCGCCCGCCTCGATGCGGCTCTGACGCCAGAAACGCCACTGGAGCAGTCCCCCGACCTCGAGGCTCTGCTGCGTGTAGCGGCTCTCGTACGACTGGAGCGTGTCGGGACCGATGCCGTAGAAGACGCGGTCCGGCCGATGAAGCTCCGACACGTGAAAGACCACAGTGCGATGGGGGTCGATCTTGATTCGCTCCATCAACGACGCGGCGTACCAATCCGTCGGCCACGCCTCCGCGTGGACGCTCAGCTGGTGGCCGGCGAAGAACGCGTCGTTCCAAAACGCGTAGATGCCAACGCTCGGGTTGAAGCCGAAATCGAGCAACCCCACCGGCGCGAACCCCGCCTTGTGCTCCGGTCCGAATGTGAAAAAGTCGTAGATCTTGCGCGGGAGGTCTGCGTCCTCGGCCGCCGGGACGACGATCGACAGCGGCCACCGAATCACGTATTCGCTCACCAGGTACAGAGGCGAGAGCAGGATTCGCGGGATCCAAAGCAGCACCTCGCCCGCGGTCGTTGGCTCCGGCCCTCGACCGCTGTAGTCGGGCACGGCCCGCGGGGGCGATGGAGCGGTCGCCGGAACGGGAGCGGGGGCGGGGGCCGGAGCGGGCGCATCCCCGTTCGCGGGCCGCGCAACGCCAACGGCAAGAGCAAACAGAACGAAGGGGGCGGACCTCACGGCCGTGGCTGTACCACCACCGCCTTCGCGATGAGACCCTCACCCTTTCCGACCCTCACAAAAGACCGCGAGGCGCTCACAACGGCGCACTCTTCGAACCGTGGATCCATCCTCTGCTCCGATGCCGCGCGAGTCGCGCACGTGACGTCGGTCGCGCCGAAATTTTGCATGACCCGCGCAGTTTGTGCGCCGAGCGCCGAGGCCTGGAGCCAACCGACCCTATCCCAGCGCCGGGGCATGGGCTCTGCGTCAGGGCGACGACCCAGCTGCCGCGATGAGCCGTCGGACCTCGACCCGATGCATCTCGCTGCGTCGCGCGAGCACCGTCGTACTGGTCGAGCCGTCGGCGCCTGGGCGAACCTCGCTCACGGCCACCGGGGTGACGACGATGTGTTGCGCCACCGGTCCCCGGCCCGGGTCCGAGAGCACACGAATCGCTTCAAGCAGTCCTTGATTGAACTCGAAACGTGCCCAACGAATGGGGGTCGCTTCGACGCTTGCCCGGGTCCACACCAGGTTTTCGCCGCAGCAGCTTGGGGGAGACGACCAGTCACCCGCCGCGCGATCGGTGAACGCGACGCGGACCGATTCCGGCGTCATGCCGAGACGTACGCCTCGCACCGCACCCAAGGACACCGGCCGCGCGCGCGCGATGGCGAACCATAGCGCACCGGCCGTGATCAGCACGATCAGCGAACCGACGGTCAAAGGCCGGATCGCTCGCCGAACCAGCGGGCCGGCGGCCGGCGGCGCGTCCCGGCTAGGGACGTTTTCCGATGGTTGCGAGGATTCGACGCGCATCCTCGGCCTCCGTGAATTCGAATGCGACGCGATCGCCCACGACGAGCGCGTCGAGCTGTTCTTTGCGTGCGGGCCAGAACGACATCGTCATCGCGCTCATGTACCCGGGGATCTCGTCGTGTGCGATGTTCACGTAGGTGCGATCCGGACCGAACGATCGAATGACGCCCGTGGCTCGGTACCTCTTCGGGTCTGCTTGCGGAGCGTCCGGCGGCCCTGCCGCGAACCCGACGATCGACATTCCGAACAGGAGGGCACCGGAAACGAGGGCCGCCGCCGCGCGCGCACGCCGCATCACGACGCTCCGGTCAGGTCGAGGACGTCGTGCACGAGTCCCACCATTCGCTCCGGATCGCCGGCCGCGTAGTAGCCGCGAATCCCCCCGTCACCGTCCACGAGCACCAGCCACTCGCCGTGCATGATGGTGGCGATGCCGGCGCCGGGATCGGCCCGCTGAAACGTGGTCTTGAAGCCGCCGACCACGACCCTATCGAGGTCCGCGCTGCGGCCCGACAGAAAGGACCAGCGGCTGGCATCAGCCCCGTACCGAGCGGCATACCGGTCGAGCACCTCGGGGGTGTCGTTCTCGGGGTCGAGCGTAATCGACACCAGATGAACGCTCAGCCGCCGCCCGATCTTTTGCTCGCGATCGGCCACGGCCTTGTCGACCGAGGCCATCTGTGCCGTCAGCATCGGGCACGATGTCGCGCAGGACGCGAAGAAAAAGTCGACGACGAGCACTTGTCCGCGCAGCGTCGTGTCGCTGACGGGTGTCCCATGCTGATCGGGCATCTCGAAGGACGGGATATGTCCGAGGACCGCAGCGGGGACTTGCTGCGCTCCGGCCCGGGCGTGTCGCCGTGCTATCGAGGCCGTGACCAGCGCGCAGACCGCCAGAGCAGCCAGCAGCGCGAATCGCGCATTGTACATCGGGCGATGGCGCGGACTCGCCCCGTCCACCGCGGGTTGCATCGTCGCCGAAGTATACGGTCGGCTGCGCGCGAACGCCATGAGGCGAACTGTCGCACCGGCGCGGAGCCTACTCACGTGTCGGCCATTCGAGCCATCGCAGCCCGGGCGGACGGGCCTTTATATCGGGGGATTACCTTGCGGCGGTGCTTCTGCGCCGCCGCTGCCGCAAGGCGAGCACCCCGCCGACGAGCAGCGCGATTCGCGTGGCGCCGTTCGCGCCCCGACTGCCCGCGGTTCTGCACGAACAGCCGTGCGCATGGGCGGCGGTCTCCGTCGAACTTGCGTCCTCGGTGTCGGCGCCGATCGCGACGGCGCCGCCTGCATCCTGTGCTTCGGACTGAACTTCGACGTCCACGAGACCCGCGTCGGCCGGCGCGGCCGCGTCGACGAAGCTCGCGCCGTCGACGGTGCCCGCAGCGTCGACAGCACCCGAGGCGTCCGCGGCCACCGCCCCCCCCGCGTCCGGGACACCGGCGGCGTCCACCGGCACCGGCGCGCCGGCTGAGCCTGCGTCGACCGAGCCACCCGAGTCGAGAGGGCAAGCTGCGCTTCCGGGGCCTGGATTTTCGAGATCGAACGTCACACCGTCGAAGGGAACTACGATAATTTTACTCAAATGATTATCGTTCGCCACGATGGTCGTCTTTTCGACATCGGTGACGGCGAAGCTAAATGCCGTGACGTGGCCATTCTGGAGGAATACGCCTGGCCGCTCCATATTGTACCAATGGTTGACCGTCCCGTCCGTGTAGCGCACGAAATCCGTCGTCGGATCGTATGCCAACCCCATGCTTTTCCAATCGTGAATGCCGTCGACCGACGTCAGGTGCCACGCCTTCCGTATGGACCACCAATTGGCCACCATATGGTATTGGCCACCGCTGCACCAGATCACCGGGTCTTCTGCCTGGCCCGTAAGACCGGCAATGGTCGGGAGGACGCTCGGGCCTTGAATCACGTAGGGCCCCATCAGTTGGGTCGCGCTGACCATCATCTCGAAGGGCCGGGTCATCATGAAGAAGCTGCCATCGGCATTTTGCCAAAGGCTCTGGTTTTCGGTCGTGTCGTACGTGCTGTAGCCGTTGGCGGTGATCGCGATCACCCCTTGACTCGTCCACGGTCCGCCGAGCGAAGTGGAGAGAAAGATGTTGCCCGGGCTATCGAGGATGACAAAGCTGCCGTCGTTGAGAGGCGCTCCGGTTACATTCTGCCCTTTCCCATTGTCGACCGTGAAGGGAGAAGCCGCGTCCGGGATGTACGACCCCATGAGCGTACCGTTGCTCACCCCGTGTACGACGAGTGCATTGGGCCAGTCGTTAAAGCCCTGACTCGCGGCCCAGCGGCTTGCGAAGATATGAAACGTGCCGTCGGCGCCCTCCAAGATCTTGCCATCCCAATAGGTCCACAACTTGCCAGTCGAATCTTCGAGCCCATTGCAAATATCTCGCGGGATCACGCCGGGAGCACCCCACGTGGCGGACGTCAGCGGACACACGATGGGAGTCGGTAGAAAATAGTCGATGAGCGTTTTCGCACCGGCGTCGGGCCCAGCATCGGTCGCTCGGGCTGCACGCGCCGGCGCCGTAGCTATGGCCAAGGCCAGGATGCCGAGCACCCACTTCGCCTCCGTCGGCGCGCCACCGGCCTCGATTCGCGATCGGCTGGCATCGCAACGGGCAGCGGCTCGGCGCGTTGAAACGTTGTGGCGGCTGTTTTTCATGATTGGCCTCGGGCTCATCGGCGCATCCGGTGGCGGCTCGGAAGCCGTGGCAGCCCAGGTGCGCACCCCGATCAGTGGCCAGCCATGCCCGTCTTCGTGGTTGAAAAGCGAACGCGAGCGCCGGCGTGGATCCGCCGTTGGCCGCACCCGCGCGAGCTACCGGCTCCGGAGACAACCAAGGGTCGCGCGGCTCGCTCCGCACGGTCACCCTCATCGAGGTTGCCCGAGGGGCGAGTGTGCGGGTGACCTACGTCGTCGTCCCCTTCCGTGCCGGCTACCCCGAGGTGAGTCTGCGCAATCCGAGCAACGCCATCCTCTCGACCGGACGCTTTCTCGAAAGTTCAGCCCGGATCGAGGTCCACTCTGGGGGTGGCCCCCCAGCGCGGCGAGGCCGCTGGTGACCCAACGCCCGGTGAGCGCATTCGCGGGGACGGACCTCGACAGGGTCCTAACGCAGGACGCAACCTTACCCCGGCGCGGTGGCTACCGGCTTGGTGGCGTTGGACCTCTCAAGATCGCGTGCACCCGTGCCCTGTCGCCCAGAAGAAGCTCGATGGCCCGCCCGAGCCCGATCTCCGCGGCGACGACCTTGAGCAGATCTTCAGGCGACGCCGTGGTGGAGCCCGGTCGGATCGCGGTCGGGGCGACGACCTTGAGAGAAGGCCTCTTGGCGGGGGCCTTCGTCTTCGCCGCAGCCGTCTTATCCGCTGACCGGATGTTGTACACGTAGCCGACCTCCAATCGGATTCCAGCGGCCTTCGCCCGGCCCACGATCTCGCTCGGAGACAGGTTCGCGTGCGATCGCACGAAGGCGGCCTTGCTCCCGATGGCCGGCTTCGTTGTCGCGATCGCGGCCGTCGAGGTCTTTTTCGCGGGCGTCGCCCTCTTCTTCGGGGCAACCGCTTTCACGGCTTTCGCGGTTCGGCGCACCTCATAGACGAGGCCCGGCCGGAGATCGATCCCCTGGGCCTTCGCCTTGTCGACGATTTCGGCCGCGGACATCGCTGCGGCCTGTGCGCGGATAAAGTCGGACTTGTTGACTGGTTTTGGGGTGCTGGTCGTCGTGGGGGCCATGTTCCGTACTGGAGTTCAGCACGGGCGAGGCGGCAGGGCCAACATTCGCCCGGTTGGTCCACGCGACCAGCGGGCAAGGCCACCGCCGTCGCCGAAGGAATGGAAAGCTCAATGACCGCACTCCGCGAGGCGCGCGAATGCGGGGCGCGCGAATGCGGGGCGCGCGAATGCGGGGCGCGCGAATGCGGGGCGCGCCCATGGCGAACGGCATGGGCTCGGGCGACCCGAGAACTGCCCATGCCGTGCGTCACGCGCCCGCCCTAAGGCTACTTTTTCTGGGTCTTCTTGGGCGCTGGCGGAGCCGGGTGCGGGGCCGGGGGCGCCGCGTGCCCAGCCTTCGCCGCGGGATCCGTCCGGGCTGGTTCGGCCTTGCCTGCGGGTTCCCTGGACGCTTCGCTCTTGCCTGGGGGCGCCTTGGACGCTTCGGTCTTGCCCGCGGGCTCCTTGGGCTCCTTGGACGCTTCGGTCTTGCCCGCCGGCTCCTTGGGCTCCTTGGACGCTTCGGTCTTGCCCGCCGGCTCCTTGGACGCTTCGGTCTTGCCCGCAGGCTCCTTGGGCTCCTTGGACGCTTCGGTTCTGCCTGCCGGGCCTTTGGAGCCTTCGGTCTTGCCTGCGGGCTCCTTGGACGCTTCGGCCTTGCCCGTGCCGTGAGGTTCGGTCGAACCGCCTCGGGCGGCCGTCGCGCGTCCCTCCGCGTGTTCGTTGCCCGGACCGCTCTTCGGCTCCGATCGGGGCGTCGCCGTCCTTCCCGCCGCCGCCGTGCGGTGCTGCGGGGCGGTCGCGCGCGGCAGCGGGCGCACAGGGCCCGTTGCATGCGCGTACGCACCGCCCGGGCGATGACCCGGCGGGGGGCCCGCTCTGTGCTCGACGACCACGTGCTCGCCGCGATGGTAGTTTGCCGGCCGTTCCGTGGCGGCAAACTGGATGCGGTCACCGCCGTAGCTCCGATGCGGAGCATCGTGGGGTCCCCAGTAGCCTTGCACGTAGACGACGTGGTCACCGACGCGCTCGTAGTACGGCTCGATGTAGAACTGGCCTTCGGGTGCCACTGCCCAACGCCCCCAATTCCAGCCCCAGTCCACGCCGTTCCAACCCCAATAGCCACCGACCCACACATAGGTCGGACCGGGCGAATCCGTCTGCTCTTCGTAGACCGGGTCGGGGGGCTCGCTCGTCGCGGTGACCTCTTCAGGGTCGCCGGTGGGCACGGGTTCCGCCGTATCGGCCGCGGCTTCTGCCGGCGGAGCCGCAGGTTCGGGCGCTGGGGCTCCGACCGACACAGTCGCCACCGGCGGCTCGGGCGTAGCAACCCTTATCTGAGCGGCGCAAGCCGACAGCAGTACGGGAATCGTGAGCAATCCGAGGCGTTTCATTGATCCTCCCATTCGCGCAACCGCGGCCGTTGCCGCCGATACCTGCGCTTGCACTTGTGTACCAGAAGCGCGCTCAGCGGAGTGCGCCGCCGTTGACGGTGACGTTCGACATTTCGCAGTGACGCAGGCCGTCACTCGTGACGTACCGGAGGCCGTTGGAGCCGAAGCCAGCCCCCAATCCGCTTTCGACGATGTCGGTCACCGTAGTTGAAGGCAAAACTAAAACCAACTTTTCGATACCATGGCGTGCTTTTGCTCCGCAAGACGGAAAAGCGCTCCACAAGACGGAAAAGCCCACGGAAGCGGAGAACGCGCTAACCCGGAATCGTCGGGTGTCGGCGCCTGGGAGATCGACGACGTACCTCCAGCTTGCGGCTTCCACTCGATCTCCCACTCTCACCACGCGCCCTCACTGCCGCTTCGCTCGGCAAAAAACCGCCATCGCCTGGAGACCCGCCGCCCGATCCGGATCACAAAGCCCCCTAGCTGGGTGTTGATTTCAAAAATTGGACATTGCTCACACGGCCCAGACCGTGCTGAACTCTCGCGCTCAACATGGCCGCCGAGAAAACCAACCCCTCCGACAAGAAACCACTGACGAAGTCCGACTTCATCCGCCAGCAGCCGGCGAGCCTTTCTGCCGCCGAAGTCGTCGCGAAGGCGAAAGGCGAGGGGATCGAGTTCGGTCCTGGACTCGTCTACGAGGTCCGCCGGCTCGGGAAAGCCAAGAAGAGCGCGGCACCGCCGAAGGCGGCGGGGGTCGCGAAGAAGACCTCAACAGGCTCGAACGGTTCGGCAGCAAAGCCCGCGCCCAGCAAGGCCGACTTTGTTCGCAAGTTCCCCAACCTCTCACCCAAAGAGGTCGTCGAGAGGGCCAAGGCCGAAGGGGTCACGTTCGACGTCGGATACGTTTACAACATCCGGTCGGCAGACAGGGCGGCCCAGGCAAAAAGGAAGCCCTCACCCACCAAGCCGACCGCCGCAAAGCCCCAGCCGGCCGCCGTGAGCGCAAGCCGAGCGCCCGCCCCCGCAAGCGCCAACGCCACCGAGGATCTGCTGCGCGCCGTCGCCGCCGAAGTCGGACTCGGGCGAGCGGTCGAGATCCTCGCGGGAGAGCGGGCGAGGGTGCACTCTATCCTGAGAGGCTGACGGATTTCTTGGCCTAGGTCCGAGTCCGCCGTACGGAGCCCGTTTGGAGGGCGGGTCCGCCGGGTTCACCCTTTGTTCGGCTTGGACTGCGCATTTCGCAGTCCGATCCAGCGCATCACTTCCTGCCAAGCGGCCTGTCTTTGCGCCTCCGATGTGCTGCGGCGCAGAGCGTCGAGGTAGTCCCCACTCGCGGCATACAAGCCGCGAGCGATTTCGTCTTCGGTCATGGACTGCGAAGTTAGCCTAGGCGTACGCCGAACGTCACCTCGGACATCGCAGCGCCGGCCGTCGCGAAGCGACGGAAAACGCTCGCCCGCGTCGTGGCCGCCGGGGGCAAGGCCTCGATCCGGGCCGTTGCGGCGCGCCGGGCCGTTGCGACCGCGTCCACCCGTCGCAGGCAGCCGAACCCATCGCCTGGCATAGAGGGGCCGCCGTGCTGCAGTCCGATGGACCCAAGGGATGGAGATGGGTCGGCGCTCCGCTCTAAGTCGTCGATATCGTTGGGTGACCGACGGGGCTCGAACCCGCGACATCTGGAGCCACAATCCAGTGCTCTACCAACTGAGCTACGGCCACCACGCTGCCAGGCAGGTGGCACCATAGCCGCTGGGCTCGGCGTTTCAAGCAGCCGAGCCCCGGGGCACCGGACTCCGGCGGATCTGCCGATCGAGCACGTCGCCGCGCGGACGACGGCCTTATGATACGACGCGTCGCATGCGCGTACCGCCGGGTGCCTCGATCGAGACTCTCTGCATCCACGCGGGCCAGGAGCCGGATCCCGCATCGGGGGCGGTGATGTTGCCCATTGTGCTTTCGTCGACTTTCGCCCAGGACGGCCCCGGCGTCCACAAAGGATTCGACTACTCGCGGGCCGGCAACCCGACACGCGCGGCGCTCGAGGCCTGTCTGGCGACGCTCGAGGGCGCCCAGCACGGCATCGCGTTCGGAAGTGGTTGCGCTGCGTTGACCGCGGTTCTGCTGACGCTCCGGTCGGGCGATCACGTCCTGGTCGGCGATGACGTGTACGGGGGAACGTTCCGCATTTTCGACCAAGTCGTGGCCCAATTCGGGATCGAGTCGAGCTTCGTCGACATGAGCGACCCCGTGCGAGCGTTCGAAGCGATGCGACCGAACACCCGGCTGGTTTGGATCGAGACGCCGAGTAATCCCTTGCTCAAGGTGCTCGACATCGAGACCCTCGCCGCGGGAGCCCGGGCGCGAGGCGTCCCCGTGGCGGTGGACAACACGTTCGCGACGCCCATGCTCCAGCGCCCGCTCGATCTCGGCGCATCGATCGTGGTGCATTCGACGACGAAATACTTGAACGGGCATTCGGACGTCGTCGGCGGCGCCGTACTGACGAACGACCGCGCGCTCGCGGAGCGGCTGCATTTCGTGCAGAAGGCAGCGGGCAGCGTGCCAAGTCCGTTCGATTGCTACCTCGTGTTGCGCGGACTCAAGACCCTCGCGGTGCGGATGAAGCGACACGTCGAAACGGCGCGCGGGATCGCCGAGTGGCTCGCGACCCACCCGCGGGTCGCGCACGTGCACTACCCGGGACTGCCGGGCCACGTCGGCCACGCGATCGCCGCGCGGCAGATGAAGGGGCCCGGAGGCATGATCACGTTCGAGATCGAAGGGGCGCTCGCGCAGGCGGTGACTTTCTTGCGGGCGCTTCGCATCGTCGCGTGCGCCGAGAGCCTAGGGGGCGTCGAGTCGCTCGCGGAGCACCCGGCGACGATGACGCACGCGAGTCTGCCTCCGAAGGCCCGGCAAGCGCTCGGAATCCGGGATGGATTGATCCGTCTGTCGGTCGGATTGGAAGACGCCGGTGACCTGCGGGGAGACCTGGAACGAGGCTTTCGCGCCGCATTCGAGCAGACCCACGTCTGACGGGGTCGAGCTCACGGGTCAAGGTCGGGAACCACCCGCGATGGGGAAATTTGCCGTGTGCATGCGGCTGCGCGCCCGACGCGACGCGCTCGATTATTGGCAGTCACGCGCGGTATGCTCGGCACGGCCCGCTGCCTGGAGATCGCCTCGATGACATTTCGCGCCCCCCACCCCGCCGTGATCGCTCTCTTTGCCCTGCCCCTCGCGACGGGGTGCTCAAGCAAAAAGACCGAACCGCCCATGGCTTACGTCAACGCCTCGATCTCCAACCCGGGCGGGGGCACATGCAACAACGACGAGGCGAACTTTCTCGTCATCGGATCCGACCAAGACGGGGGCCCTTCGAACCCGACACGAGTCGGGAGCGGGCCGGGAGTCACGGTGACGTGCAGCGTCAGCGCCGGAAGCAACGGCACTTTCATCCTCAACCTCTTCGCGCAGAACGGCCTAGGCAGTGCCACCATCACCGGCTCGATCTCGGCGAACGGGGGCGGGCCCATGGATATCGAAGGCAGCTTCTACCAGGCTGGAGGCGGCACCTACCAACAGTCGACTTGCTCGATTACGTTCGTGCAGATGCCGGCCGGCGGGCCGGTCGCCGTCGGCCGGGTCTGGGGACAGATCGACTGTCCCATGGCAACTCTGCAGGGCAGCGCAGGAGTCTCGTGCGACGTGTCGGCAGAATTCGTCTTCGAGAACTGCCTCACCGAGTGATCCACGACCAGCCTGGGGGCGGCCTGACGCCACCCGCCGGCCACGGGGACAGAACCAAGGCGGCCCGCACGCGGGCGCGGCGGGTCAGTCGTCGTCCGATTCGTCGGCGCCGAAGGGTCGGCGATCGGGGTCGCCGACGAGGCCGGCGAGGATCGCGCGCGCTTCGACGGCGACTTCGAACTCGGGACGGGTCGCGAGAAATGCTTCGATGTACTTGCGCGCCGCCGGTTCCTCGCCGCGAGCGTGATAGGCGAGACCCACGGCGTAGAGGGCGTCGGCATCTCCGGGAGATTGGCTCAGGGCGGCCATGCCTTCGCGCAACGCGCCCCGCGTATCGCCCAGCATGCGCTGCACATGGCAGAGAGCCACCCGCCCCCCGAGATGGGCGGGCGACAGCTTGAGACAGGCCGTGTAGGCGTCGCGCGCCGGCTCGAGTTCTCCGACTTCGAAGAACGCGATGCCGAGAAAATAATAGGCGTACGGGTTCGTCGGGTCTGACTCGAGAACGCGACGCAGCTCCCCCAAGGCTTCCCGAAAGCGCTCTTCGTGAAGAAGCTCGGTCGCTTCTTCGACGGCGGACCAGCGCTGCGAATCCAGGTTCGGGTCGTCGATCGCCACCATGAAGCTGGATATCCACCTTCTCGCCGGTAGGCCATCGGCGCGTACCGCGGAACGCACCGAAGCGCGCCGCAGTGCCCGCGGAGCGGCTGGGCCTGGGCAAGACGGACCTGCTCACCTCAGGAATCGGCAACCTCGTGCGAAAAATCGCGTGGGGGTTCATCGCTTGGGGACCGCTCGAAAGGTCCTCTCGATGCGCACGTTTCATGCTTAATACGCCGTCAACGTCATGTCCCTGCCCGTGGCCATCGAACAACTCATCGGCAGCGAGCGACTGGCATTTTTTCGCCAAGTCGCGCTCTTCCCGCTCGATTTGGCGGCGGTCGTCCCCAAACTGGCTCCCGGCGACGACGCCGTCGTTCTGGTGCACGGCTTCTGCGCGAGCGCGGGCGTGTTTCGACCCTTGCGCGCACGCCTCGAAGACGAGACCGGCGCGCGCGTCGCGACGTTCACGCATCCCCCCGGTGTCGGCGTTCGGAGGATCGCGCGGCAGCTCGCGCGCCTCGTCAGCCGGATTCCGCGAGACGTGCGGCTCACCGTGGTTGGACACTCGCTCGGAGGCGTCGTGGCACGCTGGTACGTCCAGGAGATGGGCGGACACACGCGCGTTTGCCGCACCATCTCGCTCGCCAGTCCGTTCTGTGGAGTCGCCGTGCCGCCGCTGCTCGTCGGCGCCGACTTGCACGCGCAAAGCGCCTTGCTCAAGCGGCTGCGCGAGCGGGCTTCGGCCTGCCCGGTGCCTCACACGTCGATCGTCGCGGCCTCGGATTCCGTGGTCCCCGGCGTCCGGACCGCATGCCTCGGCGTCGGCGACGTGGTCGTTCTGCCGAAACGGGGACATAACGAGCTGCTCTTCGATCACGAAGCCGCCGGGATCGTCATCGATCGAATTCGGCGATCGCGACCCGAAGGCGCACCCGGCCCTCGGGCGGGGCGCAGCAGGCGGCGGGCGTTCATGCTTTGAAGTGTTGCGCCGGCGTGGTACGGCCTCGCCCACGTGCGATCCCGTTTGACCTCGTGTTTCATTTTGGTCGCGACGACGGTGGTCCTCCCCTGCCCGGCGCGAGCCGATGTCAGCTCCTGGTTGGCGGTGGGGGGCGGGTACGCGACGGAGCGCGATCGGCAGACCGGCAAAAACGATCTCGCGCCCACGATCACGTACTCGATCGGAGTCGGAAGCTCTCCTTTGCAGCGCTGGGTCTTCGGGGGACTCGTCCGCGGTGCGACGCTCTTCGGACTCGGCACGGATGTGGGGTTGGCGCTGCGGGCGACGACCGGGGGGTTTGCCCGCGGAGACTGGGGAGCGGCCATCGAAGCGGGCGCGATGTGGCGTTACTGGCGCGACGGCAACTACGGCGAGTGGCCCGTGCAGGCCGTCGTGACAGGAGGATCGCCATGGGGCTTCCAAATCGCGGTCGGGACGCAGCTCGAGACCCTTGACGGAGCGCGATCCGCGGTGGGTGTCTTCGCCGCGCTCGAGATCGACCTTCTCCGCCTGACGGTCATGCGGCAAGGGACCACCACCGAGCGTTGGTGGTACAATCCGGCCCCGGCCGGCGGACACTTGGAGCGTTCGCCGTAACGCGGGCCGGGCCGAACCGCGGCGCAGACGCCGGAGTCGCGCCGCCCTTCAGGGCGAGCTGGGCCTGGGGGCGTGCGGCATCTTATGAGCCTCGTCGGCCTTGATCGAGTATCGAACGAAGGCCCGAAGAACTTCGTTGCGCTCCACATTGCCGATGGCGCTCTTGATGTCCTCGTAGATGCTGGGGTCGACGAGCAACCCGCCGATCGTGCCCTTGCCCTCGCGAACTCCCGCGACGATCGCCCGCAGGTCGTCGCTCATGGCATTGACGTTCGACATCAGGTGATCCGACGGACCGTCTCCGTAGAGCAGTGCGTGGGCCAGACCGTTGCCCTCTCGAATCGCGCGCAAGTCGGCGTGGATCTCGACCATCGAAGCGGCCACCTCCTTCGACATCTCGCCGTCGTAGATGAGCGCGTGAGCGATGCCCGGCCCACGACGGACGTGGTCGGTCAAGTCTTGAACGTCATTCAGGGTGGCGTCGAGCCGCGCCGAGGCCTGGTTTAGTCCGTCGAGAAGATCGTTCACACGTTCGGCTTGCTGCCGGTCGAAGAACAAATGGTGGATCGGACCATTGCCCTGAACAATCGCGTCGAGCATCGCGCGGATGTCGCCGACCGAGTCCTTCAGGTCGTCCGAGAGACGGGCGTCGCCAAGCGCTTTGGCGAGCGGCTCGAGGTTCTGGATGGCTTGCTCCGCCTCCGCAGCGACCTTGTTGAAGGACGACAAGACGTCAGCGGGTTCTTCGGAGGGAATCAGCCCATGCGGAGCGAGTCGCGGCGCCTTGGGGGAACCGACGCTCAACTGGATCATTTTGTCGCCGAGCAGCCCCTTGTTGACGATCGTCGCGACCGTATCGGTACGAATGCGCGCCGCTTGCACCTGGACGATCGACATGTTCGCGAAGATGCGCGTATCGCCGAGGTCCTTGTTGTATCCGACGCTCGTCACCGAACCGATGTCGAGCCCTCCCATGCGCACCGGAGCGCCGGGCTTGAGGCCCGCGACGTCGGCGAACGCCGTGCGGTATTCGGCCTTCGGATCCCAGAGGCGGGTGGTGTTGCCGATGAGAAAGATGCCCGCCATGGACAAAGCCAGCCCGGCGATGACGAAGAGTCCGACCTTGAGTTCGCGTGTCATGAGTCCTCCTGACAACGGCAGCCCGGCTACGACGACGAAAGCAACGACGCGACGTCCTCGCCGACAGGGGCGCGGCCCTCGATGAAGTCGCGCACGGCGGGGTTGCTCGTCGATCGGAATTCAGCGGGGGATCCGATGAGAAGAACCCGTCCCTTTCCGATCATGGCGAGCCGATCGGAGACCGTGAACGCCGTGCCCATGTCGTGTGTGACCACGACGCTCGTCAGCGCGAGGGCCTTTTGAATGCCCTGAATGAGGTGATTGATTCTCGCCGTATTGATGGGGTCGAGGCCGGTGGTCGGCTCGTCGTAGAGGATGACCTCGGGCTGCAACGCCAGGGTTCGGGCGAGGCCGACGCGTTTCTTCATACCGCCCGACAGATCGCTCGGGCGCATGGCTTCGATGCCCGGGAGACCGACGAGCTCGAGCGCTTTCTCGACACGGGCGATGATCTCGGCCTCGGTCATCGTGTTCCAGAACTGTTCGCGCAACCCATAGGCGACGTTTTCTCCGACGCTGAGCGAATCGAAAAGTGCTGCGCCTTGAAACAGATACGCGATGCGGCGGCGCACCTCGGTCAGCGATTCGTCGTTCATCTTGGTGACGTCGCGGTCTTCGAGCAGGATCTGGCCGGCGTCCGCGTGAATCAGACCGATGAGCATTTTGAGCATGACGCTCTTGCCGCTGCCGGAGGCACCCATCACCGTTAGTGTTTCGCCGCGTCGTATCTCGAGGTTCAAGTCGGAGAAGATGACTTTGGATCCGAAGCGCTTTTGAACCCCTACAAATCGCAAAAACGGTTCTCGCGAGGCCGGATCAGGGCGGTCTGGATCGCGGCGATCGTTCACGGGCAGCGAGCTTAGCGCGGGCAGCTTACGCGGGCTCGGCGGCCGCGAGACGCATCTCGACCGCTCCTCCGCCGGTCCAGGTGTCACGCCGGAGGGCCCCCACCACGCGCACGTGCCCGCCGAGCCGGGTGACGAGGTGGGCCATGTCGGCGCCGAAGCACGACAGGCGCGTGCCGGCGACATCGAGCCAGAGCCGCACGTGACCCCCGCGGACTTCGCGAGCGCCCACGACTCGCGCCCGTGCAATGGCGACGCGCGGCGCCGGGTTGGCCTGGCCACACGGCTCAAACCGCTCGAGGTCGCTCACGACGCGTGGGGGCGCTTCGCCATCCTGCAGGACGGCGTCGGCGTCGAAGGCAGACCCGGCGTCGGGCACGCCGATGGCGGCGCACGCTTCCGAGAACCGATCGCGCAAGGCGTCGATGCGATCGCTCTGGACGTCGAGTCCGGCGGCCGCGTGGTGCCCGCCGAAGGCCACGAGCAGGTCGCGCACTCGCGTGAGCGCGTCGAAAACGGAGAATCCGGCAGGAGCCCGCGCCGAGCCGCGCCCACGCGATCCGTCCAGGGAGACGACGACCGAGGGCTTTCCAAAGCGCGACGCCAATCGGCCCGCCACGATTCCCACGACACCGGGATGCCAGCCTTGGCGCGCGAGGACGATGGCGGGCAACCGGGCCATCGCTGGATCGGCGAGCATCTGGAGCGCCTCGGCCGTCACGGCGCGCTCCACTTCCTTGCGGCGCGTGCAGAGGACCTCGACTTCGGCCGCGATCGTCCGCGCCTCTTGGTCGCCGGTCGCGAGCAACAGCGCAAGCGCCAGGTCGGGCTTGTCGAGCCGCCCGGGCGCATTGATCCGCGGGGCGAAACGAAAAGCGACGTCTTCGCCGCTCGGAATCCCAGATGTGCACCCCGCGATCTCGGCGAGTGCTCGCGTACCGGGACGCGCCCCGCGCGCCAGCATCGCAAGGCCCGCCCGAACGAGCGCTCGGTTGTCCCCATCGAGCGGCGCGACGTCACCGATGGTCCCGATCGCCACGAAGTCGAGCCACGCCCGCATGTCGAGAGGGACCCCGAGCTCGGTGCGAACCCCGGCGCCGATCGACAGCGCGAGACCCACCGACGCGAGCCCTTTGTAGGAGAATCCGCACTGGGGCCTGTGGGGGTTCAGAAATGCGAGGGCCGGAAGAGGCGCGTCGGGGACACGATGGTGATCGATGACGATTGCGTCGATGCCGGCCCGGCGCGCGCGATCGAGGCGCTCGTGGTCGCTCGATCCGCAGTCGCACGTGACGAGCAACGTGGCCCCGGTGGACACGACTCGGTCGAGCGCCGGATCGGAGAGCCCGTATCCCCCGTCGAACCGATTTGCCAAGACGGTCGCGACCTCGCCACCGAGCGTGCGCAAGACGTCGGTCATCAGCGCGGCCGCCGTGACGCCGTCCGCGTCGTAGTCGCCGAACACGCACATGCGTTCCCGAGCCCGAACGGCGCGGGCCATACGCGCCACCGCCTCGGTCCGGTCGAGCATCGCGCCGGGCGGCGTCAGGTGCGCGAGCCGGGGATCGAGAAAGCGCGCGCCATCGGACGCGTCGCCGAAGCCGCGAGCGATGAGAACGCTCGCCGCCGTGCGGGTCATGCCCAGCGCGCGTCCGAGCTCGATCGCCTGGTCGCTCGCGTCCGCCGGCAGCCGCAGCATCTCCAAAAGCGACATCAATCAGTACGAGCGCGCGGCGTCAACGCCCGCCGACCTCGGCGCCGTCGGATCGGCTGGCCTTCGGGAACGGCCTCGGCACCACCGGACGACCTGCCCGCTCAAGTCGCCTGGGCCGGCGCGCGCAACCGGCCCTTCGCGGCGGGTTTGCCCGCCATGCGATGGTCGATCCATTCGGTGAGCGGCGCGGCCACGTAAATGCTCGAATACGTGCCCGCGACAATTCCAACCACGAGCGCCAGCATGAAGTCTTTGATGACACCGGTGCCATAAATGAAAAACGCGAACACGCTGAGCAGCGTCGCACCCGACGTCAGGATCGTTCGTGAAAGTGTTTCGCTGACGCTGAGGTTGATGATTTGCGCGAACGACTTGCCACGATGCTTGCCGAGGTTCTCACGGATACGGTCGTAGACGACAACCGTGTCGTTCATCGAATAGCCGAGGACGGTCAGCACGGCGGCAATGGTCGAAAGTGTGATCTCTTTGTGCAAGAGGATGAATACTCCGATGACGACCATCGCGTCGTGAACGCACGCCACGACCACGCCCGGCGCGAAGCGCAGGTCGAACCGGAACGCGAGATAGAGCATGATGAACACGATCGCGATCGCGACCGCGTTGCGGGCGCTATCGCGAAGTTGCTTGCCCGCCTTCGGCCCGACCCATTCGACGCGCAGGACCGCATCGTCGGGAACAACCTCCGATCCGAGGTCCTGGCGCAGGCGGTCGACCAGCTGATCGCCCTTGCTCAGCAACTGCACTTCGACACGGTGATCGCGCGGGTTGAGCACCTGCGGATTGGTGGCGCTCGCTCGAAGAGACACCCCCGCGACGCTCGTGACCTGGCGTTTGATTTTTTCCAGGTCCGGATCCACGTCGTAACGGGTCGTGATCTTGTCTCCGCCCGCGCTGAACTTGACCTCGCTTGCCCGGGCGTCGTCCGGGCACCGGGCCCCATCGCGCAGCGGAGCCTGCGGGTCGTCGACGTAGCACAGAGCCCTGCGTAGGGCGCTCTTCTCTGCTTCCGTGATGGCGCTCACGTCCTGAACACGGACGAGAAAGTGGTACGGCTTGTGGGGGTCGACCACCTGGATGACGTCCGGGGACTCGAAGCCCGCCGACTCGATCGCGCTGCGCACGCCGGCCGCGTCCATCCGCTTCGCGAATGCGAGCTCGATCTCGGTACCGCCGCGGAAGTCCGTCCCGTAGTTCGGACCCGGAACGAAGCAGAGGATCGTCGAGCCGACGACGAGGATCAGGCTGAGCGGGATCCAGAACCAACGCTGGCCCATGAAGTCGAAGACACGTCCGGGCTTGAAGAACTCCATCGCATTCGTCCTCTGTCGACCCAACCCCGCACTCGCGTGGTCTAAAACTCCGCGCCGACACTCAGCCGCTTGAGCTTGGCACCACGGACCCACCAATCGAAAACCAGCCTCGTACAAAACACGCCCGTGAACAGGCTGCACAAGATGCCCACGATGAGCGTCACGGCGAAGCCCTTGACCGGCCCGCTGCCGTACTGCGCCAGAATGAGACCGGTGATGAGGACGGTCATGTGACCGTCGATGATCGAGGGCCATGCGCGCGAGTATCCGGCGTCGACCGCGGAACGGACCGTTTTGCCCGTCCGGAGCTCCTCGCGAATGCGCTCGTTGATGAGAACGTTTGCATCGACACTCATTCCGAGCGTCAGCGTCAGGCCGGCGATGCCCGGCAGCGTCATCGTCGCGCCGAAACTCGCGAGCACCGCGAGCTGCAGCATCAAGTTGAAGATGACCCCGATGTCGGCGACGATTCCCGACTTGCGGTAGTAAAGGAACATGAAGAGCAGCACGGCGGTCGACCCGATGAGACCGCCTTTGAGCGCCTCTTTGATCGAGTCGCGCCCGAGCGACGGACCGATCGTCTGCTCCGAGCTCGGAGTGATCGGCGCGGGAAGCGCTCCCGATCGGAGAACGAGCTCGAGCTGTTTCGCGTCGTGCAGCTGCTTTTCCGGATCGCCCGCGCCCATCGTGATGGTCGCCCTGCCCCCGCCGATCTTCTGTTTGATGACCGGTGCGGAGTCGACCATGTCGTCGAGAATGATGGCAAAACGCCGATCGACGTTGGCGCCCGTCACTTCTTCGAAACGGTCGGCACCCGCGGGTGAGAACGACAAGAGAACGTAGTATTGGCCGAAGTTCTGCTGGTCCTGCCCGATGCTCGCGTCCGTGATGTAGTCGCCCGTGAGCTCGGCGCGGCCGAACAAATACAAGGTCCTCCAGCCGACTTGCTTGAATTGCAGCGGTTCGGTCCCCTCAACGGGCTCGGTGACCCCCTCGAACCCGACAATGTGATCGTCGGGAATCGTGAGGGTCTTGGTCCACGCCTTGAAGCGAGCCAGGCAATCGGTCAGCGTTTCGGTCGCGTACTTCGGCGGCTGGCAAGACAATCGCGTGTAGTACGCCCGCGTCGACTTGCGATGGCCGGAGGCGTCGAGCCCGTCGGGGGCGACCTCTTGGTATTGCGCGATGCCCTCCCCATCGGGAATCTCGTCGGCTTTCAACGCGGGCGGTCCGAAGACCTTTTCACTGCCGCCGTCGTCGACCATTTTGAACTCGAGCCGGGCCGTGCGCCGAATCGTGTCTTTGATCTCACGGAAGCTTTGTTCATTGCTTCCCGGCACTTCGACGATGATGTCCTCGTCGCGCGTCGTGACGGAGGCTTCGCGCAACCCGAGCTCGTCGACGCGACGCGAAACCGTATCCTTCGCCTGGGCCACGGCGCGATCGCGAATTTGCGACTCGACGTCGGCGCGGATTTTGAAAGTGGTCTCGTCGTCGCCCGGGCCGGGTGACTGCGAGAGCTCTCCAACGAATTTCTTCAGGAACCGATCGTCGAGTTTGGACTTGTCGCCTCGGTCCTTGAACTTGAGGCGGATGATCGCCGTCTCGGGCTGCGCGACGTGAACCTTACCCTCGAGATTCGCGAGCTCATCGCGGGTCACGCGGCCCTCGCCCGAATGGAAGGCAAACGACGTGGCGAGCTCCTGACGCATCTCGTCGGCAAAGTGGTCGCGCTTGTCGCGAATGGCCTCGTCGACCTCGACGGTATAGACGAGGCGAAGCCCGCCGCTCAGGTCGAGACCTGGCGCGATCGCAAAGGTCTCATTTTCCTTGAGGTATGCGGGGCAATGAAGCCGACTCCCGACGAAGCGGCCAGCGGCCGCGATGGGCGTCATCCACGATGGGCCCATGGATAGGGGCGTGTCGGCGCCGGGCAGGATTCCGTCGAAGGTGGGCCACAGGGCGAGGAAGGCCCCGACGAACATGGCGGCGACCAACCCCACCTTGAGTCGCCAAGGACCGTCCATGACGGGCAAAAGCGAAAAGGACGCCCACACGGCACCGAGCCCGGCGACGAGCAGGCCCCAAAAGTTGCCGAAGTGATGAAAAAGCGCACCCGAACCGATCGCGAGCACGATGGCCAGGAGCGCCGTGCGGCGGGCCGGAGTTTTCACGGTCCAAACACAGAAGCCCATGCCGGCCACGGTCGCACCGACGACGGCGAGCGGGTCGCCGCGCAGGAACACGGCGAGCGTGCCCAACGCCACGGCGAGCGCTCCGCTCAGGATGGCGAGGACGCTTTTCTTCGGCATGTCGTTCTCGAGCCGCCGGCGCGGATCACTTCTTTTCCGGCAGCGCCTTGGCTTCCTTCAGATCTTTGGCCGGGACCTTCTCCGGCTCGACGAAGGGCGACACCGTATTGGCGACGATCAGCACCGTGACACCCGCGGCGACCTTCACTTTCGCAATGCGGTCGTCCATTTCGACCAGCTCGCCGATGAGCCCCGCATTGGTCATCACCCGATCCCCCTTCTTGAGCGAGGCGCGCGCCGCCGATTCTTTCTTCTGTCGCCGCGACATCAGCAAGAAGAAAGGCACGAAGATGACCAACATCACCAGAATCGGCAGAAATCCGGCGATGGGCGATCCGGCTGGCGTCCCCGCGGCGGGACCGGGGGAAGAGTCTTGGACCACCCCCGGCACGGCGGCCTTTGGTTGGACGTTCTGGGCGAGCAACAGGTCGTTGGAGAGCATGGGGGAGGGCACGGGTACGGCTCCACAAGAGAGCGCGTCCGGCGGGGTCCAGACGCGGCCGCGGGTGGATAGTCCCGGGCTGCGGTGCCGTCAACCCGCGGTGCCGGCCCCGGGCCATACCGGTTCGGCGGCCGGCTTGGTCGCGGTCCCGAACGCCGTCTCTCGCGCGTCTCTGACAAGGACCGCTGCGTGTTCGCAGCGAATTTCACGCAAAGCTGGTCCGTAGCCTTGGCAAGTGGCACGCTATCTGGGCCTGGCGTTGAGGCGTTCCCCCATGCTGCGTCGATCCTCCCTGCTCGTCGTCGTCACGGCCGCAGCATCCGGGCTGGGCCTGGCGCGCGTCGCGCGCGGAGTCGGCGAGTCGCGCGCGAGCGTCTCCGCGCAGGCGACCTTCGCGACGACATCGACCTTCGCCGCCATCGTCTCCGCACGCGACGAGGGCGAACACGACGAACCGCATGCGGGCGGGGCGAGCGACAACCCGTACGAAGAGCCAGCCTCCCCGGCCCGCGCGGGAGTGGCCCGGGTGCCTGTGGTCTCCGAGGGCGGCATGCTGCGCCTGCCCGGAGGCCGCTTCATCATGGGCTCGCTCAACGCGCGCAGCCCAGCCAACGAACGTCCCTCGCGACCGGCGACCGTGGCTGCGTTCTGGATGGATCGCACCGAAGTCACGGTAGGGGCGTACCGCACGTGCGTCGATGCCCAGACCTGCGACCGACCCAGCCGATCGAGCCCCAATTGCACCTACGACAGTGGCGATCGGGAGCTGCCGGTATCGTGCGTTCACTGGCGAGACGCGGACGCGTACTGCCGGTTTGTCCAAAAACGGCTCCCGACCGAGGCGGAATGGGAGTACGCCGCGCACGGCACTCTGCCCGTGGGGTTCCCCTGGGGTGGCAACTCGTCGTGCTCGAACGCGATCACGCTCATCAACGATCAGTCCGCCAAGAGCTGCGCGCCAAGTCCAGCGCGGGTCGGATCGCACCCGAGCGGCGCCAGCGTGTTCGGCGTCCAAGATCTGAGCGGCAACGTCGAAGAATGGACCGCCGACTGGTACACGGAATCCGTGGCCCCGGGTCCGGCGCCACGCGCAGGGGCCGCGCACGTGCTTCGGGGCGGAGGCTGGTTGTCTCCGCCTTCGCTCAGCCGCACGACCGCACGAAACTGGGGATCGGCGCTCGAATCGGGCGCGAACGTCGGTTTCCGCTGCGCTCGCGACGACTGAAGGAGCCATGATCCCGAACGCGGTGTCGTTCGAGCGCCGAACCGTCGACGAACTGACCATCGGCGACGAGCGATCGTTTCGCCATGTCGCACTCTATTCAGACTTGAAGGCGATCCTGCGCCGCAGCCGGTACCCTTTCCGCATTCTGCCCAAGACGCCACCGGCACGCACGGACCGTGCCCTGCTCCTCAATCTCACATTTTGGGCGCCGGACGAAGGCGGAGACGTGCTGGTCGACCTCCACATCGAAGCGGACGTCGTTGCGCACGCGGCCTGGCACCATCTCGCCGCGCGGGCTTTCGCCACGCATCCGGGCCGTCCTCCGTCGGTCCACGCCCTTTTTCTCGGGGAGGCGATCGCGAGCGCGTTCGACGTCTATCTGGTCGGGCGTTTGCTCGGCCATGCCCCGCGATCGACATTTCTGGAAACCCAAGTTCCCGCGATGGCCGAGGCGGCGTTTGCCGCGGGCCTCTCCGAAGACGGGTTCGAGCGGCTGCTCGAGCAGATCGCTGCCGATCCCGATTGCGCGTTCCGCGACCTCCGCGAGCTGCTTTACGACGCGACGAGGGCGGTGTTCGCGTGCGACGGGTGCGAGGAGGCGTACGCGGCTCTCGTCGACTTCGACGGACATCGCTTCAGCCCGCTGCTGCATCGGTACGAGATTTCGAACTGGGTGCTTTATGCCCGGGCCCACGGCGACCGCGATGGGGTCGATTCGCGCGTGCGGGACGTCGACCTCGCGCTTCGCCAGGGGGACGCCCTCGGATGGCTCGGTGCGAACTGGATCGACCCGGCGATGGCCTGACGACGCTCGCGTCAGAGCATGTTGGCCGCAAGCTCAGCCAGATCGCTGCGCTCGCCTTTGGCGAGGACGATGTGGGCGGCAAGCCTTTCGCCCCGGAAGCGCTCCGCGGCGACCGTTAGGCCGTTGGAGGCGCTGTCGACGTACGGGTTGTCGATCTGGCCAGGGTCGCCGGTGAACACAATCTTCGTGCCGTCGCCGGAGCGCGTGATGATGGTCTTCACCTCGTGCGGCGTCAGGTTCTGGGCCTCGTCGACGACGATGAACTGCTGGGGCAGAGATCGACCGCGGATGTAAGTCAGCGGCTCGACCTGGATCTGGCCGCTCTCGAGGAGCTCCGCGTACGCCCGCGGTCCCTTGCGAGACCCGGTCGAGAAGAGAAACTCGAGATTGTCGAAGATCGGCTGCATCCACGGGTTGAGCTTCTCGTCGACGTCGCCGGGAAGAAAGCCGATATCTCGGCCGAGCGGCATGACCGGACGCGAGACCAGCATGCGCGTAAAGGCGCTGTCCTCCAACGTGCGCTTGAGACCCGCGGCGAGCGCGAGAAGCGTCTTGCCCGTGCCGGCTTTGCCGACCAGCGTCACCAGGCGAATGGACTCGTCGAGCAGAAGGTCGATGGCGAACGACTGCTCCTTGTTTCGGGGCCGGACCCCCATGACGCCCTCACGAGGAACGCGGAGCGCGACAATCGCCCGTTTCGTCGCGTCGTAGCGGCCCAACGCCGTGTGGGACGGATGCGATCGGTCGCGAAGCAGCATGCAGGTGTTCGGGGCGGGCGGCGGCTCGTACCCGGGCAACCGGCCATCGCGGAAAAATGCGTCCACTTCGTCGCCGGGCAAGTCCATCTCGAGAATGCCGCTCGTCAATTGATCGAAGTCGACCCGCTGGTTTTCGTAGGTCTCCGAGACCATTCCGAGTGCGTCGGCGCGGATACGCAGATTCGTGTCCATCGTCACGAAGACGGTCGGCCGGCCGCCGTCGTTTTCGCGCACGTCGAACGCCGTCTGCAGGATGGCCTGGTCCATCGCCGTGTGATCGATCGCGCTCGGAAGCTCCAGCCGCTTGCTCGGGACGGCGACACGCAGCGTGCCCCCGGAGTCGAGCGCCACGCCTTTGGCGAGCGATCCGCCCCGGTCGCGCAGCTCGTCGAGCATGCGGGCGGTCGAACGGGCGTTGCGCCCTCGCTCCGACCCCTCGCGCTTGAACTGATCGACCTCTTCGATGGCATAAATGGGAATGATGACGTTGTTGTCCTCGAAGCGGAAAACAGCGTGCGGATCGTGCAAGAGGACGTTGGTGTCGAGGACGTAATTTTTCTTCATCGGTACATTTGTGCAGGCGCGGACGACCGCCAGCGTTGGGAACGATCCAAGTGCGTAGCCCCCGTAAGGGTACGGCGGCCCCAGCGCAAGATGCGAGCCCGATCTATCGTTACCGGTGATGCAGTCCCCGCCGGCCGACTTCGCTCCTCCGACGAGCACGGGTCCCGCATGGCTTCGACGCGAGGCGATCGATCAGCTCGTCACCCGGGCGGCTCGCGAAATTCAGCCGCTTTCGACCCTTACGCCGATCGACGTCCGGCGCGAACGCAACCGTCTGGTCGACGAGTTGACCGCCCGGCGCCGAGCGATGCCGCGCTGGACGTATGCACCGCGCGATCACGACGAGCTGCGGCGCGCGCTCGATGCCGCGGATCGGCGGCTGACCGCGACCGTCGACGGGGCGCTCGATGAGCTCTACTTGGCGAGGATCCGCGAGCTTTCTCTCGAGGCGGCACTCTGCGCCGCAGCCGGGACGAGGCACGTCGGTCGGCTGGCCCGCGAGCGCTTCGCCCCCGACGCACACACCGCCGAAGCGGCGGCGGCACTGTGCGCCGAATGGCTCGGCGAGGCCGAATGCCGCTCCGATCCGGCGACGGCACGCCTCACGGCGAGCGACGACCCCCGCCCCCACTCGCTGCTGTCGCGGATGCGCACGGCGGTCGGCCGACTGCGACTGCCGTTCGCCGTCGTGCCCACGCCGGCGCTGGCGCCGATCGCGGCCACTGGCGAACGCGCCATTCTCATCGCGACCGGTCGCCTGCTCTCGGACGAGGATGCGGCGCGAACGGTCTGCCATGAAATCGAGGGCCACGCCCTGCCGCGAGCGCGCTCGCTGCAGGCGAAATCCGTGCTGTTCCGCGCCGGGACGGCACGAGGCGTCGACGACCAGGAGGGCCGGGCGATCCTCATCGAGCAGCGTGCCGGGTGGCTCGGGCATCGGCGCCGGCATCATTTGGCCGCGCGGCATCGCGCGGTACAAGCCATGCTGGAGGGGGCATCGTTCGCCGACGTGGCCGTGACCCTCTTCGACGTACACGGGCTCGATGCCTCGGAGGCCATCGTCGTGGCGGAACGCGCCTTCCGCGGTGGAGACGGTCTGTGCGCAGGGCTCGGACGAGAGAGGATCTACCTCGAATCATTCGTGCGGGTGCACGCACACCTCGCCGCAGCCCCCGACGACGAGCACGTCCTGGCGTCCGGCCAGGTGGCCGTAGGTGCCATCCCCCCTCTGCGCACGTTCGCACCCGGCCGCCCCGAAGCCACGGCTCCGGCGGAGTAAACGGCGCGGCATCCCGAAGCGGACCCGGCGAGGTCCCGCGAGGTCGGCGACAACCGGCGGGGATGGCGACCCAGGTCGGGATTCGTGGCTTTGCCCAAAAGACAAGAACGGCACGCAGACTCCCTATTCCGTCATTGCTCAATTGTTCGCATTACGTCATAGTTGTCTTCTGCGGGCAATTCGCGCAGGCCCCATGCGCGCGGGCCGCCGCGGAGGTCGGCATCCATCTCGAGGGACGGACATGCAATTGAGTGCTTTTGGTCGAAGGATCGGCAGCTTGGTGCTCATGGGCGTCGGCAGTCTCGCCGCTGCGGCGTGCGGCTCCTCGAACAGCGAGTTCGGCAAGACGACGCCCGACGCCTCGTCCCTCACCGATGGATCGGGCGTCGTCCTGAACCCGGGCGACGGCGGCGGTCTGGTCTCGTCGTGCGTTCCGAAGACCTGCGCGCAGCTTGGGTACACGTGCGGTCAAAACGCCGACGGCTGTAACGGAATCGTCAACTGCGGAACGTGCACCTCGCCGGCCTTTTGCGGCGGAGGCGGGTACAGCCAATGCGGAACGAGCGCGGCTTGGGAGCAAGAGGCGGGCGCGATCGATGCCGGATCGCCGTGCGTGCCCCAGACGTGCGCCCAGCTCGGATACAATTGCGGCTTCGCGGGCGACGGCTGCGGCAATCAGCTGAATTGCGGCGGGGCTTCCGCCTGTACCGCGCCGGCGTACTGCGGCGGCGGGGGGCCCGAGCAGTGCGGCGGCAGCGTGCTCATCGCGGCCGATGGCGGGCTCGCCAGCAACTGCGCGCCCAAGACCTGCGCCGATCTTGGATACAATTGCGGTCTCGCTGGCGATGGCTGCGGCAATCAGATCGATTGCGGCGGCGCCTCGGCGTGCGCCACCCCGGAATACTGTGGCGGCGGCGGAGCGAACGTGTGCGGAGGCAACGTCTTCGTGGGTTCCGACGGTGGAGCGGTTACCCTTTGCACACCCAAGACCTGCGCCGAGCTTGGATACACCTGCGGCCCCGCGGCCGACGGATGCGGCAGCCTTCTGAACTGCGGGGCGTGCACGTTACCGAAGTACTGCGGGGGAGGCGGACCGAACGTGTGCGGCGGCACGGCATCGGTCGGCGCCGACGGTGGGATCATCAGCTCGTGCACACCCAAGACGTGCGCCGAGCTCGGGTACAGCTGCGGCTATGCCGGCGACGGGTGCGGCAACCAGCTCGATTGCGGCGGCGCAAGCGCCTGCCCATCGCCGGAATACTGCGGCGGCGGCGGGGCGAATGTGTGCGGCGGCAGCGTCTACGTCGCGGCCGACGGCGGCACCGTCAACCTCTGCACCCCCAAGACGTGCGCCCAGCTCGGGTACAATTGCGGCCCCGCGGCCGACGAATGCGGCAACTTGCTGCAGTGCGGATCGTGCACCTCACCGCAATACTGCGGCGGCGCCGGGGCGAACGTGTGCGGCGGCAGCGTCTACGTCGCGGCCGACGGCGGCACGGTCAGCCTCTGCACTCCCGAGACGTGCGCCCAGCTCGGATACAACTGCGGCGCCGCGGGCGATGGGTGCGGCAACCTTCTGAACTGCGGGTCGTGCACATCACCGCAGTACTGCGGCGGCGGCGGGACGAACGTCTGCGGAGGCAGCGTCTACGTCGCGGCCGACGGCGGCACCGTCAACCTCTGCACCCCCAAGACGTGCGCCCAGCTCGGATACGACTGCGGGCCCGCGGGAGACGGATGCGGCAACCTTCTGAACTGCGGATCGTGCACCCTGCCGCAGTATTGCGGCGGCGGCGCAGCCGCAAACGTCTGCGGCGGCAGCGTCTACGTCGCGGCCGACGGCGGCACCGTCAACCTCTGCACCCCCAAGACGTGCGCCCAGCTCGGATACAACTGCGGCCCCGCGGCCGACGGATGCGGCAATCTTCTTAACTGTGGATCGTGCGCGTCACCGGAGTACTGCGGCGGCGGCGGCGGGGCGAACGTCTGCGGAGGCAGCGTCTACGTCGCAGCCGACGGCGGCACCGTCAACCTCTGCACCCCCAAGACGTGCGCCCAGCTCGGATACAATTGCGGCCCCGCGGCCGACGAATGCGGCAACTTGCTGCAGTGCGGGAGCTGTTTGGGCGCCGACACCTGCGGTGGCGCCGGAGCGGCAGGTGTCTGCGGACATACCTGCGGCGGGCTTTGCGCGTACCAGGCCAGTTGTCCGAACGGGCCACCGACGACCATCACCGGGACGGTCCTCGCCGGCGTGTCCGCATGGACGGGGCTCCCGCAGGATCCGGTGCCCAACGTTCTCGTGTACGTGCCGAATGGGCCCCTGACGACGCTCAACCAGGGCTTCACGGTTGGTTCCTGCCCGCAATGCGGCGCCGACGTGTCGGGCGACCCGCTCGTGACGACGTACACCAACTACGACGGCACGTTCACACTCACGAACGTTCCGAACCCGCCCGCGGGCCAGACGCTGCCTCTGGTCATCCAGCTTGGACGCTGGCGCCGCGAGTTCCAGATCGCTCCTCCGGCGCCCTGCGCGGTCACGCCCATCGGCAACTTCAACTTGCCGAGCAACCACACGCAAGGATCCATCCCCGAAACCGCGATTTCGACGGGCGCCGTCGACGCGCTCGAGTGCGTGCTGCTGAAGATGGGCGTGGATCAGGCCGAGTTCACGTCGAATACGGCCAACCCGAGCGGGCGCATTCACGTCTACGCAGGGGGCCCCGGGAACAACGGCGGCAACCCTGGCGCCACCGTGCCCAACGCCAATGCGGAGACGACCCTCATGGGCGCCACCGGGACGTATTTGAATTACGACCAGATCTTGTTCCCGTGCTGGGGCGCTGCGGCGACCAAGACACCGGCCGAGCTCGCGAATCTGGTTACGTACGCGAACAATGGCGGTCACTTTTTCGCGACGCACTACAGCTATTCGTGGCTCTACGGCAACCCCTACGGTACCGGCGTCTACGCGAACGGCGAATTCAACAACGTCGCCACGTGGAATCCCAACTTCAACAACCCCGGCACCGTCACCTGGACGCTCAACGTGAGCAAGGTCCCACCCGTCGTTCCGGCGCCGATGCACTCGGGGATCTTCTGGCAGTGGCTGAACCTGGTGGACGCTCTTTCGAACTCGAACGTCGCGAATCCGCCGACGAATCCCGAGGTGGCCATCACCAATCCGCGTCACGATGCCAACGCCGTCGCGAACGGATCCATCGACTGGATTGACGGAACGGATCCGCAGAAAAACGACCCCTTGGTCGAGCACTTCACGTTCAACACCCCGGTCGGTGAGGCCACGCAGTGCGGCCATGCCATCTTCAGCGACTTCCACGTGAGCGGCGTGACCAACGCGAACAACACGCCGTTCCCGACGGAGTGCTCCAAGACCTTCAGCCCGCAGGAGAAGATCCTCGAGTACATGATCTTCGACCTCGCGTCCTGCGTCACGCCGCCGGCGTCGTCTTGCGTGCCCCTGACGTGCGCGGGCCAGGGTCTGTCGTGCGGCCCCGCGGGCGACGGGTGCGGCAACACGATCCAATGCGGAACGTGCACGGCCCCGCTCACGTGCGGCGGCGCCGGGGTGCTCGGACAATGCGGCGAGCCCGACGGGGGCGTCTGCACGCCCGCTTCGTGCACCCAGCAGGGAATCGCCTGCGGTCCGGCCGGCGACGGCTGTGGCAACGCCATCAACTGCGGTAGCTGCCCGACCGGACAGACTTGCGGCGGCGGCGGCGTACCGGGTCATTGCGGAGCGCCCGACGGCGGGGCCTGCTCGCCCATCTCGTGCGCGAGTCAAGGGCTCGCCTGCGGGCCGGCCGGCGACGGCTGCGGCAACGTCATCGAATGCGGCACGTGCCCGACGGGTCAGACCTGCGGCGGCGCCGGCACCCCCGGTCATTGCGGAGCCCCCGACGGCGGGGCGTGCTCGCCGCGGTCCTGCAACGCCCAGAACATCGAATGCGGTCCTGCCGGCGATGGCTGCGGAAACGCTCTGAACTGCGGCACCTGCCCGGCGGGACAGACCTGCGGCGGCGGCGGCGTGCCGGGGCAATGCGGAGCCCCCGACGGCGGCGCGTGCGTGCCCCGGTCGTGCGGCGTGCAAAATATCGGCTGCGGCCCCGCCGGCGACGGATGCGGCAACGCGATCGAATGCGGCACCTGCCCGACCGGAGAGACCTGCGGCGGCGGCGGCATCTCGGGACAGTGCGGAGCCCCCGACGGCGGCGCGTGCGTGCCCCGGTCGTGCGGCGTGCAAAATATCGGCTGCGGCCCCGCCGGCGACGGATGTGGCAACGCGATCAACTGCGGCACCTGCCCGGCGGGTGAGACCTGCGGCGGCGCCGGCACATCTGGACAATGCGGACTGATCGACGGCGGCACATGCGTGCCCGAGTCGTGCGGAGTGCAAAACATCGCGTGCGGGCCGGCCGGCGACGGCTGCGGCAACGCGATCAGCTGCGGCACCTGCCCGGCCGGACAGGCCTGCGGGGGCGGCGGCGTCCCGGGCCGTTGCGGTGCGCCCGACAGCGGTGCCTGCGTGCCGATGACCTGCCTAGCGCAAAGTATCAGCTGCGGGCCGGCCGGTGACGGCTGCGGCAACGCGATTGCTTGCGGCGTCTGCCAGGCGCCCCTCAGCTGCGGCGGCGGCGGGATCTCCGGCGTGTGCGGCGCCCCCGACGCGGGATCGTGCGTTGCGCTGACCTGTGCCCAGCAGCAGATTGGCTGCGGCCCGGCCGGCGACGGATGCGGCGGGGCGCTCGAGTGCGGGCCGTGCACGGCGCCCCAGACCTGCGGGGGCGGCGGCGTCAACGGACAGTGCGGCGGCGGACAGTGCGTCCCTTACACCTGCGCGCAGCTCGGGTACACCTGCGGGCCGGCCGGCGACGGGTGCGGTAGCCTGTTGCAGTGCGGTACGTGCACGGCACCCGAGACATGCGGCGGCGGTGGTCAGCCGTCGCAGTGTGGAATGCCGAACATACCGAGGTAGCGGCCCCCTCTCAGGGGTTCAGGGAACCGCCGACGGGCCGCCGTCGGAACAGACCGGCGGCGGCGAACAGCCGCCGTCGGGGCACGGCGACAGGCACGCCGGGTCGCACGAATCGCTGCACACGTGCATCGGGATCGTCACCCAGCTGGCGCCGCCTCGGTCGTCGTGAACGACGACGAAGATCACTCCGTCGTGGGGGTCGGTCGGCGCAAGTGAAGGCGGATTGAAGTCCGTGTCGGGGTTGCTCACGGCACCGGTGGTCGGATCGTAAAGCAGGCGGGTATCCGATTTGAATCCGCCGAAGGTGCTGTAGTAGTCCGCCCAGATCTCCTCGTGGCGCGCCACTCCGTTCGGGCCGACGTCGAGCGGGTTGACCTCCCAGCTGTCGGGCGTCAGTGTGGGACCGATCGGAACCTGAGGGCAGGAGGCCGGCGTACACACCGCGGCGAAGGGAGCCGACACCGCAAACGATGGGGACGATCCTTGGATCGTTGCCTGAGCGGTTCCCCCGTCGCGGGATCCGAGATCGAAACTCGCTACGACGGGATTCTGGTTGATGTCATAGCCCCCGTCGGATCCGAGGTACGAGTACACGCGCGTGTAACCGAAGACGTAATCGTTCGCGCCGAGCTGGGTTCCAGCGTCATCGAAACAGCCGACCGGCAACTGTTGCGGGTTGTCGCTCGAACCCAGGGGCAGGGGCGCGAGGTGACCCGCGCAGGCCATATTGAACAGAATCACGAGTCCGTACGGTCCCGAGCCCGCCACCGGGGGATGGGAGGTGACGACGTTGCAAGGCATCGTGAACTCGAACGAGGACTCGACGGGCACCGGGATGGTGGCGTCGGGCGAGGCGATCGCGCAATCGGCATCGTCCGAACAAGCATCCGGCTCGGTACCCGCGCTCGCGTCCGCGCCAGCAGCGCCATCGGGAACCACGTCAGCCACTGCGCCGGCGTCGCCCGGCGGCGGCGCAGCGGACTCCATGCCGGCATCCGAGCCGGAGTCTCCCGTCGGAGCCGTGCCGGTATCGACGCTGGCGTCCGGAACCGGAGCCGACTCGGCATCGGAGCTGGCGTCGGACCCAGCAGCCGCGTCGTCATCGGCCTCCGACGCCGCGTCGTCGCCGTCGGGGGCGCCGGCCTCGTTGACGATCCCACTGCCGGGCGGACACGGGCTCGCGCCCGGCCCGGCCCCACCCCCGAGTTCGGCCAGCAGTTGGCGAAAGCACTCGTAGTACGCGTCTTGCGCGGGGTTCTCGCACACGAACGGCAACCATACGACGTTCATGGGAGCGGTGCGCTGGGCGGCCGGACGACCGTCGTACGCCAGGACGCGCACGCGCACGGGATCGCCCGGCTTGGCGTAAGGCTCGTTGGCGCTGGAGGCCAGAATGCGCACGCTCGTCAGGAGCGCCGGGTCGGCGAAACCGCTCGGAGCGCACGACGACGATCCCCACCCGAACCCAACGACGAGACCCGCGGCGACGCGGCCGGAGACCCTCATGTCACATCTCCACGCGGAGGCCCAAGCTGGGCAAGATGGGGAGATCGCCGAGGTACGAGGTCATCGTCGAATTGTAATTGTAACTTATCCCATCGACATTGGCGTTATTGTAGACATTGAGGACATCGAGATACGCCGCGATCTTGCCCCATCGGAAATTCCAAGTCTTGTCGACGCGAAGGTCGAGCGAATCGAACAGAGGCAGCCTCGAACCGTACTGCGGATACGCTTGAAGGGCGGAATAACTCCCGACATTTTCGTCGTAGTAGCCATATTGCTGCGGCGTGTCCATGTAGCCGCTCGTCAATCGAAAACGAGCGCCGACCTCCCAGCCGTGCCCGAGCTTGTAGCTGCCGAGAATCGTCAAGACGTGGGTCTCGTCGTACTCGGACAACATGAGCGGAGCGCCCGGCGCGTCGCGCCGCAGGCTGCGCGAAAGGGTGTAGGCGATCCAGCCAAAAAAATGCGCATCGGGCTTGTACCGAAGCAGCACCTCGGCACCGTAGATGACGCCGGTGCCGGTGTTGCCCAGGTCCTGGACCACCAGATGGTCGAGCTGCTTGTAGAACCCCTCGACCGATCCGTCGATCTGCCGGGTGAACTCGCGCTCGATTCCGAGATCGTAGTGGTACGCGCGGTTGCTCGTCAGTCCAGACATGCCGAAGACAGCGTTGGTCTCCTGAGGCTGCGGCGGCTGAGAGAAGAGTCCGATCCCGGCCTTGATGGTGGTCCGCGGCGCGGTCGTCAGGTCCTGTCGAACGACGATGCGCGGATCCAGGTCCCAGGCGTCGGTGGCCTTCGCGTAGTCGAGCCGAAGGCCGGGCACGATGCGAGCGCCTCGCCACGGCGTGGCCTCCCACTCGACGTAGGCCGCGGGCTCGTAGAGCGACGAGTTGCTGTTGGCCTGGAGCGGGGCCTGACTCGAAAAAGGGCCCGACGGCGGGGACCCGGCAGTCGGAGCCGGCGGCAGTCGCGCCGCAAGGCCGTACGGGGCGTAGTACATGTCGAGACCGACGTTCATCGTGAGCCGAGGGTCGATCTTCTGCGCGATCTCGGCTCTGCCGGTGATGGGCCAATCGGTCAGGGTGAAGTAGATGTTGCCCGCGCTCAACTGCACGGAGTCTTCGCCGAACGCGACGACGGCGTGGAATCTCGTATCGTCGCCCATCTGCAATTTGTAGAGTGCTTGCGCCCTCCAGAAACCCGTATGGTCGCTGAGCTGCCCGGCCAGAGTCGGCGCCCCTTGCGTTCCGTTCGTCAGCAGGATCGCGAGCCGATCGTCGGATCCGAAGAACGCAAAACGGATACTGGATCGATTGCTGAGATTGCGTTCGAGAATGGCTTGATAGTCGTAATAGACAGGAGCGACGCTGACATCCGCGCCGGTCGCTTTGAGCACCGGTCCGAGCCATGTGTCCACATACGATCGGCGTCCGGCGACCAAAAACTTCCACCCCGTATCGAAGACAGGACCCTGGACGAGCACACGGGCGTCGATGAGGTTCGCTTCGGCCAGGGCATGCACCCTGTCCCCCTTGGGCTCGGCCAAGCCGACGTCGACGATGCCGCCCATCGCGCGGCCGTATTCGGTGCTGAAATTGCCGGGGAAAAAATCGATTCGGTCGATCGCCTCGGTGGGCAACACCGAAAAGAGCCCGCCGAAGTGGTAGACGATCGGGATCGGCGTCCCGTCGACGAAGTACTGGGAGTCTTCCGGGGCCGATCCCCGCACGATAAGCAGCCCGGACAGCGCCGGGGGCCGGGCCACTCCAGGCAGGTTCTCGAGCGAGTGCAGGGCGTCGCCGCTGGTGCCGGGAATGCGATTGATCTCGCTCTGATCGAGCGTGAATTCGGTGACCTCGCGAGGCGGCCTCTTGCCGTGAACTTCGACCTGCTCGACCTCATTCGACGCGTCCGGGGCGCCCTGCATCGGCGCTGCAGTCGTCGCCTCGAGTCGGTCGATGGCGCGCTCCTCCTGGGCGGGCTTGAGCGTCTGGTCGACTTCGTGCGCTTGCATGCCCGCCGCGGCAATCGTCACGTGGTACGCGCCCGGAGGTAGCTTTTCGATGCGCCAGGAGCCGTCAGTCCCCGTCACGGTCGACCGCTCGCTGGCCATGGCGTCGCGGACGGTGACGATCGCGCCCTCGATCGGCCGATCGCTTGCGAGCGCTCGTACGGTGCCGGAGAGCGTCGCCGGCGGCGGCGTAAATGTGTAGGTGAAGCGAATGCGGGCCGCGACGGGGACCCCATCGCGCTTGGCCGGGTCGAACTTCAGGTCCATCGCGGCGGAGACCGCCGCTTCGTCGAAGCCGTGACCCGCAGGACTCTCGACCTCGGCCTTGCTCACGGCACCACTCGAGTCGATGGCAACGAACAGGGAAACGGTGACGGCTTGATCGACCCCGTCGTCGACCGCTTGCTTCGGGTACCGGGCGCCTCCGTCGAAGTGGAGGACCGGCGGAGTGACTTCGCTGCGCCGGGCAGACACGCCAGCATCCACGCCCGATCCGCCGCTGTCGTCCGCGTGAGCCGGTAGCGGCTTCGCGAACACCCCAATCGCCGCCGCGAGCGCGGACAGCCAGGTCTGGATGGGGGAGCGCGGCGCTCGCATCGCGCAGCTCAGCGCTTAGCCGAGTCCGGCGGGCGCGCCAACCGACAAAATGTGGGTGCTCCGAAGAGCGGTCTCGTCCGATGCGGTAGGTCCACGCGCGCAGAAGCCACGGCCCGAGCGCCGTGATGGACCGGATTTCGACGGGCACGAGGCGCCCGCAAACCGGTGTGATATAGGCGCTCGCGCAAGCGCATGGCTGTCCCGCAAGCCCTCGACGGGGCCATGTCGAGCTCCTCGTCGCGGAGCCTGTCGCTCGACGCCGAGGGCTGGCGTTCGACTTGGTCGCGCCCTCCGGACTTGCCGGCCCAGGCAGCGCTCGCCGTCGCTATCGTGCTGATCGCGAGCTCGCTCACACGCCGCGGCACGCGGTGGGTCGCCTCGTGGCTTGACTTTGCCGCCATCGCGCAGCCGGCGCGGCGTCACCGTTTTTTGACCGTCGTCGCCTTTGCCGCGGCGTTTCTCTCGCTCGGCTATATCGCGTTCTACCTGCGCGGCGGGCCTCGCGCCGTGGATGCCCCCATCTACTTTCTCCAGGGAAGAGCGTTGTCGCACGGTCAATGGTCATGGGCCGCGGGCCAGCCCACGGCGAGCTTCCGAGGCAGCGGGCTGCTGCTCACGCCTCCGGACCGTCTCGCCGGCATCTTTCCGCCCGGGTTCCCTCTTCTGCTGGCGTCCGGGTTCCTCGTCGGCGCGCCGATGTTGGTCGGACCCCTCGTCGCCGCCGCGGTGGTGATCGCCACGTGGTGGCTCGCGCGCGAGCTCGCGCTAGGCACAGGGGAAAGTCCGCGAAGGGCCGAGGGCGCCGCATGCGTGGCCGCTGGACTCTCCATCGTCTGTGCGGCGCTGCGCTATCACACGGCCGACACGCTACCGCACGGAGCCGCAGCGGGGGCGGTAGCGACAGCGATGGCGTCGGCGCTTCGGGGACGCCGTCTCGATCGCGCGGGCGACGGCCGTCCCTTGATCTTCGCGGCATCGGGGTTGGCGTTGGGCATGCTGGTCGCCACGGAGCCACGGTCCGCAGTCGCGGTCGGGGCCATCCTCCTCGGGCTCTCGATCGGATGCCGCCAGCGCATCCGATCCATCGGTTGGGCCGCTGCCGCAGCCATTCCTGGCGTGATCGTCCTGCTCGCCGCCAACCGCGCGGCCGGCGGCCGAGCGTTCGCGTCGCCGGCCGCGTACTTCGTGCTGGCCGGTCGCGCACCGAGCGGCTTTTCGACGGCCGACGCCATCGCACGAACGATTGACCGGCTACGGGCCCACGTATTCGACGTGGCGAACTTCGAGCCGCTCGCGCTCTTGCCCCTCGTCGCGCTCTTCGGCCGCCGACGCGCCTCCCCCAGCGTCTGGTGGGCCCCTGCGCTCATCGTCGGTCAACTGTTGGTGTATGCGCCGGTTGCCTCCGACGTCGTCGGACCCGGCGCCGGCGCGAGCATCCTCGCAGACGTCCTTCCGATCGACCATGCGCTCATCGCCCTCGCTCTCGTGCGCGTGTTCCCGAACGCGCTCGGACGCGCCGCCACGGCGCTTCTGGGCTTCGCGATCGGGGGGTTCGCCGTCCATGGGGCGTACGCGCACGACCGGCTGGCCACGAGCGACATCGGCCGCCCACACTTCGAGCCGGATGTCCCGCGTGACGGTTCCGTGAGCACCGGCCTGCTCTTCTTCGACGACGACGCGGGGTTCGAACTGGCCCACGACCCGGGCGTAGCGGCCAACCGCGGACTCGAAGCCGTGCGGCTGCGGGGCGACGATCACGATCGGCTGATTTTCGACTGGCTCGGTCGTCCTCCCACGCACCGGTACATCACCTCCGCGACCGGCCGTTCGACCGTGCCGTCGTGGTCTCCGGGGGCGGCGAGCGACTTCTGGCGCTTCGAATCCGAGAGCGAATGGCTGGTTTCGGCAGCGGGTGGATCGGCCGAGGCGCAGGCTTTTGCCGTTCCCACGTGCGTATCGGGAGGCCGCGCCGTCGTGCTGACGCCCGCCGCATCGGCCATGGCGAGCGTCCGGATCGAGTTGCCGATGCCTCGCGAAAGCATCACTCGCAAGGGCCACAGCTGGATCGTGACGCCGCGCGTGATCGAGCGCTCGACCGGAGCCGCCGGCGAGCTCACTCTCGTGACGAAGTCGGCGGGGCCGACGCTCGCGCACTGGTCGTGGTCGGACGACGTGCAAACGCCCGACTGCCGCGACCTGAGTCCACAAGTCGTCGATGTCGCAAGCGACGTGGATCGCTACTGGCTCGTCCTTCAAGCCCGTCGCGGTGCGGTCGCGCTCGACCGGACCACGTTGCAAGCCCGCTGATGGGCCCGCCGGCGCCATGGGCGTTGACGTCGCGGAAAACTAAGTGATAGCGATACTTTCTGTACCACAGGTGGCGTCTCATCCGGGCCCTCTTGCGAGCGGAGCACCATGACGAAGAGCGAACTCATCGATGCACTGGCGGCTCGCCGGACGGACCTCACCAAGGCGCGGGCGGAGCTCGTCGTCAACTGCGTGTTCGATGCCATGACCGAGGCGTTGCAAGGCGGTGAAGGAATCGAGATCCGCGGCTTCGGCAGCTTTACGGTACGGCCGTACAAACCGTACTCGGGCCGCAATCCGCGGACCGGCGATCCGGTCGACGTCCCGGCAAAGCGCCTGCCCTTCTTCAAGGTCGGCAAGGAGCTGAAGGAGATTGTCAACGGAAGCCGCCACCTGCCCATTACCGGCGGCAAGGACGACGACAAGTAGCGCCCGCGACCGCGCATGTCTTTATTCCTTCCGGTAGCCGACCAGCTCGCGCGGCTCGAGCGCGGCATCGAAGACTTTCACGTGCGCGCCGAGCTCGAAGAGCGCCTCGAGGAATCGAGGTGCATGGACCGGCCGCTGCGGGTCAAGGCGGGCTTCGATCCAACCCGGCCGGACCTTCACCTCGGCCACTGCGTGCTCCTGCAGAAGATTCGGAATTTCCAAGACCTCGGGCACACAGCCATATTCCTCATCGGTGACTTCACCGCGATGGTCGGCGACCCGACCGGCCAAAGCGAGAGCCGACCCCGCCTGACGCGCGACGAGGTCCAGCGCTCCGCGGAGACCTACCTGGAGCAAGCGTTCAAGGTGCTCGACGCCCGGAGGGTGGAGTTGCGGCGTAACAGCGAGTGGCTCGACCGCATGTCGCTCGTCGACACAGTCGAGCTCATGGCGAAGACGACGGTCTCGCGAATGCTCGAGCGCAAGGACTTCCGCCAACGATTCGAGCAAGAGCGCCCGATCCATCAGCACGAGTTTCTCTACCCGCTGCTGCAGGCGTACGACTCGGTCGCGCTCGACTGCGACGTCGAGCTCGGCGGAACCGATCAGCTCTTCAACTTGCTCATGGGACGCGAGTTGATGGCCAAGTATGGCAAACGCGCGCAGGTCGTGATGACGACGCCGATTCTCGAGGGAACCGACGCTCGGATCGAAGGGGGCGTCGTCGTCGGCAAAAAAATGAGCAAAAGCAGCGGTAACACGATCGGTCTCCAGGAGGAGCCGGCCTCGATGTTCCGCAAGGCGATGCAAATCGACGACACGGTCGTGTTCCGATTTTTTCGCCTTCTGTCGGGCAAGAGCGCCGAGGAAATCGCGGCGCTCGAGCGGGACAAGGCGAGCGGCCGCAGTCCGCTGGAGATCAAGGCGCTCTTTGCAGCCGAGATCGTCGAACGCTTCCACGGCGCGGAGGCCGCGCAAAAGGCGGCGCGCGACTTCGAGAATGTCTACGGCCGCGATCGTGTGCCCGACGTCGTGCCGCGCTTCGAACTGACGCCGCCCGGTGGGGTCGCGGAGCTCGCTTGGGCTCTCAAGCAAGCGAATCTGGTCGCATCCACCACTTTAGCTCGGCGTTTGGTCGAACAGGGCGGCGTGGAGGTCGACGGGCAGCGGGTGACCGATCCAAAAGCACGCCTCGATCCCGGCATCGAGCGGCTGGTGCGAGTGGGGTCGAAGAATCGCCGATTCGCACGAATCCTCATCAAATGACGATCCCCCGGCGGCGGGTGCTCGCCACGCTGGGAGTGCTCAGCGCGGCAGCCTGCGGCGTCCCGCCGGCGCGCACGTCGATCGTCAAGGAAGCACCGAGCCCCCTCTTCGTGGATCCGCTGGTCGATCTCGTCGCTATCGCCCGTCTGGCGTGGCTCGTACAGTTACGACCGCGCGACCTGACGAGCCAGCCGACGTTCGCGCGCGCCATAGCGACCCTCATCCCCGCATGGCGCTTCGACGCGCTCGCCGAGCACCACGGCGGAGTGGACATCCGCCGTGCGGGCGAGTTGGTCGTCGCAGGATATCCCGAAACGACCTTGGTTTTGGCGCGGGTCGGGGTGGACGGCCCGCGCGTCGAACGGGCGTTCTCCGAGCGGGCCGCGGCCGTCGACGGGCGAAGTGTCGAGCGCAGCGTCACCAGGGTCTGGGGAGCAGCGGGTGGAACGCACTCCCAGCTCGCCGTCTTCGGTCGCGAAGCGGTGGGGATCGAGCGCGGGCAACCGGGTCCGCTGAGCGCGGCGGTGTACTTCGCGGAGAAGCGGCTGAAGCGATCGGCGCCCGCCCTGCGGGCCGAGCCCCTCGCAGCTGCGGCCGAAGCGATCGGTGACGCGCCGATTCGCGCCTTCGCTCCGGGTCCGTTCGCGGAGCGGTGGGGCGCCGGCCTCGGCGGGTTGCTCAGCGCCGCCACCGCCGCCGGGGCGTCCTTGCAGGCTTCCAGCTCCCGCGACAACACCTTTGTGGCTCGTTTCGTGCTGACGGGCTCCTGGGGCAACGCCGCAGCGGCCGCCGCCGAACGGTTCGGCGCGGCATTCGACCTCTTCGCGAACGACCCGCTCGGCCGCCTGACAGGCCTCGACCGACCGGCCACTCCCTGCCACGTGCAAGCCGATTCGAATGCGCTGAAGCTCGAAGTCGGCCTCGACGCGGAGGCGCTCGCGCGGGGGCTTGCTGCGGTGACGACCGGAACGCTCGCCGACATACTCGCCCTTTGACGGCGCGTCCGCACACGGCTACGGAGTGTGGCACGCTGTCCCGGATGGCGGCCATGGCCCCCCGCTCCCCGCGTCGCAAGCCCGGAGTATCCACGCCTTGGACCGCCCGCGCGCCCATCCTGGGGGCGCTCGGTGCCGCGGCGATCGGCCTCGGAGGTTGCGTCGCCTCGATTCACGAGGAGCGCGTGTACGGTCTGCCACACCCGGCGATCGATGCCCAAACACAGGTCGTCGCCGTACGCGGCCCCGGCGTCTCCCGGGTGCAGGCCACGGCGCGCGGCAGAAGCGTCGACGTGAGCGTCGAGGAAGTGGCCGAATGCCGCGAGGAAAGCGTGACAGCACCGATGATCCGTGACGTCGAACTCCGGCGGACGTTCGCGGACGACGCGCAGGAGCGAAACGGGGCGCTCGCCATGCTGGCCGGGGGCGCCATCGGACTGCTCGCTTACGGCGCCCACCAGGCGAACTGTTCGGCAGGCGATCAAGCGTGCACCGACGTGACCTCAACGACGAGGACCTTGGGGTACGCCACGCTCGCACTCGCGGCGATTCCCGTGGCCATGCTCGCGTACAACGCGATTGTCGTGCAGAGTCGTTACACGATCGATCGTGCGGCCCCCGTCACGAGGGCCACACCGTGGATACCCTGTCCGACGCAACGTGTCCCCCACGAGGAGGTCGAAGTGACTGTCGGGGGGCGCACGCTGCGGGGCGTCACGGGTCCGGACGGACGCGTCGCCCTGGACCTCGCGACCGTTCCGGGGGATGACGTCGCACACGCCAGCGGGGCAATCGTCCACCACGCAGGCTCTCCTGATGTCACGCTCAATCTCATCTCCCCCACGATGGCGCCGCCGGCCTCGACGTCGCCCCCGAGCCCCGGCTCAAAGACCCCCTAAATGCCCCTCAATTCTCGCTTTGTTCGGCCGGTGATTGACGCCAGCAGGCCGCTGATGGTAGCGCACCCCGCTCGCCTCGCTTTCGAAACCTCGATGAATCGCCCCGCCCGCTCTGGTTCGGCCGCTCGTGCCGTCGCCTCCACAACTCGCGGCGGCGCCCCGCCGTCTGCCGCCAAAAGCCGTCCAAAGCGGCCCGCCACGGCAGCTCCGTCCTCGCGACGGACTTCCACCGCCGCGCCGGCTGCGCCGGTGCGATCGGGGAGCCATCCCGCCGCAAAGCGGGCGTCGGGCCCGGCCCCGACGGCGCACACCGCCGCCGTGGCGCCGAGCGCACCGCCGCCGGCCGCGCCGGCCACCCGCCCGTCGTCCCGACCCTCGATCCCGGGGGTGTACATCGCTCCTCCCATGTCGAACGCGCCTGCGCCCGACTTCAAAGTCGGCGACAAGGCGGTTCACCCCGCCCACGGTGTGGGTGAGGTCACCGCCGTGGAGCAACGCGAGATCGGCGGCACCCGGACGACGTTCTACGTGCTGCGCATCCTCGACAATGCGATGAAGGTCATGGTGCCCACGACGGCGGCCACCCAGGTGGGCCTTCGGAGCATCATGAGCGATGCGGAAGCCAACGAGATCCTCACGACCATGAAGGCGCGCGAAGTCGCCGTCGACGTGCAACCGTGGAGCCGCCGGTTTCGCGTGTATACCGAGATGATCAAGAGCGGCTCGGCAACAGAAATCGCCAAGGTGCTGCGTGACATGAACCGCCTCAAGTTCGACAAGGAATTGTCGTTCGGCGAGCGGCGCTTGCTCGATCAGGCACGCAGCTTGCTCCTCAAAGAACTGGCGTTCGCAAAGAAAAAGACCGAGGCCGACATGGCCGAAGAAATCAAGCGCATCTTCAGCACCTAGGGCGTCGCTGCAGTATTCTTGGATCCATGTTCGATCCGAGGGTCCTCGATGACGCGCTGGCGACGGTGCGCCGAACGCTGGATCGGTTGACCGAGCGCGGGCAAAACGACGCCGCGTTCGCCATCGCGCGCGCTCAGTTCGCCGCGAGCATCCGAGCGTCGTGGCCAGCCAACGTTTCCGCGCTCGCGAGGGCTATCGATGACGCCCTCGCAAACTCCAGCCTTGCCCTCCCCGCCGAAGAAGAGGCCGAGCTGCGCCGAGCGGCCGCCGTTCTTCGCGGCGTGCCGCACGGCTGAGCCATGGCATCCATCAACCGGCTCAAACGGGAGCTCGTATTCAAGATCGTCTTCTACGGCCCGGGTCTCGGAGGCAAGACGACGAGCCTCAGGCACATCCACACGTCGACCAACCCCGAGAACCGCGGGAACTTGATCTCGCTCGCGACCGATACGGACCGGACGCTCTACTTCGACTACTTGCCCATCAAGCTCCTCAAGATAGGGGACATGGGCGTCAAGCTGCAGCTCTATACGGTGCCGGGGCAGGTCTACTACGCCGCCACGCGCAAGCTCGTGCTCAGCGGCGCCGACGGCATCGTGTTCGTCGCTGACACACAGACGGCCCGGTACGATTCGAACCAGGAGTCGCTCGACGATCTCAACCGGAACCTCGCCGAACAGGGACGCCAACTGAGCCGAGTGCCGCACGTGTTCCAATGGAACAAGCGGGACTTGCCGGCGCTCGTATCGGTGGACGAACTCGATCGACGACTGAACCTGTTCGGCGCCCCGGCAGTGCCGACGATCGCCACCTCGGGCGAAGGGATCTTCGACCTTCTCGAGCGCATCAGCCGGCTCGTCGTAGAGGGGTATCGGGCCGATTTACCCGGAGTCACACGCAACGACGGATTCCCGCTCTTTCTCGACGCCGAAGAAATGGGGCTCGCCCTCGCGATCAAGGGACTTGCCGACTCGCAGCCAGGCCGAGTGCCGGCGAGCGCGCGGCGCGAGGCAGCCTCGCCGGCCGTGATGGCGCACCTTGAGGGGACGTTGCCTTCGCACACGCTCTCGTCGGCTCCGACGCCAGCTCCGTTGCGAGCTCGATCTCCGCAGCAGCCGGCGGCCGGCCCTCCGGCGAACCCCAAGCCATCGGAAGCAAACGGTGTTGCGTTCACGTTCGCCGAAATCTGGCCCGACGGCGATCGCGACGTCGCGCGACGGACCGAACGTGCGCTGTCCACGAGGGACGCCGTGGCCGCAATCGCCGCCTGCGAGATCCTGGTCGCACGAGTCCTGGCGGGGGTGTGGACGCAGGTCGGCGACGAGAAGCGCTCGCTCGATCCCGCCACCATGGTGATGCTGCTCGGCTTGGATGGCCCTCGTTACCTCGAATTCCTGAGCGTCGTTCGCGCCGCGCGGTCGCAACCGCCACCGACGCTGCATGACGCGCTCGGGTCGTACGCGTTCGCTCTGGAAGCACGCCTGGCGTTCGACCGCACCCGGCGGGACGGGTGATGCTACATGCCGGTCACGTGCACGATGAGCTCGCGCCGATGGCCTTCGCGCCGGTGCTCCCATACGTAGAGGGCCTGCCAGGTCCCAAGCCCGAGCTCACCGGACACAATCGGGATCGATTCGCTCGAGCGCGTGATGGCGGAGCGCAGATGGCTTGGCATGTCGTCCGGACCTTCGTCGTCGTGTTCGTAGGCGCGATCTTCGGGCGCGACGGCATCCATCCATCGGCCCAGATCGCGCAGAACCGCAGGGTCCGCGTTTTCCTGAACGACCAGCGACGCGCTCGTGTGGCGCAAGAAGACCGTGCATAGCCCGCTGGTCACACCGGCTTCCGCAACGACGCGGGCGACGTCTGCGGTAACGTCGTAGAAACCGCGGCCGCGGGTCAAGCAGGCAACTGTTCGCTGGTGCATCTTCATGGCCCACCGGCGTCGATCGCACACATGGCCAAACTCGGAAAGACGCAGAACTGGCCGGCGCACACGGCAGGGTCAAGGCAGTCGAGTCCCTGGCTGACGTCGCACGGGTCGCCGTCCATCTCGGGCGGAAAACAGACGCCGTAGCACGTGGCGTCGCCGCCGCAGGTCGTGGGCGTCGACGACTCACCGCACGACTGGTTGTACCCAATGACATCGAAATCGGCGCAGCGCCGAGTGGCATCGCAGTATTCGGCGACATCGGCGCACGGGGAGCCGCCGGCGCAGCCCTCTTCGATGCCCGTGAGCGGGCCGCAGCCATTGCCGCAAGGCTCCAACGGCTGGGCGGCCGGCGCGCAGACGCGCTCTGCGGCACCGCCGTCGGACTCAGGCTCGCAATTGAAGCTCGCACAGTCGACCGCGGCGTTGCACGACTCGCCGACCGCGCGCGCGCAAAGGACGCCGGATGCGTCGGTCCCCGCATCGCAGTCTTGGCCGAGCGAACAACGCGCAGCGCACGGATCCGGCAAGCACGTGCCGCACACCCCCGAGCACACCCCACTCTGGCACGCTTCGTCGAACACGCAGGTGCCACCGCTGGGAGTCCGGCCCGAAGGCAGGCAGTCCAGCGGAAGATACGCGACCGACGAGCTGCACGAAGGCGGGTACTGGCACGATTCCAACGCCTGTTCGTTGAAGACCACGTTCGGATCGGACGCCACCAGTTCGCACAAGATCGTCGATCGCGCGACGCATTGATCCTGGCTGACCCACGGCGAGTAGGGTGGACAACGAGCCTCGTACGCGCAGACGGTCAGCGCCCACGCCCCGCAGGCGGATGCATAGCGGGTGCTTGGATCCCCGGCGTCCACGGGCAGGATAACGAAGCTAGACTGGCCGCTGCACCCCAGAAGCGAAGCGGACAGACCGAGGGCACGAAGACGGGCCCGCCGCGGCATCGACCCAGCGTATGACGTCCGCCGCAAGCGCTCCATGCCCGTGAAGATCGTGCAATCGACGTCGTCGACCGATTTGCGGCGACCAACGGCCAGGCCTTGTCGACTCGACACCGCGGAGCCATCGCGCCACACACACCGGGTGCGCCGTTGCTGGGCGGCGCCGACAGGCCTGGTGCTGTTGCTCGCTTTTCCCGTGCCGACCGCGACCGCGACCCCGACCTCGACTACCCCGACCGCGACCGCGACCTCGACCTCGACCCCGACCCCGACCTCGACCCCGACCCCGACC
>Ga0187863_10000236_pt1 | contig 48981 bp, 38 predicted proteins | sample June2016WEW_11_1_FD_132975 | JGI IMG/M metagenome (GOLD analysis project Ga0187863, IMG submission 132975) | Peatland microbial communities from SPRUCE experiment site at the Marcell Experimental Forest, Minnesota, USA - June2016WEW_11_10 | ecosystem: Environmental > Terrestrial > Soil >...
GCGCCGCGCTGGACGGCGCCGCACCGGCCGGCTCCGCGTCGACTGCCGTTTGGAGCATGCCCTCCGCGACTTCGAACCTCGCATGAATCGACAGTGCCCGGTCGGCAGTCAACAAGCTGTAGCACACGCTTTCCAGGGGTTCTTGCGCGGCCTCACGTCCGCCCAGAGCACGTGCGATGGCGCGCGCGCAGCGCTTCGCCTGCGCATTGGCCGCGGAGGCCGCCTTCGGCATCGGGTCCGCGATGCAGGCATCGCCGATCACATGCACATTCGGCACCCGCGTTGACTCAAACCCCTCCGGATCGATCGGGCACCATCCGTGATCCGAGGCAAGGCCGCTCTCGACCGCCAGCTGCGCCGGCGCCTGCGGAGGGATGATATTGATCACGTCGGCGCGAATCACGCCCTGCGAGGTGGACAACGTCATGGTGGCAGCGTCGACGCGCTCGACTGCGCCGCCGTCGACGACCGGGACCCATTCGATCATTCCCGGATACAGCTCCCGCCACGCATCGGTGAACACATCCTGTTTGGGAAAGTGATTGTTGGCGTCGAAAATCATCACCTTGGCGCGGGGATTGCTTCGCTTGAAGTAGTCCGCGAGAAGACTCGCCCGCTCGAACGGACCCGGCGGGCAACGCATGGGCCCCGTCGGGACGCTGATCGCAACCACCCCGCCCGGCCGAAGTCTCGCGATCTGCGCCGCCAAGATTTGGGTCTGCACGCCCGCCTGCCATGCGTGAGGCAGGGCCGTCGCCGCGGCTTCCGTGTAGCCCTCGAGCCTGTCCCATAGAAATCGGATGCCCGCTGCGAATACCAGGCGGTCATAACCCCTCGCAGGTCCCCGACCCAAGGTGATCGTGCGACGCTCGCCATCGATCGCAGCGACGCGGTCGCGAATCACCCGCACTCCGCGCCGTTCGAGACCCGATCGGGTGACGGTCAGCGAGTCGAGCGTGCGCAGACCGACCAGCGCTGCGTTGCTCATCGGACAAGTCACGTAGACGCCGTCCGGATCGATCAACTCCACCTCGAGCGCCGGATCCAACGCGCGCAACTGCAAAGCGCAGGTCGCCCCGGCGAATCCACCGCCGATCACGACCACGCGCGCGCGCAGCGGCGCGCGCACGGCGGGGCGCGCCGGCTGCATACCGCCAAGTCCGGCCGCCGCGGCCGCGACGGTCAATTTCAGAGCGGTGCGACGGCGCACGTCATTCCCACTGCAGCTCCTCGTATGCACGTGCCACATTGCGCGGATGCACGTCCTGCCACAGCGTCCATCGGCCACGCTCGGAGAGCGCGACATGATCGATGGCGTCCTGCATGGACTGACCTCGGGCCAGTTCGTCCCGGACGCCTTGGTCAAGGGCCAAAAGGTACGCACGCTCGCGGGTCAACGAACCGGCAAGATCCGAGCTCAGGCTGCCGTGCCCCGGAATCACGAGCCGCGAATTCATCCGCGAGAGACTGTCGATCGCCGCGAGCCATCCTTTGAGATTGCCGTCCAGCGCCGGCAGGCGCTCGCGAAATACGAGATCGCCCGTCCACAGGGTTCCGGTGCGCTCATCGTACACGGTGAGATCGCAGTCGCTATGAGCCGTCGGCCACGCGATGAGACGCAAAGTGCGGTGCCCCAGGTCCAGCGACAGCTCGCGGTCGACCCGTTGATCCGGCCCCACGACCTGCTCGGCGCTCGGCGCCGCGTCGAAATCGGCGGCGTATTCTTTCATGAAATACGGGCGGTTTCGAATCATTGCATCGGCCAGCGCCGTATGCCCCACGAAGTGCGGCTTGTCGTCCTTGAATGCGAAATTGCCGAGCACGTGGTCGACGTGCGCGTGCGTATTGATCACGTAGCATACGGGCAGCGCAGTGCGGCGCAGGATCTCGGCCTTGAGTTCGCGTCCGATGTGCACCGAGCCTCCGGTGTCGATGACCGCAATGCATCTTGAGCCGACGATGAAGCCGATGTTGGCGATGTCGTCATGACCCGGCACGTCGAGCGGGAGGTTTCTCCCCAGATGGACATAAACGCCGGGCTGCGGCTCGGTGAGATTGAACTCGGAGGATGACGGGCCCGGTCCTTGTGCCGCAGCGACCGCCCCGGAGACGATCGCCGAGGCGATCAGCATCGGCCCGCAGAGTCGCGTCGTGAACGACGCCACGGCCCGGCAGGCGTCAGCGATAGCCGCCATTCATCGCCGACCCGGTCCGGGCAGCTGACGCGCTCGGGTTCGTGGTCTGAGTGCTCCCGATATAGTGCGCTTGCGAAACGGAGTCGACCGCATCGATGCTCACCGGCAGCAGGAGAGATTGGTCGGAAGCGACCCTGAAGGTCGGGTTCTCGCTCACGGATATGCCGCTCTCAACCTCGAGCAAGGGAGCCTCTCCCGCCTTGATGAGGATATGGGAGATGTAGCGCGCCGGGATCGAGTCCCCCGTGCGTGGATCTATCTGGAAACCCGAGCTGTTGGGATGGCGGATGCTGACCAGGATGGATTTGTCATCCGCGGCAGGCCGCAATTTGATCTGCCCGAGAACGCCTCCCTGCGAGGAATCCGTCGGGGGCGCGGAGCATCCGCCGCTCGCCTTGACCCAGGCGCTGCGCATCTCGAGGCTCCCGTCCGAGGTCTCCGCGACCACCCGCACCGATGTGAAGCGGTCGATGCGCACGTGCATGTCGATCTCGGTGATGGGCGTTCGGGCGAAATCGAACGTCGCGACCAGCGGTGAGGGGTTGTTGTCCACGAAAACCCTGACGCGCTTCACGCGGCGCCCGCCATCGTCCGAGAAACGCAGCGTGAGCGGCGTCGAGGCGGGATCCGGCGTGTTGCCGGGCACCTCCAGGCTCATATAATTCTCGTCGACCAATCCCATGGATTGGTCGCCGTAGTACTTCGCGCGAAGCAACTGCCAAGCTGAACCCGAGGGCTGGGAATCTTCCTCCGCGAGCACCCCATCGACGATTCCGAGCGAGACAGTGCAGAGCGCCACGGCGCAGGCCAGGCGCCTGCGGGCCTTCGATTCAATCGCCGCTCGTGCCGCATGCCCATGGGCTCTTTTCATGAGGCCAGTTTACGCTTCTCGATCGGCAGCGGCAGGTCATGCGGCGGCGCGGATGATCGCGCCGCCGCATCCACCCCACACTCCTTAAAAGAACAAGATACCGCCAAGCGCGACATCGTTCTCGATCGCGACATTACCGTTCCACGCCTGCGCTTCCGTGTGAATGAATTCACCCACCAGCGTGAGACTCTTGGTCAGGCTGTAGTACGCCCCGAACACACCGGACTCGTTGCGATGGAGCAGATCGCTGGCGTAGGTCCCGGTCGAGGCCAGCGTGATCGGATTGATCCCATACGCCTGTTCGTCGCTCGCGAGCTTGAGCTCGGATACGCCGTAGCTCACGCCGAGCTTCAGCCGATCTATCTTGTAGGTGAGCTGAGCATAGCCACCGTCCGACTTGCGCTCGTTGCCCGCCGCCGAGGTGGCGAGGATGTACAACCCGGTGGTGCCGACGCCCTTGCCGTAATAACCGTACAGCACGCCCTCGAAACCGGCCACATCGAGTTTGACACCGCCATCGACCGCGGTGCCCTTGGTGCTGTTCTGAATGCCCAATGTGGTGTTTTCAGGAACGCAGAAAGGCACGGCGGGGGATACCACGGCCGCGCAGCTCGTAGGCGCCTTCGCCTGCTGAGTCACCGCATCCACCCAGACCTTGCCGCTCAGCGCGTCGCTCTTTGGATCGCCAAAGACGAAAGCGAGGCCGCCCTGCCATTGCGGCGAATTGTGCGAGGTGTAGCTGCCATCGTCCAACGGCGTGAAGGCGCCGATTGATGCCGTGAAGCCCCCGTAATTCGCCGTGGTATACGTGATCTGCGGGATCCAGTCGGTGTAGATGTAGCCCACGCCGATGCGGCCCAAACTGGTGTTGCCGGGCGCGGCGTTGCCCGCGGCCGTGCCGACGCCGAGAAGGGTCATGTCGTCGAGAATGGCATCCTTGCCGAAAATGCCGATGTCGCGTCCCATCTTCACGCTGCCCCAGCTCTTGTCGCCAAAAGTCAGGAACTCCTGACGAGCATCGATGCCGGGAGTTTGCAGCGCGGCCGGCAGACCGGCGCCGTTCACACCCGCCGCGGCGGAGCTGTTGATGCCGGGATACAGGCCGATGGTCGCGCTGATGTCGAAGCCATCCTGGCGCGTGCTCGCGGTGAACACGAATGCCGCGGGCAACAAGCCATTGCGTACCGAGGTGGCGTTGTCGCCGGTGCAGGCCAGGCCGCCGATCACCGCCGTGTTGTCACCGTGGTCACAGCTTGCGTTCACATAAAAGGCATTGATGTTGCCGGAGAAGTCCACCTTCCAATCACCGGCTTCGATATCGATTCCAGCGACCGCTTGGGCCAGTGGAACCAGGGAAATCGCCGCGCCGATGGCGATCGCATGCTTGATTCGCGCTTTCATAAACTCCCTCCGTTCGGTTTCTCGGGTTCTTTGTTGGCGTTGAGACCTAAGTCGACCGCGCCCTTGCAGCCTGGATGGATGCTTGCAAGAGCTGTACCAGCCACGCCACGAGAGAGGTGTGGACGCCTCAATCCGGGCGTCGGACGTCATTCGCAGCCCGTTTCGGGTGCGGAGAAACCAGCCTATTCACGGAGTCGGCGCAACCCCGCAGGCGGCGAGTCGATCGCTGACCAATCTGTGGCTTTGGCGCAAACGCCGGCGTGTTTACAGTTATGGGTGCGCCGCCATCGGAGTGTCCCGCCCGAGGGCCAGATATGTCGCACTCTGTCTTGGATTAGGAACAGAAGATCAAGCCGCCGGGGGGCACAGTGTGTAACACAGCGGCAGCGAGGCCACCGCCTCGCCCCGTGGCGGGCCAGAAGGCGCAAGTCCGCGCTGGCACGCAAGCTGCTGTGCTTCACGCTAGGGGTGGCGCATGCGCGGAGCTCGATTCTATTGAAAACCCGGGCGGCGGTTGCTTGGGAGGCCGGCAGACCCTTGGTGATCGAGCGGGTGGATCTCGCAGGCCCGGAGGCGGGCGAGGTGTTGGTGAGAATCGTCGCCTCGGGCGTATGCCAAACGGACGCGTTCACGCTGTCGGGTGCAAATCCCGACGGATTGTTCCCGACGATCCTCGGGCACGAGGGCGCTGGCATCGTCGAGGAAATCGGTAGCGGGGTCACCAGCGTGCGCGCCGGCGACCATGTCATCCTGCTCTACATGCCCGAATGCGGTACCTGCGAGGCCTGTCTTTCGAACAAGACCAACCAGTGCACCCGGCTGCGCGCGACGCAGGAGTTGGGACTGATGCAAGACGGCACGACGCGTTTCTCGCTGAAGGGCAAGCCCATCCTGCATTACATGGGTACGAGCAGCTTTTCCGAGCACGTCGTGTTGCCGGAGATCGCCGTGGCCAGGATCAATTCCGCGGCACCGCTTACCGAGGTGTGCCTTCTCGGCTGCGTCGTCACTGCGGGCATCGGTGCGGTACTCAACACGGCCCAGGTGAGTGCCGGCTCGACGGTCGCCGTGTTCGGCCTCGGCGGCGTCGGCCTGTCGGTCATCCAGGGCGCCGTCATGGCCCGGGCGGCACGCATCATCGCGGTCGATCTCAACCCGGTCAAATGGACGCTGGCCAAGGCGCTCGGCGCCACGGACTACGTCAATCCGAAGGAGCACCATTGTCCGATTCAAGCCGTCATTCTGGAAATGACCCGAGGCGGAGTCGATTATTCTTTCGAGTGCATCGGCAACGTTCACACCATGCGCGCTGCGCTCGAATGCTGCCGCAACGGATGGGGGCAATCGGTGATACTCGGCGCTGCCGGCTCTGGCCAGGAAATTTCCACGCGCCCATCCCAGCTCATGTCGGGGCGCCTGTGGCGCGGGTCGGTGTTCGGCGGAGTCAAGGGGCGCTCGCAATTGCCGGCGTACGTCGACCGATATCTGGAGGGCAGCATTGAGATCAAGCCGCTGATCAGCCGCGTGCTGCCGCTCGAGAAGATCAACAACGCGTTCGATCTGGTGCACGAAGGCAGCACCATACGCACGGTGATCGGTTTCTAATGTTCCAGCAGGATGCGATGCTTGTGAATTTTGCGGTACAGCGTGTTGCGGCTGATTCCCAGCGTCTGTGCAGTACGGCTGATGTTCCAGCGCATTCTTTCGAGTTCGCGCAGCAGCGCCGCGCATTCCGCTTCGCGAAGCGCCGCGGACGGCGAGCCATCCGCCGGCGCCGCTGCCGCGTCGGCGGACGCGGTGGATGCCGCCGCAGAGGGTGCGGACAAAGCGGGTGCGGCCAACGCAACCTTGCCGGTCACGGTCAGCACAGACGGTGAGTGGGTGTCGAGAATCTCCTGCGGCAGATTCGAGGCGCGGATGATGCCGTCGCGGCACAATGCCGATGCGGTGCGCAACGCGTTGCGCAACTGGCGGATGTTGCCCGGCCAGAAATACTGCATCAATTTGGCGAACGCGTCGTCTTCGATCCGGATGCAATTCTCCCCTCCGTTCTCCTCCCGCAGCAAGGTGCAAATCAGGTCGGATTTGTCGCCGCGGTCCCGAAGCAGGGGAAGATGCAGGGTGATGCCGTTCAGCCGGTAATAAAGATCCTCTCGAAATTGCCCTTCCTGGATCATCTGGTGCACGTCCCGGTGCGTCGCCGAGATCACGTGCAGGTCGACGGGAATCGGCTGATCGCTTCCGAGCGGAACGACTTCGCGTTCCTCAATGACCCGGAGCAGACGGGTTTGAAGCATCAACGGCATGTCCCCGATTTCATCCAGGAACAGCGTGCCGCCGTTCGATTGGAGGATCTTGCCGACGCGCCCCTCCTTCGCCGCGCCGGTGAACGCGCCGCGCGTGTAGCCAAACAGCTCGCTCTCGATCAAGCTCTCGGGAATCGCGGCGCAATTGACCGTCACGAAGGGCTTGTCCGCCCACAGACCCGTGCGGTGAAGCAACTTGGCGAACGCCTCCTTCCCGGTGCCGGTGGCGCCGTGGAGCAGAATGGGCACCTGTTTCGCGAACAACTGCCTGCCGCACGCCAGATTCTTGCGCACTTGGAGGTCTTCGCCGACATGCTCGCGCTCGAGGCTCGTCCCGTCGACCGCCGCGGTGGCGGGACGGACCGGCAGGGATAGATTGACGCCGCGCACGGAGGCGTGCAGCGGCGCTCGCGCGATTGCAAAAAAGCGCCGGCCATGCGCGAGGTCTCGCACGGGCCAAATGGCACTCGGTTCGAATTTCGCCCGCTGCTCGAGCGCCGCGAAGTTGAATTGGAAGAATCGGCCGATCGGTTCACCGACCAACGCCTGACGATTGGAACAGCCCAGCTGGACCAGCGCGCTCTCGTTGACGGCGAGTATGTTGCCGCTGTCGTCGATCGCCATCAGCGCTTCGTGCAGCAATCCCACGAATTCCGGACGGCTGTGGAACCGCAGGATCCAGGATTCGCCATATTCGCTCAGGAAGTTCCAGCGCGAGATGAGATGAGCCGACATGTTGACGAGGGCCATGGTATGGCGCTGGATGAGCCGGCTGTCGCTCGAATTCGCGGTGGACGCGTCGAGCACGGCCATGATTCCCCCGTGGGGGTCGAGAATCGGCGCGGCGGAACACGAAAGCGACACGTTGTAGCCGCGAAAGTGCTCCTCGCGATGCACCGTCACCGGACCGGCTTCCGCGAGACACGTGCCGATGCCGTTGGTGCCCTCGTGGCGCTCGTCCCATAAGGCACCCAGCGACAGCCCGGCATGCCGAAACTCGCGTTGCAGCGTCGGATCGGTGATGGTGCTCAATACCGTTCCCTGCGTGTCGGCCAAGATGACCGCAAAACCGGAACCGGCGATCTGCTCGTACAGACTCTCCATCTCGGCGCGCGCGACGGGCAACAGCTCGCCCAAACGCTGCTGCAGCTCCTTGACGGATTGGGTATTGAGGATGTTGCTCTGACGGGGTGCCGACGGCTCGATCCCATACTCGCGCAAACACCGGTACCAGGATCGGGTCACCAGCGGCTCTATTCCGGCGGGTTGAAGTCCGCTCTCGATCACATGAATGATGTGCGACGCGTGGTTTGTCACCAGTCGTTCTTGTTTCAAGCACTCCCCCTTGAATAAAGCATCGTCCGTTGACGCTCTCGCGCATCCTACGCCGCGCCTGCGTTTCAATTTGTAGCTTTTCCGCCACTATACAGATTTGCCACCCAGCCTGGAGGAAGCCTGTGCTGTTTTAAGTAAAGTCGCAATATGCGCTGCAACAAGGGCGCCGCAAGCGCCCGACGTTGCAGTTCGCACAGTGCTCGCCGTGAATCATCGTTCGGAGGCCGGCGTTCCGTATTTATAGCTCGGATCCCCGCTGTAATGCGCGCGCACGAAGGTGATGATCTTCCAAAGATCATCAGCATTCTTGATGATGGTTCCCATTGGCGGCATGGGTCCCACGACGTTCTCATGCCCGGTGCGGGTGTAGCCTTCCTTCTGCAACGAATCGCTGCCGAGGGTCACCAAGCGGAACAGCGTGTCGTCGTCGCCACCGTAGACCCAAATGTCATTGGTCAGCGCCGGGCACATGCCGCCGCCCGCGGAGCCTCCATGGCAGCCGCTGCAGCTATAGCTTCGAAACAAAGACTCGCCCTGCGACACGATATCCGTCTGGGTGTCTTTGTATGGATTGCTGAGCTTTCCTTTCGGCGTCTGCTTTTCGAGATCCGGCGGGGTTATGTTGGTGTAGTCAGGCTTGTCGTCGGCCATCACCTTGCCAAGCGTGGCAATTCCCGCGAGCGAAGCGAACATGATCAGGGCGGCTGCGATCGAAAGGCTTCTTCTCATCTACCATACTCCTCGTTGCTGGCGTTACCCAGATCAGCCGCTGGCCGGGGCGCCGCGCTGCGCGGCATCCTTGAGCAGCTGGATCAGGGCTTCATTGTTGTTTGCCTGGGCGATACTGAGTGCCGTGCGTCCATCTTCGCTGCGCACATTCACATCGGCGCCGGATTTGAGCAGGACGGCGACGACGTTTCGACGATCATTGGCCGCGGCGATCATGAGCGCCGTCACGCCGCCGGGATTCACGGCGTTGACCTTTGCGCCGTGACCTAGGAGCGAGGTGGCGAGCTCGCTCGAGCCCGACAGGGAAGCCAGCATGAGCGGGGTATACCCTCCCTTGGCCACCGCCGCATTCACGTCCGCGCCGGCGGAGACGAGCGCCTCGGCTGCTTTGATCTTGGCATTTTGGCAGGCGATCGCCAACGGCGTCAGGCCGGCATTGTCCACGGCATCGATTCTTGCGCTGTGCTTGATCAAGACGTTTGCGATCTGCGCACTGTCGTCCCAGGCCGCATACATGAGCGGGGTCCAGTGGCTCAGATTGGTCTGGTTCGGGTCGGCCTTGTGGTCGAGCAGCACCGTCGTCACGTCGACGAAGCCGAACCGCACGGCATTGACCAGCAGCGGGTTGCCCTCGCCGTCTTTCCAATCCACGTGCGCGCCATGCTGGAGGAGGTAGTTCACCCGATCCATGTCGTGGGCCACGATCGCATCCGCGAGCTCGCTGTCGGGGCTCGCGCCCTGCGCCAGCCACTTCTTGAGTTCGGCCATCCGGACACGACGGGCCTTCTGCACCTCCGCGGCGGTCTCGGTGACCGGTGGCGGCTCCGCGTACGGACCGTGCGAGGGAAGATCGCCCGACACCAGGCAATCCTTGCACTGCACCAGCGGAACACCGAAATCGACGAGGATCTGATGAATCTCATCCTTGTGCTGCTCGAGCGCGCTTTGTACCGCCGACTTGATGTCCGGGCGTCCGCGCGGCACCGCGAGCGTCATGTCGAATTCCATCGGAATCTCATCTTCCATCAGGTTGACCGGCTTGATGATCAGCGGCGCATGCTTGACGGCTTGATAGTATCCGGCCATCGGGCCCCACGCGGCCGCGATGTCGAGCGAGCCGTCGATCACCTGCTGCACTTGGTACGAGGGCTGATTCTCGAGATCGGTATCGGCGTTGTGGCTCAGGTAATGAACAACCGTGTTGTTCGCCACGCCGTGTTCGGACAGCGCCTCGCGGATCGCCGAGACCTGGAATACACCCACCCGCAGTTTCTTGAGCTCGTTGTCGTGCAGGCTCTTGATGTCGATGCCCTTGTCGTTGCGGTATGCGAGCACGAACGTCGAGCGGTACAAGGGTTTGGACAACACCTCGGCCCCTTCCGTATCCGATGCCATGTCCATCCAAACATCGCAGTTTCCCTCGCTGAGCGTGGTGCGCATGAGTCCGCGTTCGATCGAAGGCCGCCAGTAATAATTGACGCCCGTTCCGAGCGCCTTGCCGATCACCTGCGCGATCTTATTCTCGAACCCCTCGCCCGCTTGGTTGGAAAGCGGCATGTTGCCGGGATCCGCGCACACGGTGAGCGATCTCAAGTCCGCGCCGAGCGCCCCATTGCCGAGCATCGCGAAACCGCCAACGAGGGCGGCGAGCCCAATGCGGCGCGAGGTCTTGTGAATCATGGTGGATCTCCTCGATGCGTCATTGCGACGCCGGCTGCATCTTGGTTGAGACTCGCCGCGCGGGATAAGGTTTCACACACGCGCCTATCCCATGGTAATGCTTTGCCCCCGGTAGTTCGAGGGCTCACACATAAAAAAGGCCCGGCACCTCACGGCACCGGGCCAATTTCAACTATCTACTCGATCTCTCGATCACATCCCGGCGGCAGCGGCCGTCGGACTATCCGGCATCGAATTGCCGACCCGGAAGGTGAACAAAGTGCCGCCCTGGGGAATGTGATTGAGCCCGGCCGCCTTGGTCATGGCCGTTGCACCAATCGCCCCGAACTTGTCGTTGAGATCGAGACCCGCCGTCACCGGCAGACCGATCCAACCGCCGATGCCCGACCATATCGAGACATACTGCTTGCCCTTCACGGAATAGGTGATGGGGTTGCCGATGATTCCCGAGCTCAACTTGCGCGACCAGAGGATCTTGCCGGTTGCGCGGTCGACGGCGCGAAAATCGCCGCCGAGACTCCCGTAGAACGCGAGACCGCCGCCGGTCACCAGCGCACCGCCCCAGTTCGGATACTGGTCGGGGATTTCCCACTCGGTCTTGCCCGTGACGACGTTGAACTTCTTGAACTTGCCCGTCACGCCCGGCTTCTCCGGGTACATGTAGACGTTCGCGAACACGTAGACCGTTCCCTGTTGGGTGTGCGATCGAGCCTGGGGCTCGTCTTCCATGCACCAGTTGTTGGTCGGTACGTAGAAGTTCGCCGCATCGTTCGGATCCACCGCCACCGGCTGCTGATCCTTGCCGCCCATCGCCGAAGGACATGCCTGCGTGTTGCCGCCGACTTTGAGCGGCGAGTGCTCGGGCACCTTCACCGGACGGCCGGTTTTCATGTCGACCTTTTCGGCCCAGTTCACCGTCACGTACTTGTTGGCGCGCAGCAGCGTGCCGTCGGTCCGGTCGAGAACGTAGGCAAAGCCGTTGCGATCGAAATGCACCAGGGACTTGTGCATCTTGCCGTCGACTTCCAGGTCGACCAGGACGACTTCGTTGACGCCGTCATAATCCCACTGGTCGAAGGGGGTCATCTGGTAAACCCATTGCGCCTCGCCCGTGTCGATGTTGCGCGCGAAGATGCTCAACGACCACTTGTTGTCGAACTTGCCGCTGTTGCAATTCTCCTGCGTGATCGGCTCAGCGCAGCGATACTGCGGCGACCACAGCCCCGGGTTGCCGGTGCCGTAGTACACCATGTGCAGATCCGGATCGTAGGCATACCAACCCCACGCCGCGCCGCCGCCGCGCTGCCACTCATCGCCGGGGAACGTGCTGATTCCCAGATCCTTGCCGGCTTTGCCGTATTCCGGATGCTTCGCATTGGTCTTGGAGGTGAGGCACACGTCCTTGTCGCTGCCGGTGCTGTAGCACTTCCATGCCATCTTGCCATCGGCGAGGTTGTACGCAGTGACCGCGCCGCGCGCGGCGAACTCGTCGCCGCCGAAGCCGACGAACACCTTGTCGGCTGCGATGATGGGCGCCGGCGTGATGGTCTCGCCGTGTTCCGGATAGGCGCTCTTGACCACCCAGTCCTGCTTGCCGGTCGCGGCATCGAGCGCGATGACGTAGCCGTCCAACGTGCCGAACACCAATTTTCCGTCGGCATACGACAATCCGCGGTTGACCGTATCGCAGCAGGCCCGGGGGACCGCCGATTCGTCGCGGCCGCCGGTCTTGGTGTAGCTCCACGCCTGCACCGGATGGTCGGGATCGCTCAGATCCAGCGCCTGCACGATGTTGGGCCAGCCGCTCTCCAGGAACATCATGGGCTTGCCGCCCACATCCTCGATGACCAGCGGCTGTCCTTCGTGACCGCGCAGGGTGCCGCTCGATTGCGACCACACCATCTGCAGCGAATTCACGTTGCCCGTATTGATGTCCTTCAACGCGCTATAGCGCGTTAGATTCAGGTTGCCCGCCGGGGCTCCCCACTGATTCGGATCGCTGAAGCGTTGAAACTGTTCCGAGTCCGATGCCGCCAACGCTGCACCACAGGTCGTAGCGAGCGCTGCAACGGCATATAGGACCTTGACCTGACGTTTTGCTGTGAGCCATTTCATCTCAATTCTCCTGCTTAAGGTCTGAGCATTTCGCCGCTGAAGTGGCGAACGGCGCGCACCAAGTCCTGGATGCTGGGTGCCTGGGGAAAAAAGCGGATCTTGTGATTGTCATGCCTTCAAACTCCCTCCTTCACAATACGTTGTATTTGTCTGGCTGCACCGGTCGCGACCAGTCGGATCCCTGGGCAGCGACGCAACACCGCCGTGGATTGTGCTTATGATTAGCAATGCTTATGCCATCCACGGCAAATGCGAAATAAATACTGGACACGGACCGTAATCTTCCTAAATCAATAAGTTACGATGTAGCGAAACGACGGGGTCGACGACCGTAGAAGACGAACTGTGCCACGCACGTTACAGTCGGCTCGACGATTGCGCCGTTCGTGATGCGATGAAGCGGGCACTCTCGGAACGCCGCGCAACGTGTACGTGTCGACCCTCGCGATGCCGGCGGAGCCGCATCGACGCAAGTTCGAGTGGCGCCGGCGGCGTTGGCGGACGGGCGACGTGTGCGCAATGCGAATTTTTTGTACCGTTTCCGCGACGGTTCGACAGCCGACGGGGCAATTTGTAACGGACTTTAGAGTGACTCCCGCAACGGCATCGGCATCGCGGCCGCTACGCCCCGACCTTCCCACCCGCGCATCCGAGCAGTCTTCCCAGCCACGTGACGGCAGTCAGCCCGCTGTCTCCTCCAGCTCTCCCGAGTCTCCGGCATGTAATTTGCACGACATTTCACGACAAGGGGGAAGCCGGCGTCGACCGTCATATCGGCGGGTCGCAGATTGATGTTAGTTTTGACGCGTCGACCAATTCGGCCGCTTGGGCTGCGGCCGGTTACGCTTAACGCCAGTATCGAGAGATCAAATGATATGAAAACCAAAGCTGCAATTTGTTACGCGGCAGGCAAGCCGCTTGAGATCGCCACGGTGGACCTCGAGGGTCCGAAAGCCGGCGAGGTGTTGATAGAGCTCAAGGCGACGGGCATCTGCCACACCGACGAGTTCACCCGCTCGGGCGCGGACCCCGAGGGTCTGTTCCCGGTCATTTTCGGGCACGAGGGCGCAGGCATCGTCGTGGATGTCGGAGCCGGCGTCACCTCCGTCAAGAAGGGCGATCACGTGATTCCGCTTTATACGCCGGAGTGCCGTCAGTGCAAGTCCTGCACGTCGCAGAAGACCAATCTGTGCACGGCGATCCGGGCGACGCAGGGCAAGGGGGTCATGCCCGATGGGACGAGCCGGTTCTCCATCGGGAAAGAGAAGATTCATCACTACATGGGCTGCTCGACGTTCTCGAACTTCACCGTGCTGCCCGAAATCGCCGTGGCGAAGATCCGCGAGGACGCGCCCTTCGACAAGGTCTGCTACATCGGTTGCGGCGTGACCACCGGCGTGGGCGCGGTCGTCCACACCGCCAAGGTCGAGGCGGGCGCGAACGTCGTCGTATTCGGCCTGGGGGGCATCGGCCTGAACGTCATCCAGGGCGCGAGGCTCGTGGGTGCCAACAAGATCGTCGGCGTCGACATCAACCCCCGGCGCAAGGCGCTCGCCGAGAAATTCGGCATGACGCATTTCGTGAATCCCAAGGAAGTGGGCGACGACCTGGTCGCTCATCTGGTCAACATCACGGACGGCGGCGCGGACTATAGCTTCGAATGCATCGGCAACGTCGACATCATGCGGCAGGCGCTCGAATGCTGTCATCGCGGATGGGGAGTGTCGGTGATCATCGGCGTCGCGGGGGCCGGCAAGACCATCCAGACCCGTCCGTTTCAGCTGGTGACGGGGCGCGTATGGAAGGGCAGCGCCTTCGGCGGTGTGCGCGGACGCACGCAGGTCCCGGGAATCGTCGACTGGTATATGGACGGCAAGATCAACATCGATGATTTGATCACGCACACGATGCCGCTCGAGAAGATCAACGACGCGTTCGACTTGATGCACAAGGGCGAGTCGATCCGCAGCGTGTGTATTTATTAATCAATGAGGAGCTCAACATGACTGTCAAGATTCATCCTGCCGTCGACAACGGCGTCAAAGCAGGCACGCCCGGATTTTCCGGCGGGACGTTGTCCTGCAAGTGCACCACCGATCCTGTGAAGGTGTCGATCGAGGGCGATGTCCTGTTCAACCATGTCTGTGGCTGCTCGCAGTGTTGGAGACCAACGGGTGCGCTTTTCTCGATGATCGCGGTGGTGCCGACCCCGAAGGTCAAGGTGCTTGCCAACGGCCACAAACTGAAAGTGGTGGACCCGTCCAAGACCATTAAGCGCAACGCCTGCACCGTGTGCGGTGTGCACATGCATGGACCGATCGACAACCCGAAGCACGCCTTCAACGGACTGACCTTCGTGCATGCCGAGCGTCTCGACAAGAGCGGCTGGGCACCTCCGGCATTCGCCGCATTCGTCTCATCGGTCATCGAGACCGGCACCAAGCCGGAAGACATGAATGCGATTCGGGCGCGCCTGAAGGAGCTCAAGCTCGAACCGTACGATGCGCTCTCGCCGGCTCTGATGGACCTGTTGGCGGCCAATGCCGTGAAAGTGAACGGCGTCGCGAAGGCCGCCGCGTCGTAATTCGACGGCTCCCGCGGATCGGACCCAAGCCGTAACGGCCGGGGTCCGATCCGTTTTGCGATTGGCGGGCGCCCGCGGCGACGCGCCCGCCCCTTTTACCTCAGAACTTCTGACCGAATTGCAGCCACACGGTGCGCGGCTGCACCGGGCTCACGTAGGGCTGGTTGCAGGTGGTCGGTGTGCAGGCCGCGAATCGCGTCAGCTCACCGTACGTGTTGAAGGTGTTGTCGACCCGGACCTGCACTGCCAATCCGTTCTTCTCGACTCCCGCCGCCAGATTGACCAGCGTATATGGCGGCAGTTCGCCGAGATGCTGCTGCCCCGCCGGGCCGTTCTGGTAGAAGGATGGGAAGAGCAGCGGCACCGAGGCATCCTGATAAACGACGGCGGCCTGCGTATACGCGTTCCAAGCGCCGCTGAACAGCGGGAAGTTGTAACGCCCGACGAGATTCGCCTTGAGCCTGGGCGTGCCGGGCAAGCGCGTGCCTGCCGGCGCGTAGGGCCCTGTGACCACCGTGCCATCGGCATAGCCGATGGGAGATCCCTTCGCGCCGCTCTGCTGATTGGGACAGCTCGTGGGGAACACCAGGGTGAGCGTGCCGCAGAAGTTGCTGGTCAAGTAGGAATCCAGATAGGTGGCGCTGCCGGAAAGCACCCAGCCGCTTCCTATCAGCCATTCGAAATTGGACTCGATGCCCTTGCTGCGCGCGCCCGCTGCATTCTGCACCACGGTCACGCTGTTCGGGCCCAGATACGAGAACTGGAAGTCGTTCCAATCTTCCCAGAAGATCGCGCCGTTCCACCGCAGGTGCTCGTTGAACCACTGCGTCTTCCAGCCGATCTCGTAGTTTTTCAACTGATCCGATTGATAGGGCGGATAGATGGCGCCGATGTTCTTGTCGTACACACGATTGACACCGCCGGGGCGAAACCCCGTCGAGTAGGTCGCATAGACGAGGTGATCGGGATCGAACTTATAGCTCAATCGCAGCAGCTCCGTATGTCCGTCGGCCGATACGCTGGTGAGATTCAAATCGGTGCATGGCGCAAAATGAAACGGCGCGTACGTCGGATTTGCGGCGCCGCCGGTCGGGCCACAGGAGACTTGCCCGGAATGCGCGCCAAGTGTGTTGTCGTAGACCAGCGAATAGCCGTAAAACCCCTGTATCGAGTTGTCGTATTTGTATTGCCGGAATCCTCCGGTCAGCGACCATCCGCCGGCGATGTCCCAGGTGACCTGCGCGAAGGCGGCGGAATCGCGATCGACGCGCTCCTCGTCGGTGAGCCAGATGGAGTTGTTGTTGAGGCCGGGTATGGTGTAATTGCTGCCAAGGCCCTGTGGATTGTACGTGTAGGGATTTCCGCCCAATCCCGGCATCACGTAGTCCTCCCAGATCTCGTGGGTTTGACGCTGGGCGAACAGTCCGACGGTAGCCTTCAAGGGATACTGCTGCGGCGTGCTTACGCGAAGCTCGTTGCTCCACTTGGTGTAGTGGTTGTTCTCGATCACGAACTCCTGCCCCATGACTGGATTCCCGGCGTTGTTGACCCAGTAATGTCCTGAGCCGTAGTACTTGTCATACCAGAAGGAATAATCCGAATAGTCCGCGATCGAATGCTGATTGCGCACGAACCAGGCGCCGGCATAGGTGATGTCGAAATCGCTCACTTTGCCCTCGACCGTGAGCGCAGTCTGGGTGAAGGAATCCTGATCGTTCTCGGGACCCGAGTGCACGAGATCGAGCGGACCCACCGTCGGATCGTAGGCGAAGAATCCGGTCGCAGCGAGCGACTGCCCCATGAAGGTGGGAGTGACTGTCCAGTTGTCGCCCAAGTCGAGCTTCAGCGCGGCGCGGCCGCCGCGGGTCTCGCTCGTGTTGTAGTTCTTGCTGACATAATCGGCATTGCTCAGCGTCTCACCGCCGTTCGCGGCGCTCCACGTCGGAAAAGTCCGATTGCCGTTCACGATGCCGGCGTTCACATTGGTGCCCGCCACATTGTTGATATAGCCTGGATCATGCTCGTCCCATCCGACGATGCGCACCGCTGCTATCGGCGACAGCGGGATGTTGACGAAGCCCTCGGCCTTCCACCCGGCGCCGCCGCCGTTGGTGATCTGCTGTCCGCTGACATCGTAACTGGCCTCGAATTTGGTGGGATCCGGCTTGTTGGAGATGATGCGAATGGTGCCCGCCTCCGAGCTCGCTCCGTACAGGGTGCCCTGCGGTCCCTCCAGCACCTCGATGCGCGCGACATCGTAGACATGCACATCGACCGTGCCGTCGATGGTCGTCACCGGCTGTTCGTCGAAGTAGGTACCGACTGTGGGCTGCGAGCCGGAATGATTACCATCCTGGCCGGAGTTGATGCCTCTCATATAGACGTGGGTCGTGCCGACGCCGTTGCCGCCCTGCCCGATGCTTTTGATGGTCGTGACGCCCGCCAGATACTCCACGTAGGTATCGAGGTTCACGACATTGAGCTGCTCGAGCTTCTGCGTGCCCAGCGCCTCGATGCTGACCGGTACGTTCTGTAGATTCTCCGTGACCTTCTGCGCGGTCACCGTGACCTCCTCGAGTTGGTCCGTGGGCGCCGCCGTCTGCGCGCGGGCCATGGGCGAGACTCCGGCGAGGACCGCCGAGATTGCCGATGCGAGCGGCAGCTGACGTAGCACGAGCTGGTGAAAGTCGCCGGAACGAGTGCCTCGATGTCTTGAATTGAGTCGGCTGCGAGTCATGATGTTTCCCTATGCCCCCTACTGTGTAATTGATCGACAATCCCAGAATTTATTGGCGGCTCGTCCGCAACCCGCGGGTACTCCGCCAGAACCGGGCCCAGCGCCCGCTTGAGCGGCTCGAGCCAAGGTTCGTAATGCCGCCAGTGATCCATCCCTTCGGTGAAAATGGGTCGGCGTACCTGTTCCGAGCTCGCGGTACGGACCGGGCGCTCGTTCTCGTAGAATTTGAGGCAGCTTTCCTCGAATGGCATTCCGCAGTACTCGAGCAACCGGCGGACCTCGACCTCAGTGTCCTGGACCAGCGACTCGTAGAACACCCGATGGACGCGACCCGGCATGACCTGGTCGATGTGAGCCATGAGATCCACGTAGTCCACGTAGTAGCGGCCGATATCGCTCAAATCGTAGCTGAAATTCTGGCCGCGGGCGAAATGCTGCTTGAACGCCGAGAAACCGCAGCCAAGCGGATGCCTGCGAGCGTCGATGATCTTCGCGTTCGGCAGGATCAATTGAATGAGGCCGATGTACAGGAAGTTATTCGGCATCTTGTCGATGAAAAATGGCTCGTTGCTTTTGCGATGTACCCGGGTCGATGCGAGATAGCGCTCCCCGAGTGCGCGAAGATCCTGCGCCGATAGGGCCGCGACCGACTCGAAGAAGCGGCCATGGCGGGCGTCCTCCTCGCGACCGATGAGTTCTCGCGCAATTTGCGGAATGTCCGGGAGTTCGACCGTGCCCTGCACCAGGCTATGGCTCGCGAGGATCTGGTCGAGCAGCGTGGAGCCGGCACGCGGCAGGCCGAGAATGAAGATCGGCTCTGCGGACGCGGCGCCCTGCGATTGGCGGGCTGCGAAGAAATCAGTCGTGTATTGCTGCTTGCAGCGGCTCACGAAGCGGGTGTTCTCGTCGGCGCTGTAGGGATTTCTGAGGCGATTCTGTGCATTGCCGCTCGCATAGTGAACGAAGGAATCCGCGTAGTCGCCCTCGTCCTCGAGCGCCTTGCCGAGTGCGAACTCCAGATGAATTCGGTCCTCGTCGCCGAGATCGCCGCGATCGAGGACCTTTTGCATGGACAGGCGCTCGTCCTCGGAAAAGCGCACGGTCTTCAGATTGGCAAGGCTCCAGTAGGCCTCGCCCAACGTGGGTTCCAGCTCGATGGCTCGACGATAGGCTTCTACCGACTCTTCCTGGCGGCGAGAGGTGCGGAGGCCGTGACCCATGCTCATCCATACCTTGGGCTGGCGGGGAAACCGGCGCAGCACCTGGGCGTACAGCTCGACGGAACGGACGTAATCACCCATGTTCGCGAGGATTGCTGCTTTGAGATTTAAATGAGCCGGATTGTCCGGTTCCAGTGCGAGGAGCCTTTCGACTTCAGGCAATGCAGCCTCGGGCTTGCCCTCCCGGTTCAGCACGCCGGCATAGTTCTGTCTCGCCGCGGCGAAATTTGGGGCGAGCTCGAGGCAACGCTCGAGCAGCTCTCGAGCCTCTGCATATTGCCGCAACCTTCCCGCCACCTCGGCGAGCATGCGCAACGCGGCGACATCGGTCGGAAATGCAGCGAGGTGAGAGCGCAGCAGCGAATCAGCCACCGGCAAATCATTTTTCACCAGCGCCGATGCGGCTTCTTTCAAGCGGGGATCCTTCGCCGCTGCCGCGACGTATCGCACCCTCGCGTCCCCGGCGCCGGCCGGATCGCCGTTAGCCTGAAGATAATCGGCCAGCAGACGCCAGCCGTCCGCCGAACCCGGTTGCAGTTGCACTGCCCGGCGAAGCGCCGAAATCGCAGCTTGCAGCTGCCCCGCTTCGGCTCGCGCCACTGCCAACTCCAAGTGGACAGGCGTCGCGCCGGGCTGCTTTCGGCCCAGTGGCTCGAGGATTTCCAATGCCTGGAGCGTCCTTCCCGCGCGGCGTTGCGCCGCCCCCAGAATCAGTAATGCCGCGGGATGCGCGGGAGCCACAGTCAAGATTTCCCGTGCCTGTTCCGCCGCGAGGTCGGGATTCTTTTCCAGGAGTCGCCGCGCATGCGCAATGGCCATGTCGACCGACCCAAGGGGCTCTGAAGCAATATTCAATCGCGCACCCTGTGGCATCCCCGATGTTGTTATATGAGCTTATAAGAAACGCGTTGCGTTCCTTTGTCAATGCGGGAGTTGTTGCGAGAAAGATGCGGATTGAACGAACATCGAGGAAGTCCAAGGCACAGACTCGCAACTCGACTCGCCGCGCGGCCCGCGCAAGGCTATGCTATCCATCCGGGAAGCCATTCATCGTAGAGTAGGGTCGAGTCATGGGTAAGTTCGTCGGAATCACGGTCGCGCTGCTGCTGTTTGCCACTGCAAGCTTTGCGGATCCGCCTCATCACAAGCACCATCACCACCACGCGCATCACCATCATCGGGCGCATCCCAACCATTGATCGCTCATCGCCGTAGCGCTTGTCGCGGCGGCGATTTGGGTGATGGGTTGATTCAATGGTGAATCCGCCGAATTATCGGCGGAGCGGGTGTCGTTTGGCCGCGGTCCGCTCGATTCGACGAGCCCGATTGTTGCTTTTACGCAACAAGAACGGCACGCCGTCGTTGCAGCGCAATCCCGGCGCCCACGTCAGCGGAGGATGACATCCGCTGCGGTGTTTGGCTGATAACCACCGCGGCTTGCGTGGTCCCATGCTTGGGACGCCGCAGCGAGAAGGAGTTTGGCGGGCAGTGACGCGATCCCCACAGGTCGTCCTGCTCCCGGGCGAACTACCCATCACTCCCCCGAGCTCCTCTCGATGCGGCGAACTTCCCCCTTGCAGTCACACCTCTCGCGATAGACGGCATGCATCTGCGCGATAGAGATCAGCAATTTGACTTGGCGCCGCCGCCGGGACTACCGTCGCGGCGAATTAATCCGGATTTGGTTTCCGAATCCATCAAGCGGAAGGAGTAGTGAGTCGTGAATCTCAAAGGCAGTAAGACGGAAAAGAATCTGAAGGACGCGTTCGCGGGCGAATCGCAGGCGAATCGTCGCTATCTGTACTTCGCGGCCAAGGCGGACGTCGAAGGCTTCAACGATGTGTCGGCGGTATTTCGCTCAACTGCCGAAGGCGAGACGGGCCACGCCCACGGTCACCTCGAGTATCTGGAGGCGAGCGGCGATCCGGCCACGGGGCTTCCCATCGGCGCAACCTCGCTGAATCTCAAGGCGGCGATCGCCGGCGAGACGCATGAGTACACCGACATGTATCCCGGCATGGCGAAGAGCGCCCGCGAAGAAGGCTTCACCGAAATAGCGGACTGGTTCGAGACGCTGGCCAAGGCTGAGCGCTCCCATGCCAACCGCTTCCAGAAGGCGTTGGACAACCTCTAAATCAAGTAACCAGGCCCCCGCCGGGCCCAACCCGAGCGGGCTCCGTTCAGGAGCCCGCTTTTTGATCCCTGGAGACTCGCTGTGTCCGACGGACCGACAAGCCAAGGCCGCGAGGGCAGTCTCGAGGCGCCCACGCGCCACGCTCTCGCTTGGCAGGATCCCGAATTCTACGATTCGGCCGCCCTCGAAAAGGAGCTCGAACGCGTCTTCGACATCTGCCACGGCTGCCGTCGCTGCTTCAACCTCTGCAATTCCTTCCCGACGCTGTTCGACCTCATCGACGAATCCAAGACCGGGGAGCTCGACGCCGTCGACAAGAAGGACTTCGCCAAAGTCGTCGACCACTGTTATCTCTGCGACATGTGCTACATGACCAAGTGTCCGTACGTGCCGCCCCATCCCTGGAACGTCGATTTTCCGCACCTCATGCTGCGAGCCAAAGCGGTCAAAAATCGCGATGGCGGCGTGCGCTGGCGGGACAAGGTGTTGAGTTCGACCGACACGGTGGGCAGGATCGCCGGAATACCCGTGGTGAGCGAGATCGTCAACGCGGTCAATGCAAGCTCCCTGGGGCGACAAGTGCTCGATGCAGTGCTCGGCGTGGATCCGCAGGCGCCCATCCCGAAATACCATTCCAAGTCGCTGCGCAGCCGCTTGAAGCGGACTTCTGCGCGGGCTGACGCACCACAGATTGCGGGCACCACCCGCGGCAAGGTCGCGCTCTTCGCCACCTGCTACATCAACCGCAATGAACCGGGCATCGGTCTGGATCTCGCCGCAATCTTCGAGCACAACGGCATCGAAGTCGCCCTGGCGGAACGCGAGAATTGTTGTGGGATGCCGAAACTCGAGCTTGGCGACCTTCAGGCGGTCGCGGATCTGAAGATCAATAACGTACCGCCGCTGATCGCCATGATCGAGCGCGGCTACGACATCGTCGCGCCCATTCCCTCGTGTGTGCTGATGTTCAAGCAGGAGCTGCCGCTCATGTTTCCGGACGATGCGGACATCGCCAGGATCAAGCGGCACATGTTCGACCCGTTCGAGTACCTGGCTCAGCGGCACAAGACAGGCCTTCTGCGCACGGACTTCAAGCGGCCATTGGGCACGATTGCATACCACGTGGCCTGCCACCTGCGCGTCCAGAACATCGGTTTGAAGACGCGCGACATTCTGCAGCTCGTCCCGGGTACCACCGTGCAACCGATCGAGCGATGCTCCGGTCACGACGGTACTTATGGCGTCAAACGTGAATTTCGAGAGACATCGATGAAAATCGGCAAACCCGTGATCCAGAAGGTCGAATCGAGCAAGGCTGACTTCTATGCCAGCGATTGCCCGATGGCGGGCCATCAGATCGAGAGCGGCCTCCCTGACGGCCGGCCGCCGACCCATCCTTTGACGCTCCTCAAAATGGCCTACGGACTCTGACACCATGGAAAAACTATCCCGAAGCGACTTGATGAGCCTCGAGCAGTACTCGATCGAGCGCTTGCGCCTGCGCAACGAGGTCATCGCGCACAAGCAGCTGCGCAACGTCCCAGTCGGCTCCAATATGACCTGGTGCTTCGAAGATCGGACCACGATCCGCTATCAGGTCCTGGAGATGCTGCGAGCGGAGCGCATCTTCGAGAGTGCGGGGATCCAGGACGAGCTCGATGCCTACAACCCGCTGATCCCAAGCGGCAGCAATTGGAAGGCGACGCTGCTGCTCGAATTTCCGGACGCAGAACAGAGGCGCGTGGCCCTCGGGCGCTTGATCGGCGTCGAGGACCGCTGTTGGGTAAGGGTCAGCGAGATGGACCGCGTGTTTGCGATCGCCGACGAGGATCTGGAGCGGGAGAACGAGGACAAAACGTCCGCCGTGCATTTCCTGCGATTCGAGCTGACGCCGTCCATGGTGCAGGCCATGAAGAGCGGCGCCACCTTGAGCATCGGCGTCGATCACGAGCACTACCGGCACTCGGTGAGTCCCCTGCCGGATGCGGTTCGCAGCGCGCTCGCCGGAGATCTGGACTAATCCAAAAAACGGATTAACGTCGTATGCTGTGAGCTTGCGGAGAATTCCAGGGATGTCGAACGAAAAGGCCATGCGGCGCGAAGTCGGCGCAATCGCATTGATGTTCACCGGTCTGGGATCGATCATCGGCTCCGGTTGGCTGTTCGGCGCGTGGCGCGCGGCCCAGCTGGCCGGTCCCGGCGCCATTTACGCGTGGGTCATCGGCGCCGCGATCATCACGTTCGTGGCCGTCACCTATGCCGAGCTCGGCGCCATGTTCCCGGAATCCGGGGGCGCGGTGCGTTATGGACACTACTCGCACGGTTCGCTGGTCGGATTCGTCGCCGGCTGGGCCGCCTGGATCGCCATCGTGTCGGTCATCCCGGTGGAGGCGGAGGCCTCCGTTCAATACATGAGTTCATGGCCCTGGAGCTGGGCACAGGGGCTCTACATGCACTCTGCGCAGGGCCACGGCGAGTTGACGGTGCCGGGGCTTTGGATCTGCGCGGTGCTCGTGGTGCTGTATTTCCTGGTCAATTTCTGGAGCGTGAAGGTATTCGCCGGCACCAACAGCGCCATCACGTTCTTCAAGCTGATCGTTCCTGCCGCCACCGCGATCGCGATGATGTGCACGGGTTTTCATTCCGCCAACTTCCACGTGGGAATCCACGGCGGCGCGTACGTCGGCGATCTCGCCTCCATCCTGACCGCGGTGGCGACCTCGGGCATCGTATTCAGCTACAACGGATTTCAAAGCCCGGTCAATCTGGCCGGAGAGGCGCGAAATCCGGGCCACAGCATACCCCTCGCCATCTTTGGATCGCTGGCGCTCAGCACCGTGGTGTATCTGCTGCTGCAGATCGCGTTCTTGGGTGCCGTCGCGCCCGAGCATCTTCACGAGGGCTGGTCGGCGCTCGAATACAGCTCACCGTTCGCGCAGCTCGCCCTTGCCCTGAATCTCAACTGGCTCGCGCTCTTGTTGTACGCTGATGCTTTCGTCAGCCCGAGCGGAACCGGGACGACCTACACCGCGACCACGGCGCGCATGATCTACGCCATGGAGCGCAGCGGTTCGCTGCCGCGGATTTTCGGCCGGTTGCACGACCGTTTTGGAATTCCGCGGCCCGCCATGTGGTTCAACCTGCTGGTGTCGTTCCTGTTCCTGTTCTTCTTTCGGGGCTGGGGGAAGCTCGCCGCGGTCATCTCGGTCGCAACGATCATCACCTATCTCGTGGTGCCGGTCAGCGTGGCCGTACTGCGGCGCACGGCGCCCGATGTCCACCGCCCGCTGCGCATGCCCGGGCTCGCCATCCTGGCGCCGCTGGCGTTCGTGCTCGCGACGCTCATGCTCTACTGGGCGCGCTGGCCGCATACCGGGCAGATCATGCTGCTGCTCATCCTGCCCATGCCCATCTATTTTTACTCTCAAGCCAAGGGCAACTGGGTCGACTTCGGCCGGCATCTCAAGGGAGCCTGGTGGCTGATCGCCTACCTCACTGCGATCGTCGCGCTGTCGTGGGCGGGCAGCAAGGAATTCGAGGGGCGGGGCTACATCGGCTACGGCTGGGACCAGTTATGCGTGGTGCTCGTGTCGTTGTGTTTTTTCTACTGGGGCCTTCGCAGCGGGTGGCGAACTCCGGCACTCGCGGCGCGCGCTGAATCGAACTCCTCCCACAACGCGTGAGCGCTGCGCGCCGCTTGAATGTGCTGCTGCCCACGCTGGGCAGCGCCGGGGATGTGCACCCGTTCATTGCGTTGGGAACCGCCTTGCGCGCTCGGGGACACCGCGCGACCATCCTCACCAATCCGTTTTTTCGAGAGAGCATCGAGGCGCAGGGACTCGAGTTTCTGCCGGTCGGAACCGTTGCGGACGTGCAAAGCGCGATCTTGGATCCGGATCTGTGGCACCCGAACAAGGGCTTCGAGGTCGTCGCGCGGCGCGTGATCGTCCCCGCCACAGCCGAGATTTTCCGCCTCATCGAGAATCACGCGGATTCCGACACCGTCGTCGCCGCCTCGAGCATCTCATTCGGGGCGCGTGTGGCGCAGGAAAAGCTGGGATTGCCGACGGCGAGCATCCATTTGCAACCCACGGTGATCCGCAGCCTCATCGATCACGGGATGTTCGGGACTTTGAGAATTTCGCCCTCGCAACCGATGTGGTTCAAGCGCGCGCTGTTTCGGCTCATCGACTGGGCGGCCATCGACCGGCTGCTGCGAAAGCCCCTCAATGATTTTCGTGCGACGCTGGGTCTGTCCCCGGTCAGCCGCGTGCTGCAGCGCTGGATCCACTCGCCCGAATGCGTGATCGGAATGTTTCCGGATTGGTTCGCGCCGCCGCAGGCCGACTGGCCGCCAAACGTGCACTTGGTGGGTTTTCCTCTCTGGGACGGCGGCGGAGATGGTTCGCCGATGGAAACGCAGATGTCCCGCGAGGCGCGAAATTTTCTCGATGCCGGTGAGCCGCCGGTGATCGTGACGCCCGGCTCGGCGGCGGCCACCATGCAAGACTATTTCATCGAGTCGATCGCCGCCATCCAGGAACTCGGCCTGCGTGGGATGCTGATCACGAACTATCCCGCCCAATTGCCCGCATCGCTGCCGCCGGGGATCGCGAGTTTCGGCTATCTGCCTTTCAGCGAGGTGCTGCCGCACGCGGCCTTGCTCGTGTATCACGGCGGCATCGGCACCCTCGCCCAAGCCGTCAAGGCGGGCGTGCCGCACCTGGTGGTGCCGAGCGCCCACGATCAGTTCGACAACGGCTGGCGCATTGCGCGGCTCGGGCTCGGACGTTCGCTGCCGCGCACCCGCTATCGCGCGATGCGGGCCGCCACCGAGATGAGCGCCATCTTGCACGACCACGGGGTGGGTCGCCGCGCCCGGGACGTGTCGAGCCGAGTCCAGTCGGCCGATGCGCTCAGCCGGGCCTGCGAATTGATTGAGCAGTTGAAATAGGGCCGCGTTTCCCGCGTCGCAGCAACGTCCTACCGCGCCCCTTTGAACACCACTTCAGACGCTCCATTCTGTGACGCCGTGCCGCCGCGCGCGGTCATCCGATGGGCGCCTCACGCGTTGCTCGGTTAATCGCGACTGGGCGATGCAGGAAACTCGCTTGGGAGAAATTGCCGATGAAGCGCTTTGCCGCCGGCCTATTGCTCGGCGTTTCGATCACCGCCGCCGGCAGCGCGACGACCGCGATGTCGGCGGCCGCAAGCCCGGTCGACGAGGCTCTCGCCGCCGTCCAACTTCTTCGCGAGGGAGGTTGTGGCGGAATCGTCCCCGCGGTGCGCCCGCTCAATCACGATGGCCTGCTGGATCGAGCAGCCGCGCAATGGGCATCGGGTCAAACGCTCGCGTCGGCGACTGAAAACAGCGGGTATCGGCCCGAAGCTGCGGCCGGCGTGCACTTGACCGGGCCGCCATCCGCGGCGCTCGAAACCCTCAGACGATCGGATTGCGCCACGCTCACCAATCGCGGCATGCGCGACGTCGGCATCCATCATCGCGGCAGAGACACGTGGATCGTGCTCGCCTCGCGTTACGTCGTGCCCTCGCGCACCGAGGCGCCCGTGCTGGCCGCGCGGGCGCTCGATCTGGTGAACGAGGCGCGTGCTCGGGGAGCGCGTTGCGGCACGCGCTGGTTCGCTCCGGCGCCGCCGGTGCGGCTGTCGGGCACGCTGGATGGCGTCGCACTCGGTCACGCGAACGACATGGCCGAACATGACTACTTCGAGCATGAGGATCTCGCCGGCCACTCCCCGGCCGACCGCGTACGCGCGGTCGGATACCGCGAAACGCTGGTGGGCGAGAACATCGCCTACGGCCTCAAATCGGCCGACGACGTGGTGCATGGCTGGCTCGACAGTCCGGGTCATTGCGAGAACATCATGGATCCGCGCTTTGCGGAGATGGGCATCGCCTATGCGCAGGGGCGCGCGGTGAAGCACGGTCTGTACTGGGTGCAGGTGTTGGCGGCCCCGCGGGCTTGATTCCGGCGCCACGGCCTCGCACACTGTGCCGGCGTTCACGTCATCCGAAGCGAGGCCTGTGCGTTAATAGATACAGGGCCATTGCTCTGAAACGGAGAAAGCATGAAATCGTTACGTGGAATTAAGACTCTCGCGGGAATCGCCGTGCTATCCGGTGCGCTTCTCGGTGGCTGCGTGGTCGCACCCGCGCCAGGTTATTACGGCGGCGGCGCGGTCGTCACCGTTGCCCCGCCTGCGCCCCAGTACGAAGTGGTTGGCGTAGCGCCGACTCCCGGCTTCGTGTGGTTCGGCGGTTACTGGAACTGGGTGGGCGGACGTCACGAGTGGGTTGGCGGCCACTGGGGTCCGGGTCGTGCAGGCTACCGCTGGGTGCCGCATGCCTGGGTGCGTGAAGGCGGCGGCTGGCGAATGCATGAAGGCCACTGGGCTCGCTGATCGCTGATCGGCCTTGGAAGACGCCGCTGCCGAGATGCTTGCGCAGCGGCGTTTTCGTTTGCGACGCCGTTCAAAGTGCGACTTCGGGTATCGACGCAGACCGCGTTCCCTCGCGGGGCGCATTACTCTCCCCGTGATAGGTGAACACCAACGAGAATTTCACCGCATCGCTGAGATTCTTGCCCGCCGAGTGCAGGGTGTTGCAGTGGAAGAACACGGCGTCCCCCGGCGCGAGGCGCGGCGACACGGCCCGTCGGATGATCTCCCGGTTGGGCTCATGCTCGGCTCGGAAGAATTTTGCCTGGTCGAATCGTTCGGCCTCGAGCTTCATCCTATGGGATCCGGGCACCAGCCAGAGTGCGCCGTTGTCGACGTTCTCTTCTCCGAGGGCGAACCAGACGGAGACGAGATCCGCGCGCTGGAATGACCAATAACGGATATCGCGGTGCCATCCGGTCAAGCTGCCGTACTGCGGATGCTTGGTCATGAGACAGTTGTGATGCGCGCGCGACATCAGCACTCGCTCACCGAAATACGACTCCATCCATTCGCGCACGCCGGGCGCAACGGCCCGGGCGGCGAACACAGGATCCCGAGCGTACGCGTCCAAGAGTCTGCGCACCGTGCCGCCCCCGGCATCGCCGCGCGACTTCGGCGCCCCGGGATACTGTAGATCGGCCTCCAACTCGAGCGGATCCGCTCGCGCGCTCAATTGCGCCCGCGCGATTTCGTTGAGCGGGTTCAATGCCCCTTCGGGAACGAACCGCGGTACGAGGACGTACCCCTCCTCACGCAGCGCTTCGACATGCTCCATTGGCCGAATTTTACACCGAAGCGGCTGGGAGGCCGGCATCGGACGGTTACGCGCGGCGCAGTGGTCGTGACAGAGTAATCAATCGAAGCGTGACCGTTGCTGTAGAATTTCCGGCCCATGGCACGCCGCCAAGCCCGGATCAAGAACTACTTCGCCGAGAATCGTCTCTTCATGGTGCGCGGCATCGTGGCGAGCGTCATCGCGTTGGTGCTGCTTTTTTGCGTCGCCGGCCGGCTGTTCTATCTCCAGGTCATCAAGTACCAGTACTACTCGACCCTCTCCCAGGGCAACCGCATCCGTACCGAGCCTATTCCGCCCCCTCGCGGTCTGATCCTCGATCGCAACGGCGTGGTGCTCGCCGACAATCAGCCAGCTTTCAACATCGAGCTGGTCCGCGAGCAGGTAGGCGATGGCAAGGCCCTCGACGCCACACTCGCCCAGCTCGTCGACATCGGCGTGCTGCGCCCGGAGGAATTGGCCGCCATCCGGCGCACCGTCATGTCGCACAAGGTGTACGAGAGCGTGCCCATCAAGCTGCAGGTGGACGAGGAGCAAATGGCGCGCTTCGCCATCCACCGATTCCAGTTCTCTGGCGTCGATATTCGGCCCCGCCTGGCGCGGCATTACCCGATGAAGGAAATGGGCGTTCACGCCATCGGCTACGTGAGCGCGATCAACGAGGAAGACCTGAAGAAGATCGACACCGCCGAGTACGCGGGCACCAGCCTGATCGGCAAGCTCGGCGTCGAGGCGGCCTATGAGGCCGAGCTCCACGGCAAGCCCGGGTTCCGCGAGATCCTGGTGAATGCCGCGGGCCGGCCGGTCGAGCGGGCCGGCGAATACGCTCCGCAATTGCGCACCAAGGCGCCCGTCGCCGGCCAGGATCTCGTGCTGGGCATGGACGCGCGCGTGCAAAAAGTGGCGGAGGAGGCACTCCAGGGCAAGCGCGGTGCGGTCGTCGCCCTGGATCCCAAGACCGGCGACATCATTGCGCTGGCCAGCACACCAGGTTTCGATCCCAACGATTTCGTCCGCGGGCTGACGGTGCCCGAATACACCGCGCTCTCGACCGACATCGACGTGCCGCTGCTGAACCGCGCGCTGCGGGGCGCCTATCCGCCGGGATCCACGGTGAAGCCGCTCTATGCGCTGGCCGGCTTGAGCTATGGAGTATTTACCCCGGAACAGACGGAATTCTGCCCCGGCTTTTTCCAGCTCCCGGGCAGCGCCAACAAGTACCGGGACGATAAGAAGCATGGCTCTCTCGACATGCGCCATGCCATTTCAGAGTCCTGCGACGTGTATTTTTACAAGCTTGCCCATCAGATGGGCATCGACCGGATGGCCGAATTCATGAAGGCATTCGGCTATGGGTCGCTCACCGGAATCGATATTCCGGGTGAGAAGGCCGGCCTCTACGCATCGCCGGAGTGGAAGCGGCACGCGTTCAAGCGGCCGGAAGAGCGGGTGTGGTTTCCGGGTGAGACCATCAGCATGGGCATCGGCCAAGGTCCGATCACCGTGACTCCGCTGCAGCAGGCGCATTTTGCGGCGGAGATCGCCGAGCGCGGCAAGATCGTTGCCATTCCCCGCTTGGTCGCGGCCATTCGCGAGGCGGGATCCACGACGGTCATGCCCAAGAGGCCTGAATTTCTGAAGCCGGTGGGTCTTGGAACCGACGCGCAATGGTCGGTCGTGTACGACGGCATGATGGGTGCGTTAGGGCCCGGCGGCACCGCGTATGTGGCGGGCGTCGGCGCAAAGTACAAAATTGCCGGGAAGACCGGCACCGCGCAGGTGTTCACCATCAAGCAAACTGAAAACACCCGGGCGAAGATCACGGAGGAGCGCAAGCGCGACCACGCATGGTTCATCGCCTTCGCGCCGGTTGACGATCCGAAGATCGCGCTCTCGGTGTTGGTGGAGAACGGCGGGTTCGGCGCCTCCGCCGCGGCGCCTATCGCCCGCAAGGTGCTCGATGCCTACCTGTTGGGGCCGGACGCGGCGGCCGGAGCCGGCCCGGTCACAAGCCCGACAGGCGCCAGCCCCGCGGCGGCAAGCCCTGGCGTCGGGAGCCCGGCTGCTGAACCGAAGCCCGCGATCGCGCCGGAGCCTGCGCCGAGCAAGCAAGGCGCTTGAGCGGGGTCCGTCTGGGTAATCGTCAGCCCCCTCAGCTCACGGCTGAGGCTGCGTGCCGATGAACGGGCCGCGCTGCGCAGGTGGTACCGGTTTGCGACGGGTCTTGCGCCACAGATCGTACACGGCGAGCCCACCCGTCAATGCCGCCAGTGCAGCGAAGTAAGCGCGCGGGCCGAACGCGGTCATCAAGCCGCCCGCGAGCACCGGACCGATCGCCGCGGACGTCCCGTTCAGCCGCAGCAGCGCGCTGCTCGCTGCGACCATCTGCGAAGGCTCCAACTTATCGTTGACGTGCGATACGGCGAGAGAATAGATGGTCAGCACGAAGCCGCTGAACACCGCCGACAGCACGAGGAACACAGAGTGTGGCAGGTCGTGCACCGCGGTGATGATGCCGGCCACCACCGCGTCCAGCGTGCACACTGCCGCAATCATGGTGCGGCGGTCCATGCGATCGGAGAGCCGCCCGATGGGATATTGCGTCACCACCGTCGCCAGGATGCTCACGGCCATGAATCTCGCGACGCCGGCCGTGTCGAGCCCGCTGAGCCGTGCGTAGACCGGGCCCATTGAGAAGATGAACGCTGAAATCATGCCCGACACGGCGACCGCGACCACGCCGAGCGGCGTATCCCGATAGAGCTCTCGAAGCCGCACCTTGCGCGGCACCGCGTGCTCGGGAACCTGGCGCGACGAGACGACGATGGGCACCAGTGCCAACGAAATGAGCACCGATACCATCATGAACGGCGTTTGCGTGGCCGGATTCGAGAGCACCAGCAGGAATTGAGCGGCGCCGAGTCCTACATAGAGCACCACCATGTAGATGGCGAACAACCGTCCGCGGTTCTCGCGGGTTGCCCGATCGTTGAGCCAGCTTTCCGCCACCACGTAGATGCCCGCCAGGCAAATCCCGGTCACCAGGCGCATGGCGCCCCATACGAACGGGTTCACCCAACATCCCTGAACCAGGATCGCAGCCGAAGAAATCGCCGCCAGCGTCGCGAATACCCGGATGTGCCCGAGGCGGCGCAACAGCGGCGGTGCGATGCGTGTGCCGAGCAGGTACCCGAGGTAGTAGCACGACATGATGGCGCCGGTCACCACCGTGGGGAACCCCTCGAGCGTTGCGCGAACGCCGAGCAGCGTGCTCTGCAGACCGGAGCCCAGCATGAGCACACCCATGCCGAGGAGCAGCGGCCAAGTCGCGGCGATCGCGCGAGTCGGCAGCATAGCGGCGAGGGAATACGGTGCCGCAGCCGGCATCTCTTTCGACGAACTTTCCGCTACGACGCTCTCTCCGCTGTATCGCTCGGCCAGGGGCCGGCCGAAGGCAGGGCGGATTCTATCGGTTACTCGGCGCTTGCGCGAGCGTCGCGGACGCAGTCGCGGGTGCAGCCGCTGGTCGCCAACCCACGATCGCAACGATAGAATCCAGTGTTTGCCGGCTGAATTTCGAGGGGGGACCTCCATGCTGACGTGCGGCGAGCTTCTGGTGAAGCTCCTGGAAGATTTTGGCGTCGATACCGTGTTCGGTATTCCGGGGGTGCATACCGTGGAGCTCTATCGGGGTCTGCCCGCGACGCGCATCCGGCACATCACCCCGCGGCACGAACAGGGCGCGGGATTCATGGCGGACGGTTACGCCCGCGTGTGCGGCAAGCCCGGCGTGTGCTTCATCATCACGGGCCCCGGCATGACCAACATCCTCACGGCCATGGGCCAGGCCTACGGTGACTCCATCCCCATGCTGGTGATCTCGAGCGTCAACAACACGGAACAATTGGGCATGGGCGGGGGACGCCTTCATGAACTCCCCTCGCAGCGCAGCTTGAGCGCGAACGTGACGGCGTTCAGTCATACACTGATGCGTCCCGACGAACTGCCGGCGATATTGACCCGCGCTTTTGCCATCTTCGGCAGTGCGCGGCCGCGGCCGGTGCATATCGAGATTCCCATCAATGTCATCACGGCACCCGCCGATCACGTGAGTCGCAAGCTCGGCGCGATTCCGAGCCGACCGGCGCCCTGCCCGGCGGCCATCTTGCGTGCCGTCGAAGTGCTGAAGGCGGCGCGGCGCCCCGTGATCTTTCTCGGAGGCGGCGCCAGCCACGCCGCTGCAGAAGCCCGTCAGCTGGTCGAGGCGCTGGACGCGCCGACCGCCTGCACCATCAATGCCAAGGGCATTCTGCCGAAAGGACACCCGCTTTCGCTCGGTTCCAACACGTCATTTTTGCCGGTGCGCGAGCTCGTGCGGGCTTCGGATGCCGTACTCGCCATCGGCACCGAGATGGGTGAGACCGATTACGACCTGGTGGCTGACGGCAAACTTCGCATCGAATGCCCACTCGTCCGGATCGACATCGACCCGGAACAAATCAACCGGAATTATTCCGCGGACGTGGCGATTCTGAGCGATGCGAAGCTCGCGATCGGAGCGCTCCTCGCGCAGATCGAGAAGCGAGGCACGCCATCCCGGGAAAGCCCCGGCGCCAAGCTCACGGCGGAAGCTCGCGCACGTCTCGACGCACAGTGGCCCGCCGCCTGGCGGGGTCAGCGCAAAACCCTGGAAACGCTCCAGGATGCTTTGCCCGAGGCCATCATCGTCGGCGATTCGACACAGCCCGTGTACTCCGGCAATCATCTCTTCGAGGCGAACTCGCCGCACTCCTGGTTCAACTCGGCAACAGGCTACGGAACGCTGGGCTATGGATTGCCGGCGGCCGTGGGTGCAAAGCTCGCCGCACCGAACCGCCCGGTTGTTGCGCTGATCGGCGACGGCGGCATCCAATTCACGTTGCCGGAACTCGGCTCCGCAATCGAAGCGCGCGCGCCGGTCATCGTTCTGTTGTGGAACAACGATGGTTATGGCGAGATCAAGCGCTACATGCAAGAGCGCGGCATCCCGACCATCGGTGTCGACATCTACACCCCCGATCTGCTCGCGATCGCGAAGGGGTTCGGCTGCGGTGCCGAGCGGGCGTCGAGTCTCGATCACTTGCGCGAACTGCTGCTCAGGGCCGCCCGTGCGGATCGCCCAACGGTGATCGAAGTGCGCGAGGACGCGGATTTTCTCAAGGCGCAGGGTCCGTGACCGAAGCGACTCCTCCGTGGGTAGCGATCGCGTCCGAGGATCTGACCGCGGAAATCGATCCGCTCGGCGCGCAGCTCTCGCTGTTGCGCGACGGCCTGGGGCGGGATTTGCTCTGGAACGGTGACTCGGGCGTCTGGAAAGGACGCGCTCCACTGCTCTTCCCGATTGTCGGCGCTCTGGTTGGCGGCAGCTATCGGCTGAATGCCAATACCTATCGCTTGCCGCGGCACGGTTTCGCCCGCGAAAGACGTTTCGAGGTTATCGGCTCGACCGCCGCCAGCGCAGAGTTCGAGCTTGCGGCCGATCAGGCCACGCTCGAGGTGTATCCGTTTCGGTTTGCTTTGCAGGTCAAGTTCGCATTGGACGGCCCGACACTGGCCGTGACGGCACGCATTCGCAACACCGGCGATGAGCCGATGCCCGCGAGCTTCGGCTATCACCCGGCGCTGCGCTGGCCACTCCCTTTCGGACGAGAGCGGTCCCGCCATTTCATCGAGTTCGAGCGCGACGAGCCGGCGCCCGCACGGCGCCTGGATTCAGACGGTTTGTTGACGCCGGTACCGCATCCCACGCCGGTCTCGAATCGGCGCCTCGCCCTCGCCGATTCGCTGTTCCAAAACGACGTCATCATCTTCGATGCGATTCGCAGCCGCAGCCTGATTTACGGTGCCGACCAAGGTCCGCGGCTGCGGATCAATTACCCCGCCATGCCTTACCTCGGCGTATGGACCAAGCCGGGCGCGCGTTTCATCTGCATCGAGCCCTGGCATGGGGTGGCAGATCCGGAAGGATTCAGCGGCAATTTCGATGCGAAGCCCGGTGTGTTCGTGGTCCCGCCAGGCGCGGACCGTAGTTTCGAAATGTCAATCACCCTGCTCGACGGCTGATCAAAATTCGACCACGGCAGTCCGGGCGCACGGATTAGCCGCCCGCCTGGCGCAGGAGGTACTGCTGGTACGCAGGGAGGGCGATAGCAGCAACAATGCCCAATATAACAGCGCCGATTACGATAATTACTCCCCAGACTGACCAACGCCTTTGCACGTGGTTGAACTGCTCGAGACTCTCCCATCGCTTGTTCCGCCACGCCAGCTCACGGCCTTTGACGCCCAAATAGACGGCGACGAGGAAGCCTATATAAGGAATGAGCGCCAAAAGGCCGAGCCAGGTCTTGTTGAAGACGGCCCAAATCCAGCTGAGGAAAAAGGCCCCCCAGCTCCAACCGCTCACTCCCGCGGGCGGGACGATGCCTTGACCGCCGCCGGAATTGTTTTCGCCGGCCAAAAGAACATCATCGAGCTGCGATTGGGGCGGACTGTAGGGGTTTGGCATATTGCCCATCCGTGGTAGACATGCGGCCAAAGGCTAACCTTTAGCGGGCTGCAAATCCAGGGTCCGGTTGGGAGTGCGAGTACCGCGCCGGCCATTAAACCGCCCCGGCGGCCAGGTAAGTCTCACGATGGTGCATAATGATGAAAATTGCCAGCGTGATATCGGAATGAAACACAATCCACAAGTCATTGCATTCATGACGCCATTTCCCCACACGGTTGACGTCGACGCACCGTTGGAAGACGCGCACAAGATCATGCGCGAACACCGCTTTCGACATCTGCCGGTCACGACCAACGGAAGAATTGTTGGAGTCCTGACAGACCGGGATATCAATCTGATCCTGGGACCTGGCTTCGATAGCCCGGATGAGCGGGAACTGAAGGTTCGCGATGCCCACATCGAAGAGGCCTGCATCGTGCCAGCCTCGACGCCTGTGGCGAAGGTGGCACGTCTGATGGCTGATAATCGCACCGGGTCCGCGATCGTCACGAAGCACGACAAGCTTGTCGGAATATTTACGGTGACGGACGCTTGCCGCGCTCTCGCGGAGGTCCTGCATGATCACGACGAGGAGCCTGACATCGTCGCTTGAGCCCGTGTTAGCCGCGCAGAGTGCGAGACCAGCGCATATGGCAAAGACCGGGCGGGCAAGGGCCGCTAAGACCAAAAGTTCGGGAGACAGGGCAGCGACATCAATAAACACTGACGACATCAGGAGCAACATCAACAGCGTGGCGTGAAAAATCAGCCAGCGCTTTCGCACAGGGACGACCGCAACGGATGCAAACATGGCGAAACGATCTCGATGCGCAGGCAAAATCAAGATTGCAATCGAGCCAACGTACGCGATAAGGAATCGAAATAGCCAGCCCTGAATGGCGTGAATCGCCTGCACCACCGCTGCGACTTGTGTACTGGCCTGAGCAATCGGAACGCCGCGAATGCACAGAGATACAGCGACTCCCTCCGCGACGAGGAAGAGGAGGATGATCCAGATTCGCGATTTCAAATTCATTCGCATCAAAAATGGGAATCTCGTCATAGCCTACCGGAACCACCGAGAGGCAGGTCAATGGCGCCTTTTTCGGTCATCGACCGGCCGGTTTTGGCCGATTTATGCCGGACGCGGCCGATACCGGCTATGTTCCTCTCATCCGGCAGTTCTTCGCCAGAATTCGCACGGTTCGTAAAGCCTTTCAAATGACGTTTAGGTATGCTGTCAAGGCGTATCGACCGGACGCGTACGCCACGCTTTCTCGAATTGCCGATGATCTGCCAGCCTTCTTTATCCATGACTATCGCTTTCGAATCACCCGATCAGCCGGAAGTGATCGCCCTTATTACCGAGTTGGACGCGTATCAAGACACCCTGTACCCGCCAGAGAGCAGGCACTACCTGGACCTGCCTTCGCTGAACCAATCCAATGTCTTCTTCGCCGTGGCAAGGGATGGGGAGGATCGGGCGATCGGCTGTGGTGCGGTGGTGCTCTACCCGGAATTTGACGAAATCAAACGCATGTATGTCAGTCCTCGCGGCCGAGGACAAGGCGTCGCGGGGAAGCTTCTGATTCTGCTCGAGTCGCGGGCAATCGAGGCCGGTTGCCAATTACTCATGCTCGAGACGGGACCATATCAACATGAGGCACTGGCGCTATATGTCTGGCCCGTTGCGCAAGCTGCGCCTGAAGCCGATGATCGGCGGTTGAGTTCCGTGCGCACACCGAGCGAGCAAAACTATCAGCGTTGCGACTACTACCAATACGGGGAATGCTATTCGCGCTGGAAAACGCGTGATTCTTGCTCCTAGTGGTTAGAATGTACGGACGATATCTATCTACAACGTTCACCGGGAAAGAGAGCTGCCGAGCGGATGCATCACAGAGATTCGATGGGTGGGTTGGACTGAGACTGCTGTCGCCTTGTGCGCGGGCTTCTTCGTCAGGTAAGGCAGAATGACGGCGGCCGACAGCACCACGGCGATGAGCGGTAACACCCCCGCGAACGAGCCGGTGAGATCCTTGGCGCGGGCGATGAGGATGGGGCCGATCAATCCGGCGAAGCCCCAGGCCGAGAGAATCAGGCCGTAGTTCAGTCCCATGAATTTTGCGCCGAAGCAATGGGCATTGAATGAGGGCATGGTTCCGAATCCGCCGCCGCAGCAGAGCAGGATCACCGAGACCGCGCCGAGCGCGGGCAGCAGAGAGTGTGCGTAAGTAAGCAGCAACACCGTGACCGCTTGAACGGCAAACATGGCGGCGAAGGTGTGGTTGCAGCCGATTCGATCCGAAATCGCTCCCCAGAGGCAACGACCGAGTGCATTGAAGATGCTCACGAGGCCAAAGAGCGGCGCAATCGCCGCCGCCGAGACCTTGGTCAGATCGGCGAGAACGAAGACGGCGTTCGATATGATGGTGATGCCGGCGATGACATTGACGAAAAGCTGTAGCCACAGCAGGTAAAACTGAGGCATTGCGATGATTTGCGAGGGCGCGTAGCCGTCCGCGGCCTTCGGCACCGCAGGCAGAAGCTGGCTCGGCGGATTTTGAAACAGCGATGCTGCCGCAAGACCGACGATGAGAAAGAGGACTCCTGAGACGACAAACAGGTGCATCACGGCGCCAAGGTCATCCGCGGTGAAGGATTGTGCAGCGCTGAGCGCCGCCGGATCGAACCTCGTGCCTGCGGCCTTGGCGGCGGCTCTTGCGGCGATGAAGCCGCCCGCATGTTCGGCGGCCGCGTGAAAGCCGGCGAGACGAGGAACCACTTGGTTGTAGAGGAATGCTCCTAGTCCGAAGGCGCCCGCGACGAGCCCGCCCGCGAGCCCCTTTCTGTCCGGGAACCACTTGGTGACCATCGACATCGGCGTGATGTAGGCCATTCCGGCGCCGATGCCGCCGATGATTCCATAGCTTGCGTACAGCCAGGGTGCACCGAAGGCCACGGTCCCAAGACCCGCGAGTACATTGCCTAAGCCCCAGAGAGTCACGCCAACCATTGCCACCGTCCGAGGGCCGACCTTGTCCTGCCAGAAGCCGCCAATCACGGCGCCGATGGCCGCCAGGGAGAAATTGGCGATCGCATACGCCCAAGTCGTCACGGTCAGATCCCACCGGAAAGCGACCAGCAGGGGCTGAGTGAAGATTGCCCAGGAATAAATGGTGCCGATCGTCAGCATCAGCATCGCGCCGGCGACGGCTATGAGCCATCGATTGGGTGCCGCGGCTGACCCTTCGGCAATGCGCTGATTGATTTTCATGAGTAGTCCCCTGTTGTGGACGCACGAGGCGAATGCTGCGCGGCGGTGGTCGGCCGCCGCGCAGCAAGCAGTTAGCGGCTCTGAGTGGCGGCAAGGACGATCGGTGTCGGCTGACCGTTGTGCGCGCTGTATACGGCGAACAACGCTGGTTGGTCGACCTTGGCGACCGCATCCGCGATCGCTTTGTGCACACAGACCGCATGCGCTTCGGAGCTCAGGTTGCGCAGGTCGAGGGGAGGGCAAACCTGACGGGCCGCCCGTTGGATGCGGGCATAGAGGGCAGCCGCACCTTCCGATTTTGAGACGTTGAGGTCTGCGTATTTGACAGTCGTTTGCGGCGGATCCATAGGGTCAGCCGCGCTGCACACAGTCGCCAGGCTGCAGCCAAAAGCGCTGAGGACGGCGGTTGCAAGGACGCCGCGAAAGCTGCGGGAAGTGGTCATGGTGTTCATGGAAATCTCCTGTGGTGTCAAAAGAAACTGATTGAGCGGTTGGGACATCGATCCGGGTCGGCCGAGACGACGGCGCCTGGCTACGCTGCCGAATCGATGTTTTTCGCCGCTTCATCCATACAGACACGGTCCCGGGGCCGCACCCGACATCCGCAAACGAGATATTCTTGAGGTGCATGGACCATGCGGACGCGCTACCTTTGCGACATCGCAGGGAGGGAAGGCGCTATTGAGCCAGCTCACCGAGCTTCTCGGACGAATGCAGGCCGGCGATTCGGGCGCGCGAGATGCACTGTTCGCGGCAGCCTATGCTGAGCTACACCGCTTGGCACGGGCGCGGCTGCGCGAGGGCGCGCGCGATGTCGTGCTGGACACAACCTGCTTGGTGCATGAGAGCTATCTGAGGTTCGTGAGTGCGGGCGAGCTTCGCGCTGAGGACCGGCGCGCCTTCTTCGCCTATGCCTCCCAAGTGATGCGTTCGGTGATCGTCAACACGGCCCGCGAGCGCAACGCACAGAAGAGGGGCGGCGATAGGTCGCACTTGACGCTGTCGACCAAAATCTCAGCCAGCGTTGCTGACGGCAACGAAACTGTCTTAAAGGTGCATGAGGCACTCGAGGAATTGGAACAGGCGGAGCCCCGTTTGGCCCAGGTCGCGCAGATGCGCTACTTTGGCGGGTACAGCGAGCAGGAAATTGCCGAGACGCTGGATGTCACCGAACGCACGGTGCAACGCGACTGGGAGAAGGCACGGCTGATCCTCGCAGAGACGCTGCGCTGAGCGCGGAGGGGTGGCGGCACGTGTCCAGCGACCGAGGGACCGATGAGGCTGACGATCCAACAGATGGCACTGATGAGTCGACTTCTGGATGAGGCGCTGCCTCTCGATGAAGCCGCTCGCCGCCGATGGCTCGCGGATCTATCTCCCGAATACCAGGACCTTGCTCGAGCACTGCGGGCGGCGCTGCTACCCGAAGAGACGGAAGTCGCGCAGGTCCAATCGCTGGAGATGCTGCCGGACCTTCAGGAAGTCGATCCGGCGAGCCGCCTGCAGCCCGGTGAGAAGGTGGGTCCGTACGAATTGCTTCGATCACTCGGTTTTGGAGGCATGGCCGAGGTATGGCTAGCCCGGCGCGCAGACGGCGCATTCAAACGCGAGGTGGCCCTCAAACTGCCGCTGCGCGGGCAGTTGCGGCGGGACCTCGCGCAGCGTTTCGCGCTAGAGCGCGACATCCTGGCGAGCCTCGAGCACCCCCAAATAGCACGTCTCTACGATGCGGGAATCGATGACAGTGGGTGCCCGTACTTGGCCATGGAGTACGTCCAGGGTCAATCGCTGACGGACTGGTGCGATGCGCACCGCTTGGGACTTTCTGATCGCCTGGAGCTCTTCCTGCAAGTGCTCGAAGCCGTGCGGTTCGCGCATGACAAGCAGGTCATCCACCGAGACCTCAAACCCTCGAACATTCTGGTGACCCCATCAGCGCAGGTGCGGCTTCTTGACTTCGGGGTCGCCAAATTGCTCGAGGGGGACGATGCGGACAAAACTTCTCTCACGAGCATCTATGGCCGTGCGCTGACGCCGGACTACGCCAGCCCCGAGCTGCTGCGCGGCGATCCGGTCGATGTGCGCAGCGACGTTTATTCCCTGGGAGTTTTGCTCTACGAGCTGTTGACGGGCAGTAGGCCCTATCGACTGAAAAGCGCTGCGTCGATGGGTCTTCTCGAGCAGGCGATCAGCACGCTCGAGATAAAAAAGCCGAGCATGTTGCAGAGTCTGCCCACCAGCGCAGATCGCACGTTCACGACCGATGTGTCGGCGCGGCAACTGCGCGGTGATTTGGATGCCATTGCACTTAAAGCGCTCGACAGAGAGCCATCGAAGCGATATCCGAGCGCCGCAGCCTTCGCGGAAGATATCGAACGCTACACCGCGAGAAGACCCATCCAGGCGCTACAAGCGCGAATCACTGATCGCTTGCACAAATTCGCGCTGCGTAATAAAGCGGCCGTTGCAGCTGCCGCGATGGCACTCGCGGCAATTATCATTACAGTTGGATACACAATCCATCGTGAAACCGCCACGCGAGCAAAGATAGCGGCAAGCGCGATCGCATTGCCGCTTTCAATCCGCGCCGATGCACCGCCCGCGATGATCGAAGCATCGGGTGCCGTCTCCGCGGCAGCGCCGGAACGCTCCGTCGCGGTCCTGCCGTTCGTCGACATGAGCGAGAAGAAAGACCAGGCATATTTCGCGGATGGGATCGCGGAAGAGCTACTGGATCTCTTGGCGCAGGTGCCGGACCTCAAAGTGCCGGCACGCTCATCCTCGTTCTACTTCAAGGGCAGCTCCGTGCCGGTCAGGAACGTCGGCCACGACCTCGGTGTTGCCTACGTGCTCGAGGGCGGGGTGCGCAAAGCTGGTGACACCATGCGTGTCAGCGTGCAGCTGGTTCGTGCCGATAGCGGCTACCAAGTATGGTCAGATACCTACGAGCGCAACGTCCGCGATATCTTCAAGGTACAGGACGAAATCTCCAGCGCCGTGGTCGAAGCCTTCAAGTTGCGGCTGAGTTTGCCGGGTCCGCAGATCGCCGAACGGCGCACCGCGAATCCGGAAGCCTACGATCAGTATCTGCGCGGTAAGCATCTATTCGAACTCGGCGACTACGACGGCCTCCTGGCTGCCCGCGACGCCTATCGGCGGGCAATCGAACTCGACCCCAACTATGGGCCGGCGTTTGCCGGCCTTGCGAACGTCGAGTACTTGACCGTCAAGGACTTCTCGGACACGGACCAGCCGGATGTTATCCGCCAAGCGCTGGACCACGCCGACCATGCGGTGGCCCTTGCCCCGTCGTTGGCAGAAGCCTACTCGGAACGCGCATTGCTGCGACTTAACCAATACGACTGGGCCGGTACTCGGGCCGATCTTCAGAAGGCGCTCGCGCTCGATCCGCGTGATGTTAAGGCAAATCGGCGCATGGTGCTGCTGCAGCTGTCACTCGGCAACGTGGACGCGGCGCTTCCCGCCCAACGGCATGTTGTGGACCTCGACCCGCTGGACATGAATTCCGTTGAGATATTGGGCATGACTTACTACTTCGCGGGTCAGGGAGCCGAGGCGCGGCGAACATTCGAAAAAGTGCGGGTATTCAGCCCCAATTTCGAAGGCTTGTCAGGCAACGCGGGATTCTCTTATCTTGCGGATGGCCAACCTGCGGCCGCGAAGCGCGAGTGCGAACCGCGTCCTGACGACACTGCGCGCGCTTGTCTCGCCGCGGCGGAGCATGCGCTCGGGCAGAACGAGCGCTCGCAGGCCATCCTCGCCGAGCTCATCGAGAAACACTCGCGGCGTGCCTGCTATGTCATCGCAAAGGCGTACGGGTTTACCGGCAACGCCGCGCTGGCGCTCGAGTGGTTGAATCGGGCCTTCAGTGCCCAGGTGAAATTGCTCACCGATGTGAAATCCGAACCCGCTTTTCGCGCATTGCATGGCGATCCGCGATACCTGGCGCTACTTCGCAAGATGAACTTGCCGGAGTGATGGTCATCCGACTAGACCGAGAAGAAGCCGGCGACGAACCGGCATTCATTGCTGTTGCGCTCGGCAACATCGCTCCTGCACACGGCATGGTACAGCTCGCGAAAGAGACCGGCCTCACACGAGAGGGGCTCCACAAGGCACAAGGCACTATCCGCCGAAGTTAACTTGAGATTTGGCGACGTCATCTCCGCTGTCATTTCCCCCAATAGACATCCGTTTTCCGGTTGAGGACGGCCAATGCTGGAAATCCAGCAGGATGAAAACTCTCAGAGTATCCAATTAGAGGGGGTAGTGAACTGCCCAGCAGCTGACGCTCGTGACCGTCAACAACGGGTCGAAAGTACTCGTTGACGGTCGCTACCTTCGCCCCCACCCGCGCCTCAATTAGCGGGCCTGAAGCTGGGCTACCTTGGCCCAGGCCGAGTCCGGTTTTAGAACAGCCAACACGTAGATGCCGTCCCCCACCTTTTGTACCGATGCGTTCGTGGTAGCAAGCGAAGCAGTCAACTGCTCGGGCGAGAGCTTGTACATGCCTCCGTCGATGGCATCAACCGCTAGGCCGACGAGGCCGCCGAATGCCACATTGCCCCATACCCATCCGCTTACGCTGCGGGTCAGAGTTAGGTCGATCGGCTGATAGCCAGCCATTTCGATCCTGACAATGTGATTGTCTTTTCTGGTCAGCTTGGCGATTACCGGCGTGTTACCGGAGCGAAGATTGTCGATCGTAACTGCGGCTCCCGTGGGAGCGCTGCTGATGCCGACATCCTGGTGCGTGCCGTGCATTATCGAGGCACACGCTCCCAGTAACAAGACGAGCAACCCGGTGGTGCTTCGAACGATAATCTGGCGAGCGGAATTCATTCTGAGCCTCTCCCTGTGCTTCGTTAGGACGCCGCGAGTTTCTCGCACCGGGACGCGGCCTATTGCGCGTTGCATCACATGGGTCGTGTCGGGTGTTGTCCTGCGGCCTCGAAGTGAGAACTGCGTCGGGCGCGCGGGCACGGAGTGAGCCGTGATGGATCACTTCCAGCAATAATAAACTGTCCGATAGCAGACAGTCGTCTAGGACTGGAGTGGGTCGAGGGCGGAAGTACAGCCGTTTTTCCAGGCGATGGGCAGCATGCGGACCACAACTGGCCGCCCGCCCGTTGAACGAGCTGCGCTGAAGCGGGCATTCGCGTGTAAGATTCACGAAGTTTCCGAGCCTTGTCGGCGTCTAAACCAGGGTTATAACCTCATAGTTGATGGCGAGGAGATCGCAATGTATCAAATCGATTTGGCCCATCAGAGGAACCGTTGCGCCGCGAAAGTCACGCTTCACGGCGGCCTATCGAAGTTCTGGTCCCGTGCAACAAAGCTGTCCGTATTGTTTTTCGTCAGTACGCTAGGGTTCGCTTCGGCAACCGTCCAAGCCTCTGTAGCCGAAGATCAACAGGCTCTCGCTGATCTTGATACAAAATACCAAAAGGCCGTTGAGCAGAATGACGCCAAAACTATGGCCGAAATTCTCGCAGACGATTTTGTGCTTGTGGAAGGCGATGGCAAGCGATCTACGAAGGCCGATTTGGTGGACGACGCGAAGAGCGGTAAAACCCATTATGTACGCCAGGACGACAGCGAGCGGACGGTAGCGGTGTTTGGCGATACTGGGGTGGTAACTGCGAAGTTACGGGCGAAGGGCATAGAGGATGGCGTCAAGGTTGCCTACTTGCAGTGGTTCACTGACGTATATGTGCGCACCCCCAACGGGTGGCGCTATGTCTACGCGCAGGCCTCGTTGTCACTCCCGAGTAAATCGCGCCATTGAATTTGGCGGATGGTGAAAGGGCCCGTGGACGCATCGTTATCGCGAATTCTCAACTTATCGTTCCGCTGGATTGAGCACGACAGACATCGATGATCTTGCTTTCGTTCACCCTTTCGTGCCCGAGCTCGCAGAGCCGACGGTAGAGGCGCCCGGCTAGCGCGGCGAACGGGCTGCCAATGCCAGTGGTCCGAGCGAAGCGGAGTCCATACTCGACATCCTTGAGGCGCAACGCAGAGCTGAACACGATGTTCTGTTCGTGATCATCAGCTGCCATGCGACGTGCATTCCGGATAACTTGCGGGCTGGCTGCCTGGCTGGTTGCGATGGCATCGACGACCGCGGCAATATCAAGGCCGGCACGCTCGGCGATGGCCAAGCCCTCCGCAGCCGACGCGATCTGCACGGCACCGATCATATTGATTATCAGCTTGTAAGCCGTGCCCGCTCCGATCGGGCCAAACCGAATTATGCGCTCAGACAGGGCGCCTAGAAGACTTTGGGCGGCGCTTAGATCGTCCGCGCTCGCGCCTACAAGCAACGTGAGCGATCCCGCCGCGGCAGCATCCGGAAGGCCCGTCACTGGGGCGTCTATGTAGCGCAGACCCAGTGCCGTAGCCCGTGTCGCCAATTGCATGACCCATTCGTGAGACAGTGTTGAACATTCGATAGCGAAGGCATTCTTTCGCAGATTTGCTGCGAGTATGCCGTCGCGCTCGAGCCAAACTGCCTGCGAGGCGCTATCGTCCGCGACCATCGAGATGACGGCGTCCACACCATCGCACGCGTCCTTAGGCGTGACCGATAGCCTCGCGCCTTGGCGGACGAGCGCTTCTGCGCGCGCAGCTGTTCGGTTGTAGACGCTCAACTGGTGACCGCCCGCAAGCAACCGGGCCGCCATTCCGATACCCATGTTCCCAAGACCAACGACTGCGACTCTCGCCATTCCTCTTCTCCGGTGGATGCACGTCGCGACCTACCAGCAAGTACCACTGATATCATCCCCTAAAGCTGCCATTCGCCAAAGTCCGGATTAGGGGTCGAAAGCGAATACTTGGCGTCGGTTCCATAAGCGGGTGTGCGTCAGCGTGGTGCGAATAATATGATAGCCGGCGTTTTGCTGATTCGAGGGCACTCAAATGAACACCAGTAGCAATGATGTCGGCGGTTGCCTCTGTGGCGCCGTGAGGTTCTCGGTAGCCGCCAAACCCATCTGGAGTGCGTACTGCCACTGCGAGAGTTGCCGTCGCGCTACCGCCTCTCCCGTCGCCGCATTCGTGGGATTTGACGAGGGTTCCGTACAATTCAGAGGTGATGCTAGGCGACTATTTAGCTCGTCGTCGGGCGTAGAGCGAGGCTTCTGTGCCAACTGCGGAACGCCGTTGTCCTACCGTTCAACTCGGTGGCCGGGTGAGATTCATCTTTATGCTCCGACCTTCGATAATCCGGCGGCATATCCCCCTGCCTTCCACGTGCATTGGGCCGAAAAGCTAGCTTGGCTTGGCATCATGGACTCATTGCCTAAGCACGACCACGCGAGCACGCCTGCAGACACTTCGGAGTAGTGCATATCGCACAAGCTGCCGTGCACCGATTTCCCGGCTACCGACGAAATGGGCCCGGCCGATCGGAGACCGGACGTTCATGACCGGCTGGATGGGATCGGCCGGTTCGCAACGTCGTCAGCGCCACGATATCTATGACCCCATGTGTGACGATCGCAGCGACCAGGCCGATCTGGCTAAATACCGTCCCCAAAATCAAAGACGCGAAAAAGACCAGGAATGCATACACCGCTTTCATGCGATTCATTGTGCGGAAGGAGCCCGTTTGATAGTGAAGGGCGGTAAATATCACGCTGGTTAGCCACAGGCCGAGGAGTGGCTGCAGGGCGCCGCGGAATAGCATCTCCTCCCCGACACCCGCACAAAGGCTGAACCACAAGGGATTAAATCCGCTCAAATCGGCGCGACTAACGAGTTCGATCATTTGGCGATAAAAGGCGTCGAACCGGGAAGCGCGCTTGATCAGCACGACCGCTGGGCACGCAAATAGGAGGCCGATGGCGATACCCCACGCTAATTGTGTCTGCCACGGCGTGCCTTGCAAGAGCAGATCCGAAAGGGCTTGCCTGCCGAAGATTGCCGAGATGCCTAGCGCCAGGGCCAGCGCAAGTGCCATTTGCATCACCATGCCTCGGGGACCAATGATGGGTTTGGTCCGACCTTCCATTGCATCTGTTGACATCGCTTAGGCTCCTTTTCTCTCCACTCCGAGATAACTTAAGAACGATCTCGTCAGCTCGCGCTGCAGCGTTTTGTCATCACGCGGAATGAGTCCTTTACACAATTTCGGATCCGGCGGATTTACCACGAGCTGCCACAAGGTACCGACGGCCATCATGAGCGCAAGTCCGATCGCCGCTCGCGGATCAGGATGCTTGATCTCTCCATGACTCTTCAGGAATAGATCGACCCCATACTCCATCGTTCGTACCTCGATCCTCGTAACCTTTCTCCAGAACAACGTGCCATGACGGTCCTGCGTGAACTGCCGGACGGCACGCAACAGCATGGCCTGGCTGCGATAGCTTAGGAGCATGCCGTTGATCACTTGTTCTGCGAGCACGGCGAATGGAATCTCTGCCGCCATCTCAGCCGTGATCGATTGGCGCAAGGCCTTGTCCTGATCCTCCAAGAGTTGCAGGATCATCGTTTCGAGCAGTACGTCCTTGTTCTTGAACCGCCTGTATACCGCTCCGGGCGTGAGTCCCGCATGCTTCGCGATGCGCGGAATGGTTGCCCCTGCAAGCCCGTGCTGCCCGAGCACCTCCGCCGCCGCCTGCAGCAAGCGCCGCAATGACTCACGACTTCGCTCCTGCTGTGGCTCCAATGAGCGGCCCGGTTTTGCCATGAGCTTGAATATACTCAATTCTCAGCCGTATGTAAACGCGTATTTGCGTTTACATACGGGGAATACATTACGTCATTCGACAGGTTCAACTTGGGATGGTTGGCCGCTGCCCGACGTATCGAATGCGAGCACTCATCCACCGGCTGCGCAGCCGGCACAGAGATTGGATATGATTGCGCCCCGGCGGCCTGCGCGGGGCCACGTCGAGCGAGTCGCGCTCTCCCTGGGCTACGCAATGGCTCGGCCGCCGCCATCATTTCACCGGCCTGGAGGTCGTTCCGTTATGCACTTGCGCCGTACGCTCGTTGCAGTCCTTCCGGGCCTGCTGCTGGCTTGCATCCCATACACGACCTGGCCCGAATCGGGTGTTGCCGCTTCGGCTGCAATGGATCGAGACCTCATGGAGGTCACCGTTCCACAGTTACAGCACTATTATGCGGAACACCGCTACACCGTCACGCAGGTGGTGCAGTGGCATCTCGCGCGCGTGCATCGCTACAACGGCATCTACCGTGCCGTCGAAACGAGCTTGGACCGGGGGGCGCTCGAGACGGCCGCTCGGGAAGACAGGGAAGCCGCCGCGGGCCGGGTCAACAGCGCACCACTTTGGGGTGTGCCCATCGTGATCAAGGCGAACACCAGCATTGCGGGGGAAGTTACCACCGACGGCTGGTCGGGCTACACCATCCCAGGCCACGAGTTGGTCGCGCCACGTGACGCAACGATCGTTGCCAAGCTGCGTGCTGCCGGCGCAGTACTGATCGGCCACACCAACATGCCCGATTTTGCGAACGCCGATACCAACCGCAGCACTTCGTTCGGGCGCACTGGGAATGCGTACGATGTGCGGTTTTCTCCGGGCGGCTCCTCCGGCGGGACGGTGACCGCGGTCACCTCCAATATGGCGGTACTGGGAAATGGTACGGACACCGGCAACTCGATCCGTATGCCGTCGGCGACCAGCGGTGTCGTCGGTGTCTTTCCGACTCGCGGTCTCGTCAGCATCGCCGGCATCGCCCCGCTCGACTGGCTGCTCGACAACACCGGACCGATTGCCCGCAACGTCACGGATGCGACGATTGCGCTATCCGTCATGGCGGGTCCGGATTCGCTCGATCCGCCCACTCACGAGGCTGCCACGAAGGCCGAACCCGGCCCCTACACAACGTACTTGAAGGCCGATGCGCTCAAGGGCAGGCGCTTCGGTGTCCCGGCATTCATCTTGGGCGGTATGGGCCCGCCGTTTCATGGTGTGCCGGCGAGTGTCCCGGATGTCCTTGCGGAGAAGCAGGCTGCCGATCAGGCCAACCCACTGGACCCCGCGACGCGGACGGCGTTCTTGAAAGCCGTAGAAGAACTGCGCGCCGCCGGCGCCACTATCGTGATGGACGACACGGTGCTGTCGGACAGTTTTGTGCGGCTCGCGACCCGCGTGGCGACATACCCTTACGTCAAGGAGGGGACCGACCTGTTTCTGAGGAACTTCGGACCCGCGCAATATCACTCCGCCGCCGAATACGAGGAATTGATGGGCCAGCCGCTCGGCGAGCCGATCATCGGCGCCGAGAAGGCGAACGCGCAATTCGGTGACATCACCCTCACACAGCGCAAAATCGAGAACGATCCGGATGCCGAGGCCAACTACTACGGCCCCCGCCGGCGTCTGATGGAAGCTTATCTCAGCACGATGGAGCGCCTGCATCTCGACGGATATGTCTATCCCGCAATCCAGATGCCGCCGGTCGACGAGACCATGGCGCAAAATGGCCGGCTCAGCGAAGGTCCGCACTCCGATACCAGCTGGGTGAACATGCTGGGGATACCTGCGGTAGTCGTGGTGGGCGGCTACTATCCGGGCGGGCTGCCGTTCGGGCTGGAGATCTCAGGGAAGCCC
>Ga0187863_10000237_pt1 | contig 48946 bp, 39 predicted proteins | sample June2016WEW_11_1_FD_132975 | JGI IMG/M metagenome (GOLD analysis project Ga0187863, IMG submission 132975) | Peatland microbial communities from SPRUCE experiment site at the Marcell Experimental Forest, Minnesota, USA - June2016WEW_11_10 | ecosystem: Environmental > Terrestrial > Soil >...
TCCGCACCAGCTGATTCACGGGCTGCTCAAGAATCTGGAAAAACGGTTTGGGATAAAGCCCAATCCAGAAGGCCATGATGAGCAACGGGACGAAGGTTAAGACCTCACGCGGCGTGAGGTCGTGCAGCTTTTCGTTTTTCGGATTGGTGACCGTGCCGAAGAATACGCGCTGGTAGAGCCAAAGCAGATATGCTGCTGCCAGCACCACGCCGGGCACAGCCCACGCGCCCCAGCGCCAGTTCTCCATGAACGTGCCTTGCAGGATGGTGAACTCGCCGACGAAGCCGTTGAGCAGGGGCAACCCCATCGACGAAAGGAACATGATCATGGTGATGGTGGCGTAGACGGGCATCACGTTCGAGATGCCGCCATATTCGGCGATCTCACGGGTGTGGCGGCGCTCGTAGAGAATGCCGACGATCAAGAACAGCGCGCCGGTGGAGATGCCGTGATTGATCTGCTGCAACACCGATCCGCTTAATCCCAGCGGGGTGAGCGCGAAAATTCCCAGCGTGCAGAAACCGAGATGGCTCACCGACGAGTAAGCCACTAGCTTCTTCATATCCTTCTGCATCAGCGAAACCAACGCGCCATAGATGATGGCGATGAGAGAGAGGGCGATCATCCAGCCGCGCACTTTGGTGTGCGTCAGCACGTCGGGGAAAAATGGCAACGAGAAGCGGATGAAGCCGTAGGTTCCCATCTTCAACAAGACGCCCGCTAGGATGACCGAGCCGGCGGTCGGAGCTTCCACGTGCGCATCGGGCAGCCACGTGTGAAAGGGAAACATCGGGACCTTGATGGCGAAAGCAAAGAAAAATGCAAAGAAGAGCAGCATGGCGATGGTGGGTCCGTAGGCTGGGTCGGAATAAATTTTCGGAGCTGTCTCGTAGAGCGCGGTGAGGCTGAAGGTGTAAACCCCGGTGATATGTTGATGATGGAAGTAAAGAAACAGAATTCCCAGCAGCATGAGCACCGAGCCGGCCAGCGTATAGAGAAAGAATTTAATCGCGGCGTAGAGTTTGCGTGGTCCGCCCCAGATGCCGATCAGCAGGTACATCGGAACCAACATGGCTTCCCAGAAAACAAAGAAGAGGAAGAAATCGAGCGCCATGAAGACGCCGAGCATGCCGGTCTGCAGAATCAAGAACCAGACGTAATATTCCTTGACGCGATTTTCGATGGCGGTCCACGACGAGAGGATCGAGATCCAGCCCAGCAGCGTGGTCAGCATGATGAGCAGGAAAGAAATGCCATCGATGCCAATCACGTAGCCGGCGCCGATGGAGGGAATCCAGTTGCTGGGCGCGCCTTCCACGAACTTGAAGCCGGGTTCGAGGCGCTGAGCCCAGAACATGGGCACGAGCGGCAGCGAGATCAGGAAGCCGGCAAGCGCGAAAAAGTTCGCGATCCAGCGGATGGCGTCTTTATTCCCCTTGGGAACGAAGAGGAGAACGAGGGCGCCGACGAGCGGCGTAAACAGGATGATCGATAAAATGTGAGATTGCATAAGTGCACTTCTCAGTTCTTAGGCGGTAGCGCCTCGTATTCGTAGCGCCGGCGTCTCGCCGGCTGTCGCGAGGGCGTACCGCCCTCGGAGGTGGCGGCCAGGACGCCGCCCCGACAGCCGTCGCGGCGCCACTAGTGGTACAGGTAATAAAACACAAAACCTACCAAGCCTGCCGTCATCACCAGCGCGTACCACTGGACCAGACCCCACTCGAAAAGGCGCGCGGGATACGACAACATGCGCGCCAGAATCGCCGGGCCGTTTACGCCGATGCCATCGATGATCCACTTGTCCCACCAACTGGAAATTGTCGCCGTGAGTCGCGTGATCCACCCCGCGGCGTTGACTGCGCCATCGACGATGTTGGCGTCGAACCACGCCGAGGCCGCACCTAATCCCAGCACGCCCAGGCGGACTTCCCCCAGCTTCCTCCGTCCGGTGAATGCGTAGTCGTAAGCTTCGTCCACGTAATACTTGTTCAGCAGCGTGTTATACACCGGCGGAATCGCCGCGATCGGCTCAGTGTAATTTTTATCCGCGTGCCGATAACTTCTCCAAGCCGCGCCCCAACCCATACCGGCTGCAGCCAGCGAAAGGCCCATCAGCAACCATTCCGATTTCGTGTTCTTCTCTTCTTCCACTCCCTGCACTAGCTGAGTGGTTCGTCCTTCTTCTTGCAGAACACGAGCTTCGGGGGCAAAGACCGGCTCAACGAACGCGGTAAAGCGATCGGAACCTCCCAGGCTGTGCGGCCATCCCAGCCACCCCGAGACGATGGCGCAGATGGCAAGCGCAACCAATGGCCCCGTCATGGAGACTGGCGACTCGTGAATATGATGCTCCACCTCGTGGCTCATGCGCGGACGGCCATGAAAGGTCAGGTACATCAGCCGGAACATGTAGAAGGCCGTCATCAGGGCCGTGGCGTAGCCTACACCCCAGAGGATGCGGTACGCGCCGCCCTCGCGCGACCAGGCTTCCCAGAGAATCGCGTCTTTGGAAAAAAATCCGGCGAAGGGGAAGATGCCGGCGATTGCCAAAGTGGCGATGAACATGGTCCTATGCGTCCAGGGGATGCGATGGCCGAGGTCGCCCATGTTGCGCATGTCCTGCTCGCCGCTCATGGCGTGGATGACCGAGCCTGCGCCAAGGAATAACAGAGCTTTGAAGAACGCATGGGTGAAGACGTGGAAGACGCCGGCGGCGAAGGCTCCCAGGCCGAGCGCGAGAAACATGTAGCCGAGTTGCGATACGGTGGAATAGGCGAGCACGCGCTTGATATCGTTTTGCACTAAGCCGATGGATGCGGCAAAGATGGCAGTGAGCGCGCCGACGATGGCGACCGTCTTCATCGAACTGGGCGCCAGCACGAAGAGCGCGTTCGAGCGCGCGACCATGTAGACGCCCGCCGTGACCATGGTGGCGGCGTGGATTAGCGCGGAAACCGGCGTGGGACCCTCCATGGCGTCGGGCAACCAGACGTAAAGCGGAAGCTGGGCCGACTTGCCGCAGGCTCCGACGAAGAGCAGCAACGTGGCGGCGGTAATAATGGGATCGCCGATGGCGAAGCGTCCGCTGCGCGCGATTTGCGTGACCTCGGTGAAGCGCAGCGAGCCGAAATACCACGCGATGAAAAACATTCCCAACAGAAATCCGGCGTCGCCAATGCGATTGACGATGAACGCCTTTGCGGCCGCGTCGCTAGCCGACTTGCGATGGAAATAAAATCCAATCAGCAAATACGAGCACAGGCCCACACCCTCCCAGCCCACGAACAGCAGCACGTAATTGTTGGCCAGGATCAGCGTAAGCATGGAAAACATGAACAGGTTGAGATATCCGAAAAAACGGTAGTAGCCGCCTTCATGCGCCATGTATCCGGTGGAGTAGATGTGGATCAGCAGGCCGACGCCGGTGACGAAGAGCAGCCAGATGCTCGAGAGCGGGTCGAGCAGGAAACCGGCATCGGCTTGGAACGGGGCCGGCGAGCCGTCGTGCGTGGTGTAAGTCAGGTGGCCGGTATCGGTGCCCAGCCATGTGTAGAGGACGGTCTGATACGACTGATGATCATGCTCAGGCGCCGACGACCAGGTTGCGTATTGCCGCGCCGCGCCGCAAGCCATCACGAACGCGAGCGCGATCGTGCCCACGCAGACGACGCTCACCGAGACCTTCTGCAGCTTCCGGCCAAAGAAAAACATGATCGCCGCGCCGACGGCGGGAAGAAGCGGGATCAGCCAGATGTACTTTAGAAATAGCATTCAGCACTCGGCGTTCAGCACTCAGCCCGTCAAGGCCGAGCAGTTAGCACTTGGCAATGAGCATTTGGCCGTGCCGGACTCTGCCAATCCCGGCAAGAACCTTCGATGGCTAAATGCCAAGTGCTGATTGCTAAGTACCGCGACTCACCACTTCAGCAAATTTACTTCGTCAATATTGACCGTCTCTTTGTTGCGGAAGAAGGCGATCAGAATTCCCAGGCCGACCGCGGCTTCGGCGGCGGCATCGGTTATAACAAAGATGGCAAAGATCTGGCCGTGTAGCCCTCCCCAGAGCCGGGAGAAGGCTACCAGGTTCAGGTTTACCGCGTTCAGGATTAGTTCGATCGACATCAGGACGATGACCACATTACGCCGGGTCAGCACTCCGATTACGCCCAGCAGGAACAGGGCTGCGCCCAGAACCAGATAGTGCAGCGTTGTGATGTGGAGCATCGATTCCATAAGTAGCTGTCAGTCCCGAGTCGCGAGTCCCGTTGCGTTACTCGGGATTCGGGACTCGCGACTAAATCCTCTTCTTGGCCATGACTACCGCTCCGATGATCGCCACCAGCAGCAACAACGATGCGATCTCGAAGGCGAACATGTATTGGCCGTACAACATGCTGGCAATCTTTTGCGTGTTGTCGCCTTCCGCCACGGACAAAGCGCGGTCGGGGAAGATATCTTTCCCCTTCGAATACACCGCAATAAATAATCCGCCCAACGCCGTGGCCGCTATGATGCCGGCGATCCATTGGCTGTTGAATTGGCGCTCTCTGATGGAGCGGTCGATGCTCACCAGCATAATGACGAACAGGAAAAGCACCATGATTCCGCCGGCGTAAAGAATGATCTGCACGCCAGCGACGAACGGAGCATAGAGCATCAGATAGATCGACGCCTGCGCCAGCAGCGTGATAATCAGCGCCACCGCCGAATGCACGGGGTTGCGGCGCGTGATCACCAGGATGCCGCCGATCAGCATGATCCCGGAGAGCAGGTAAAAGAAAAAGGGTGTGGCTACGGGTGCCATAGTGAATTTTGTATCAGCGGCCACAATCCCACCGTGGCCGTTAGAATCAAAACGCCCAAGCCCATCGGCAGAAGAACTTTCCATCCCATCTGCATGAGCTGGTCAAAGCGGTATCGCGGGAACGTGCCACGATACCAGATATACATGTACATAAACCCGGCAACCTTCGCCGAGAACCAGAAAATATCCTGCACGCGCAACCTTACCCAGGGGACAAAGAGGACCAGGCCTATCAAGGCCAAGGCGACTCCGAAGCCCGCCAGTCCGATGGTTTGAACGCGAAACAGCGGATGCTTCGGCATGCGCGCCGTATTGTAGAAGCACATGGCGGCGAGAAAAAGAAAACATATTCCCGGGAAAAAAGAGAACGCCTGAACCCAGCTGGTGCCGCTTAAAAGATTCGGGAACGGCCGCAGCCACCCGCCCAGCCAGAGCGTGACCGCGATCGAAGAAACCGCGATCATGGCGGAGTATTCCGCCAGAAAGAACAACGACCAGCGAAAACCGCTGTATTCGGTGTGGAATCCGGCGGTGAGTTCGGACTCGGCTTCGGCCAGATCGAAGGGCGCGCGGTTGGTCTCGGCGACCATGGCGACGGCAAAGATAAAGAAGGCGATCAACCCCAGCGGGAAAAATTTGAAAACAAACCAAACTCCCTGCGCTTGCTGCGCCTGCACAATGCCGATCATGCTCAGGGTTCCGGTCCCGGTCGCGTTAAGACTTGTCATCAGGACGGCTGAGACCACAGCCAGTCCCATGGCGACCTCGTAGGAGACCATTTGCGCACTCGACCGCAGCGCCCCGATCAACGGATAGTGCGAGTTCGAGGCCCAGCCCGCCAGCACGATTCCCAGCACACTTAGCGATGAAACGCCGAGCATGAAGAGGATTCCGATATTCATGTCGGTAATGGCGTGCGTGGGACCAAAGGGCACGACAACAAAAACCGTGAAGGCCGCCAGCACCACCACAAAGGGCGCGATCCAGAAAATGAGCGCGTCGGCTTCGGCGGGCATGATGTCTTCTTTGAGCAAGAGCTTGAGCGCGTCGGCAATGGGCTGCATCAAGCCGTGCGGACCTACTCGCATAGGCCCGAGGCGCACCTGCATGTGGGCCAGGATTTTTCGCTCGAGCCAGTTCATCGCGATCACCGCGACCGAAAGCCCCGCGAAAACCAGCATGATGTAGACGAATACCCAGAACATGTTTCCGGCAGCTCCGGGAGTTTGATTGCTGGAAAGATAAGACCGGATGTATTGGATGATCGCGCCCATCAGCGATCCACCTCGCCGAGAACGATGTCGAGGGTGCCGATCACCGCGATCACGTCGGCTACGAGTTGGCCGCGGCACATCAGGTCCAGCGCCTGCAGGTTCACGAACGAGGGCGGGCGCACGCGCACGCGATAAGGTTGCGTGGAGCCGTCGCTCACGATGAAATATCCCAGCTCGCCTTTGGGAGCTTCGATGGAGTGGTAGACCTCACCCACCGGCGGCTTCATCACCTTCGGCACCTTTGCCATGATGGGGCCTTCGGGAATGCCTTCGACCGCCTGCTCGATAATGCGCACCGATTGCCGCATCTCGGCCATGCGAACCAGGTATCGATCGTAGGTGTCGCCGTTTTCTCCGATGGGGATTTCAAAGTCGAACTTCTTGTAGTTGGCGTAGGGCTGAGCTTTGCGCAGGTCCCACTTCACGCCGCTGGCGCGCAGCACCGGGCCGGTGACTCCAAGTGCGACGCAATCCTCGGCGGAAATCCTGCCCACATTCTTTGTGCGCTCGACCCAGATGCGGTTGGTGGTGAGCAGCTCTTCATACTCGTCGATCTTGGGGCGAAAGAAAGTGAGGAAGTTTCTTACCTCACGCTCGAAGCCGTTGTAGGTCTCGTACTGCAGGCCGCCAATACGGAACGAATGCGTGGTGAGCCGAGCGCCACAATATTTCTCGAAGATTTTGAGAATCTCTTCGCGATCACGGAAGGTGTAGAAGAGCGGCGTGATGGCCCCGATATCGAGAGCGTGAGTGCCGAGCCAAAGCTGGTGGCTGGCCAGTCTATTCAACTCAGTCAAAATTACGCGCACGTACTGCGCTCGCGGCGGGGCTTCCACGCTGAGAAGCTTCTCTACGGTCTCGCAGTACCCCAGGGCATTGGAAACCGCGGCCACGTAATCCATGCGGTCGACGTAGGGATTGAACATCGTGTAGGTGCGATGCTCGCCAATCTTCTCGACGCCGCGGTGCAGGTAGCCGATCACGCACTCGAGGCCCAGAACTTTTTCGCCATCGAGACGCAGAATCACTCGCAGCACGCCGTGCGTGGCCGGATGCTGCGGCCCCATGTTGATGACCAGCTCATTGGCGTCGAGAAACGGCTTCTCGTGAGTTTCGAGATCGAGGTTCGAGAGTGTGGTGGGATCGGTCATGAACTCAGCCGTTAGTCGTTAGTCGTTCGCCCTTGGTCTTCTATTGCCCGCTCTCGATCCCTAGGTTGATCTGCACCCACTCGTTGTCTTGCCGGAGAATGCTGTAGTCCTTGCGCAGCGGATGCCCCTTCCAGCCTTCGGGCAGCAGAATGCGCTTCATGTCCGGGTGCCCATCGAATTTAATTCCAAACATGTCGAAGACTTCGCGCTCCAGCCAGTTGGCGGCCGCCCAGATGGGAACAGAACTCGGCAGGCTCTCGCCATCCAAGATTTGCGTTTTAACGCGAATGCGTTCGTTGTGCGGGAACGAGTACAGTACCCAGACCACCTCGAACTGTTTTTCGCGTTGGGGATAATGCACCGCGGTGATGTCGACGCAGTAATCGAACTGCTCTTCATTGCGCAGGATCTGGAGTATTTCCGGAATCAGCGAACGGTCTACCACCATGTAGTTCTGGCCGAGATAAGTCAGCGGCTCGAGGCCGGATCCATAAGCACTCTTTAGCTTCGCAATCATTGGCGAATCCCACGGGAGGGGCGACGGCACAGGAGCTTTTGCCGGCGCGGCGGGCTTCGCAGCCGGTGCCGCGGCGGCCGGCGTAGGCGTTGCAGCCGGCTTTTCCGACTTCGCGTTTTCTGCGGAAGGCTTTACGGTTGTGGTCTGGGCGTCGGATTGAACCGACCCGGCCGTGCCGGCCTTTACGCCTCCAGAAACTGGCGATTGATCGGGCGGGTTAGCCTCGCCTTCCGGCGGTGAAGAGGGCGGTTTGGTTTCGTCCGGCATAGACAGGAAAGCTGCCCTCCTGCGCGGAGCGCCACGAAGAGAACGTTAACTTTTATCAGCTTGAGGATACGGTGTCAACGAGGTTGCGCGGAAAAGCCCGTGCGATCTATTCGCGACCTTGCGACCGATAGGACTCGATCAAGTCTCGGATGCGCTGCGCGCCTTTCTTGCGATGCCCGTGACCGAACGATCTGCACCGTTTTGGGTTATGATTCTGGCCCAGAAGGATCAACCATGAACGGAGACGAAAAAGCTTGTCCAGTTTGCGGGGAAACCATAAAGGCCGTAGCCATTAAGTGCCGCTTCTGCAATACCGACCTGGCTGCATTTGCGACATCGAAAGAACTCGGGACCGAAAAGGACCTGTTTTCTGGCCACCCAGCCATGATTTACAGTGTCAGCCAATTCGTGCCCTTTCTAGTTGTGATCGCACTGGCCGTCGTGCTTGGTTACTCCGTCGATGCCAGGGATGTTAAGGATGGCGTTTTGTACACGGTCCTCGGCTCCTTGGTGTTGTGCGGAATCATCTGTCTCTATTTTTTCGTGAAGAGTCTCGGTATCCATTACAGAATCACGACACAGCGCATCAAGCGGGAACGAGGTCTGCTCTCAACCAAACAGGAAAGTCTGGAACTGTTCCGCATCGACCACTTCGAGTTTCTCAAGCCGCTAGGAATGCGGCTGCTCGGCTATGCGGAGTTGCACTTGTTCTCGTCGGATGCGGAATTTGAGAATTTTTATGTCTACGGGGTTCCCAACCTCGAAGCGCTCGCAGAGACTTTACGTGACTGTCAGCTTCGGGAACGCACACGGCGCGGCTTGACGACGTTTGTCAAGGCATAAGCAACGTGCTAGCGGCTCAGTTTGAAAACAGATTCGTATCAGGGCACGCCTTCAGGCGTGCCGACAGCCTGAGAAAGTCTGGATCGGTTTTAGCCCCTGGGGGGGCGTTGAGCAAGCCCCAACGTCTAAAAACCGGTTTCGTCGCTCAGCTGTGTTGGCATCGCTGAAGCGATGCCCTGATGCGAATCTTTTTGAAACTCACCCCCGATCGGCAACGTGAGCCCGCGTGGGCGGGCCTACACCCATTCCAGCGCGCCTTTTTGCCACACCCACACGTAGCCGACGATCAGGATTACGAGGAAGATCAGCATCTCGAGCAAGCCAAAGAGGCCGAGCGCCTTGAACTTGACCGCCCAGGGAAACAGAAAGATGGTTTCCACATCGAACACCACGAACAAAATAGCAACGATGTAGTAGCGCACGGTGTAGCGGCCGCGCGCATTGTCGATGGGGTCGATGCCGCACTCGTAGGGCATGAGCTTGGTCTTGCCGGGATTATCCGGTCGAACCAACTTGGCTGCCAGCAGCGTGACCGGCAGCAGTACTGCGATCACTGCGATGAAGATGAAGATGGGGACGTAATTCTGCGGCATAGGCCTCGCTGCCTTGCGAAATGCTGAGCACGTGATCTTAACGCCGTTGCGAGACTACTTCAAGCGAGATCGCCGTCTTTTAGTGAATCAGTTTCACGAGGAAGCTTGAGCGCAGCGCCGAAGCGCCGCCCGCCCGCGGCTGCGTAACGACCCTGAGCGGTGGCTTGTGGGCACATTCGAGCTCTTATAACATCCTGAAATCATCTCCGCCCTGCGAGTGGAAAATATGGACGCTGGGTTCATGCAGGCAGCCGTCAAGTTTTCCCCGTCTGGGCGAGGTCACGCCGCTATGAGCCGATCCGCATGGCTATCGTTTGCCGTCCTATTATTCGCCGCCGGAGCTTTGGTGTTGAGCCTGAACGGCTGCGCCGGCAACAATACCGTTGCCATCACGACGCCTCCGCCGGCTGCCTCGAAGATCCAGCACGTAGTGATCATCTTTCAGGAGAATCGCACGCCTGACAATCTTTTTCAGGATCCGGTGCTGATTCAGCGCGGCGCCGACATTCAGAACTATGGAATGAACTCGGTGGGGCAGAAAATCACTCTCGGGCAGATCGATCTCGGCACAGTGGGCGCGAATCCCGGCAACTACGATCTCAGCCACGCTCACAGCGCATTTCTCTCGATGTATGACAACGGAAAGATGGACGGCGCCGACCTGATTCCGTATTCTTGCGCGACTGGAGTTACCAATTGCGCTCCGCCGAATCCGCAATTCATGTATGTGAATCCCGCCGATGTTGCGCCTTATTTTCAGATCGCTGAGCAGTATACCTTCAACGATCGCATGTTCCAGACCAACCAGGGGCCGAGTTTTCCGGCGCATCAATTTATTATTTCGGGCACCTCGGCGCCGGCGGTGGGCAGCGATCTGTTTGTGGAGGAAAATCCCGGCGGTGTAACCGACGCGGGTAATAATACCGGCTGCACCGCCCCGCCGCTTGAGACCGTGAGCGTGATCGATCCCAACAGTGTTAGCTCTTCGATTTATCCTTGCTTCGAGCATCCCACGCTCACCGATTCGCTCGACACCGCGAAAATTTCCTGGCGCTACTACGCGCCCAATGCGGGCTCGATCTGGACCGCGCCCAACGCCATTCAGCACATGTGCGGACCGAATGCGACACCACCGAATGCGACCGCGTGCACCGGCGCCGACTGGACCGGGACCTCGCCCAAGGTTGTGCTCAAGCAGAGCGAGAACAACGCGCAGATTCTCGCCGACATTGCCGAGGGGCAACTGGCGCAGGTGAGCTGGGTGATTCCCGATGGCAAGGATTCCGATCATGCGCTCCTCAATAACGGTTGCGGGCCTTCTTGGGTCAGCCTGCTGGTCAACGCCATCGGCAACAGCCAGTACTGGTCGAACACCGCGATCTTTCTTACCTGGGACGATTGGGGAGGGTGGTACGATCACGTCGCGCCGCAGATTTTGAATTCGTATGAGTACGGATTTCGCGTGCCCATGATCGTGATTTCTCCCTACGCGAAGGCAGCCACGATTTCGCATGCTACGCATGACTTTGGCAGCATCCTGAAATTCATCGAGGAGAATTTCAATTTGCCGTCTCTGGGATACTCCGATGCGGTGGCGAACGATTTCTCGGATTCGTTCGATTTCACGCAGAGTCCGATTACCTTCAAGACGATTGCGCCGCCGCCGGATAATGAAGCTTGTTTGAGTGACACCGCTCCGGCTACAGATCCCGATGATGATTGAGTGGCGGGTTTATCTACCCGACTCGCTAGGTGCTGCTGAAGCCGCACCCTTTCAAACCTGCTTGCGGACCGCCATGAGATAATGGCGCGCGAATGGCTATCGCTACCGGCACAAAATTTGGCCCTTATGAGATCGTCGTTCCGCTGGGGGCGGGCGGCATGGGCGAGGTTTATCGGGCGCGCGATTCGCGGCTGGAGCGCGAGGTAGCGATTAAGGTGCTGGCGGCGCACTTAGGCCAGAATCCCGAGGTGCGGGCGCGCTTCGAGCGTGAGGCCAAAGCCATCTCCGGCCTCCAGCATCCCCATATTTGCGTGCTCTATGACGTTGGCCGCCAGGATGGCGTCGACTTCCTGGTCATGGAGTATCTGGAGGGCGAGACGCTGGCCGCGCGACTGGCGCGCAAGCCGCTGACTCCTGACGAAACCGTGCGCATCGGAATCGAAATTGCCGACGCGCTCGACAAGGCTCACCGCAGCGGCATCGTGCATCGCGATCTCAAGCCCGGCAACGTCATGCTGACCAAGGGCGGAGCCAAGCTGATGGATTTCGGCCTGGCCAAGCTGCAGGCTTTCGCTTCGGGTTCACAATCGGCGCCGGCGTTCTCTGCCGTGGCCACAGCCATCGACGCGTCGCCGATTACTGTCGCCGGAACCATGCTGGGAACGGTACAGTACATGAGTCCGGAGCAGGTTCTGGGCAAAGACGCGGATGCGCGCAGCGACATTTTTGCCTTCGGCGCGATGCTCTACGAGATGCTGACCGGCAAGCGCGCCTTCGAAGGCAAGAGCCAGCTTTCCGTGGCCAGCGCGGTGTTGGAGAAAGAGCCGGAGCCGATCTCGGCGTCGCAGCCGTTGACCTCGCCGGCGCTCGCGCACCTAGTTAAGACTTGCCTCGAGAAAGATCCCGACCAGCGTTTCCAAAACGCTCACGATCTGAAACTGCAGCTGCGGTGGATTACTGCAGGCGGAAGCCAGATGGGAGCGCCGGCGGTGGTGGTCTCGCAGCGCAAGAATCGGCAAAAGTTGGTGGCTGCCGCCGCGGTGTTGGGCTGGCTCGTGGCTCTGGCTGGGGTGCTGATGGTCGCGATGTATGCCAACCGGCTCAGCTCCGCGCGGCAAATTGTGAGAGCGCAGATTGCACGGCCTCCGGGCTATGAGTTGGCTTTCGTAATCAGCGGCCCGCCCGCGATATCGCCCGATGGCCAACGCGTTGCCTTCGTGGCCGCGAAGGACGATAGGACCACCATCTTCGTGCAGGAACTAAGTTCCGGCAAGGCGACGCCGCTGTCGGGAACGGAGGGCGGTATTTTTCCTTTCTGGTCGCCAGATTCGAGGTATCTGGGATTCTTCTCCGCAGCCAAACTGAGAAAAATCGAAGCTTCGGGAGGGCCGGTGCAGGCGCTCTGTGACGCTCCTGACGGCCGCGGCGGCGCCTGGAACGCGCAAGGAATTATTCTCTTCGCCCCGAGAATTGCCGGTCCACTTTATCGCGTTTCCGATGGCGGCGGTACGCCCGAGCAAGTCACTCCGGATCGCAAAGACGATAGTCAGTTCACCAATCGTCATCCCTACTTCCTTCCGGACGGCAAGCACTTCCTCTTTATTCAGCGCTCGGGTAACGCAGCGGCGGGAAGCGTCTATGCCGGCTCGCTGGTGGGCGGCGAGACCAGGCAGATTCTGCCGATCGGGTCGAACGTGGCTTACGGCAACGGCTACCTTTTCTATGTGAAGGACGGCAATTTGACGGCGCAGGCCTTTGATCCCGGCAAACTTCGGATCGAGAGCAAACCCGTGCCGGTCGCCGAGTCGGTCGAGTATTACAACGCAAGAGACGTGGCATACTTTTCCGTCTCGCAGAGCGTGCTGCTATATCGCCGGGCGGGGACGAGCAATCGCGAATTCGTCTGGCTCGACCTCACGGGCAGGGAGTTGGACCATTGGGGCGAGCCCGCGTCTTATATGGAAGGAATTTTATCACCGGGGAGCCTGCTGGCAGTGCTGGTCCGCACCAGCCCGGACGGGCATGGGAGCAGCCTGTGGCTGGTGGACGGAGAGCGCAAAACCGTTACCCGACTCACGCCCGATTCAGATCTGGACCAGAACGGAGTGGTGTCTGCGGACGGAAAGAGCGTGTTTGCTCTCGAGACCAGCGGGTACAAGAGTTCGGTGGTGCGCCGGTCTCTCACCTCTTCCGGCGCGGATGAAAAGCTGATCGACACGGAAGGCTCACTCTACCTGAGCAGCATATCGCAGGATGGACGCTACCTATTCTTTAACGTGCAGGACCCGAAGACCGGCTTCGACATTTACGCTGTTGACCTGACGACCGCCCCCAAGCTGGTTCCAGTGGTCAACACCCCTTTTCAGGAGTTCGGAGGCAAGCTCTCTCCGGATGACCAATGGCTGGCTTATAGCTCGGATGAGAACGGAAGCCGCGAGCTCTACGTAACGCCGTTTCCCGGCGGCGGTTCAAAATGGGAGGTTTCCAGCGGCGGAGTCGCCGGTGGTGCCGGGGTTGCCGGTGGAGTCAGCGGCGACCGGGTCATCACAGACTGGTCTCCCGATGGTAAGACCCTGCGTTTCGTTCGCGGGGATAAGATCTACGCGGTGGATGTCCGGATCGAGAGTGGCAAACCGGCCTTTTCCGCGCCCAAGGAATTCATGACCGTGCCCAGCGGGGTGGAAGTAATCTCGATCCTACCCGATGGCAAACGCATTCTGGCGAAGCGCGCGGTGGGAGAGCAAGACGCTGCGCCGCTGAGCTTGATTCTCAACTGGCGGCAAGCGCTGCCGTGATCTGCCTCAGTTTGAAAAAAGATTCGTATCAGGGCATCGCTCCAGCGTGCCAATAAGGGCTGGTCGCTGAGGCTTGCCCAGAGACTCAGCGGCTAAAGCCGATTTCAAGCTTTGCGATCAGACCGCATGCCTGAAGGCACGCTCTGATACGAATCTTTTTTCGAGCTGAGGCACTATCCGGGGGCGATTGGGGCGTTTGCCCACTCTTTTACCCGCGGCAAAAGGAAGAGTAAACTGCTGCCGGTGCTGCTAAGAATCCTAGCGACATAAAGGTAAATAATGAAGAAGCGAGCCGCGATCTTTTTTGTGAGTGCAGTCTTATTTTTGTACGTAGCCTCCCCGAATTTGCGCGCCCAGAGTGCGCTGCCACAGCGGCTCCCCGGCCTGGATCCGCGTCTGGTCGACACCACGGCCGACCCTTGCGTTGATTTTTTTCAATACGCCTGCGGTAACTTTAACAAGCTCTATCCCATTCCCGCCGATCGCTCGGGCTATGGGCCGAGCGCCCTGATTGCCGAGTACACCGAGAGCGTCTTGCACACGATTCTCGAAGGCGCCGCAGCCGACGGCTCGAAGCGCACGCCGAACCAGCAAAAGACCGGCGACTTTTACGCCGCCTGCATGGCGACCGACGCGATTAACGAGGAAGGGCTTAAGCCGCTACAGCCGGAGCTGGACCGCATCGCCGGGTTGAAGAGCAAAGACGAACTCCCAGAATTGTTGGCGCATTATCAACTGATCAACGACTCGGCTTTTCTGAACTTTGGCGATCAGCAGGATTTCAAAGATGCGCGCAAGCAGATCGCCGCGGTTGGCCAGGGCGGCCTCGGCTTGCCCGAGCGCGACTTTTATTTTCGCACAGGAGACGCCGCGGAAAAAACCCGCGCCCAGTACTTGCAGCACGTGACCAACATTCTCAAGCTCATGGGCGAACCTGAAGCCAAAGCCGCCGCCGATGCGCAGCAGATCGTGCAACTGGAAACCGCTCTGGCCAAGGTTTCCCTGGACATCACTTCGCAGCGCGATCCCAATAAGATTTATCACCTGATGCCGGTGTCGCAACTTTCTACGCTGGCTCCGGACTTTGCCTGGGATCGCTTTCTCAAAGCCACTGGCGCGCCGCCGGTCTCCGAGATCAACGTCACCTACCCGGAGTTCTTCAAAGGTCTGAACGCATTGCTGGATTCGACCGACCTGGACACGATCAAGACTTATTTACGCTGGCATTTGATTCACGCGACCAGCGGATTGGTATTGCCGCAGGCCTTCGATGACGAGATTTTTGATTTCAGCAGCCACAAGTTGCGCGGGCAGCCGGAGCAGCGGGCGCGCTGGAAGCGCTGCGTGCAGGCTACGGACCAGGCGATGGGCGAGGCTCTCGGCCAGGTGTATGTCGAGCAGCAATTTCCGCCCTCCAGCAAACAGGCCACGGTTCAGATGGTGCATGACATTGAAGCGGCCATGGAACAGGATATCGAGACGCTCCCCTGGATGAGCCCCGCCACCAAAGCGCGAGCCAAAGAAAAACTGCATGCCGTTGCCGATAAAATCGGTTACCCCGATCACTGGCGGGATTATTCGAAGTTGAATATCAGACGCGGCGACGCATTTGGCAATCAGCAGCGTGCGGTGGAATTTGAAAATTACCGCGAGCTGGCCAAGATCGGGCAGCCCGTGGATCGCGGCGAGTGGCACATGAGCCCGGCGACGGTGAACGCGTATTACGATCCCAGCATGAACGACATCAATTTTCCCGCCGCGATCCTATCGCCGCCGTTCTATGACCCGAAGTCGACTGACGCCGAGAACTACGGCCACATCGGCGGCATTGTGGGCCATGAGCTAACCCACGGCTTCGACGATCAGGGCCGCCAGTTTGACGCCAACGGCAACCTCGACGACTGGTGGACTCCGGAGGACGCAAAGAAGTTTGAAGAGCGGGCCGATTGTGAAGTAAAGGAATACAACAACTTTGTCGCGGTCGAGGATGCCAAGGTAAATGGCAAATTGACGCTGGGCGAGAACACCGCCGACAATGGGGGCCTGCGGCTGGCGTACATCGCTTTTCTTGCCGACGCCAAACGCAAGACGATCGACCTGAATAAAAAAGAAGACGGATACACTCCGCTGCAGCAATTTTTTCTGGGACACGGCCAGAGTTGGTGCGGCGCGACCCGGCCGGCGCAGCTCCGGCTGCAAGTGCAGACCGACCCGCACTCGCCGCGGCAATTTCGCGTGGATGGCGTGGTGCAGAACATGCCCGAGTTCGGCGAAGCCTTCGGCTGCAAGCCTGGCCAGCCCATGATGCCGGTGAACGCCTGCCGCGTATGGTAGTAATAAGAAGATGGTGTGTGAGCAAGAAGTCGTGTGGAGACAGCCTCCTCGGCTGTCTACCGACCGAGGCGAGGTGCTCGAACTGCACCACGCGCCGATAAAACCGGCGTCTCCACCCCCTGCGGTGGCCGCACCGGTTCCCTCATTCCCTCCTCATTGCCCGAGGGGCTGAAGATCTCATCGGCGACGTTGCCATCGCTGATTTCACCTCCATCATGCCCATTCGGCCAGCTTTACTTGTCAGCGTGTTCAAAACAAATTTTGACTTCCGGCTGCGTTCCCTTCGTAACTCCAATCCCTCATGGTGGAACTGGTAGCATGAAATGTTCCCCGTGCGCTCACTTCTCCACTTCGGAATTCTCCTAGTCGCTCTTCCCTTGGCCGCGCTTTGTGTTTTTGCCCAAAGCAGCAGCGGCGAACTACGCCTGAAAATTCTTGACCCCGACGGCCTCGCGGTGAAGGCCGCCGCCGAACTCTCCAGTGACGCGCTGCAGTTCCACCGTTCTTTCTCTTCCGACGAAGCCGGACAGGTGGTCGCCCGCAATCTGCCTTATGGCCTGTACCGGCTCAAAGTGCATCAGGAAGGCTTCAGCAGTTACGACGGACTCATCGAGATTCACTCCGCGCTGCCCGCCGAATACATGATCAAACTCGGCATCGCGGCCCTGAGCACGGCGGTTCAGGTATCGGCGGACGATATTTTGCTCGATCCCGAGCGCTCCGGCGCGGTCAATCATCTGGATCAGCAGGCCATTGCCGATCGGCCAGGGTCGTTGCCCGGCCGTTCGCTGCCCGATCTGGTCAACTCGCAGCCGGGCTGGCTCTACGAAGGAAATGCGGTGCTCCATCCTCGCGGCTCGGAGTATCAGACGCAATTCGTGGTCGATGGCATTCCGCTCACCGACAACCGCTCGCCTAGTTTCGGACCGGAAATCGAAGCCGACGACGTGGACTCGCTCACCATCTACACCGCCGGATTTCCTGCCGAGTACGGCCGCAAAATGGGCGGAGTGGTCGAGGTCAACACCCTGCGCGACACCCAGCAACACGCGGGCGTTCCGCACGGCGACTTGGTGCTCTCTGGAGGCAGCTTCGATACCATGGGAGCCTTCGCTCGAGTGCAGGAGACGTTTGGGAAAAATACCGTCGGCGCCAGCGCTTCTGGCGACATGACGGCGCACTACTTGAATCCGGTGGTGCCGGAGAACTACAGCAATCGGGGCACCACGGGCGATTTCTCTCTAAGTTACGAGCGGGACTTTACCGCGAAAGACCATCTCGCGCTCAGCGTTCGCCACGAACTGGCGCGCTACGAAATTCCCAACGAGCAGGTGCAGCAGGATCTGCAACTCTTGCCGCAATTAGGGCAACCCGCGCCTGTGCCGGGAACGCCGCCGCAATTTCAGACTGCCGACAATTTCGAAACGATGGGTATCGTTTCCTACCGGCACATCATCTCTTCGAACGTGCTGGTCGATTTGCGCGGCATGGTGCGGGACAATTCCAACGACTTCTACTCCAATCCATCGTCTTGGCCGGTCATTGTCTCGCAACACAACGATTTCAACGAAGGCTATTTCAACAGCTCCTTTTCCATTCACCACGGCCACCAGGAATGGAAGGGCGGCATCGAATCCGACAACCTGTTCCTCCACGAAGATTTCGGCGACCGGATTACGGCGAATCCGAATTATCCTGGATTTCCGTTCGATCCCGGCACCGAAGCCACGTTTACTTTTTCCGGCAGCCGTCCCGATCTTGAGCAATCCGCCTTCGTTCAAGATCTAATTCATGCGGGCAATTGGACCGTAAATGCGGGACTGCGCTGGGACCACTATCAGCTCTTGGTGAATCAGAATGCGGTGAGCCCGCGATTGTCGGTGGCGCATTATTTTCCCTCGGCCAACCTGATCGTGCATGCCTCGTACGATCGCATTTTTCAAACCCCGTCGTTTGAGAACATCCTGCTCTCGAGTTCCACTCAGGTGCAATCGTTTGAACCCACCGTGCTGCGCCTGCCAGTGGAACCTTCCCACGGCAACTATTTTGAATTGGGAGCGAGCCAGAGCTTCTTCAACCAGTTTCGCTTTGACGCCAATTATTTCCGGCGTTACGTCAACAGCTTTGCCGACGACGATCAGATTCTCAACACCAGCGTCAGCTTCCCGATCGCTTTTCGCAAAGCGGTCCTCTATGGCGCCGAAGGCAAGCTCGAATTGCCGCACTGGAAGCGCTTCTCAGGCTTTCTGAGTTATTCCTATATCGTCGGCAACGCCTGGTTTCCGGTGACTGGCGGACTCTTCGTGGGCGATCAGGCAGTGAATGCTACCACGCAGTTGAGCGGGCACTTTCCCGATTCGCAAGATCAGCGCAACACCGCCCGCTTCCGCGTTCGCTACCAGCTGACTTCGCGGTTATGGTTCGCCGCCAGTTCGGAATATGGGAGCGGGTTGCCCTTCGATTTCGAGGGAACTGAACAGCAAGCCTTGGCAGAATACGGCCCTGATGTCGTGAACCGCATCGACCTCAACAGCGACCGCATCAAGCCCACGCTGGCTGTCGATGCCTCGTTGGGCGCGCAACTCTACAAAACCGAAAAGCTAGCGCTGAACTTTCAGGCCGATGAAGAAAATCTCAACAACCGCCTGAACGTGATCGACTTCGGCGGCCTCTTCTCGGGCAACGCCATCGGCCCGCCCAGAAGCTATTCGCTGCGGCTGGCGGCAAAGTTCTAAGTGGGTATTCCTAGAGGTGGGGGACAGCGGCCTCCGCTGTCCCGCCGAGCGCAGCGAGGCGAACCGCGCTTAGCCGCGCTTGAAATACTGCACCGCGCGCTCATGCTTCCGCGCCGCGGCGCGCGAAGAAAACGTGCCCAGGTTCTTGCGCTTGCCAGTCTTGGCGTCTTTCTTACGCGAATAAAGACGATACTCGCCGGAGGGTAGTTTGCGAACCATGCAGAACAGATGCGAATTCTGCATGTGTTGGTTGGAAAAAAATACGGGTCCGCGCCCGGAGCAGGCCGGGAACTCTAACTCCCGGCGACCATCTCTGCCGGAGCGCCGCCATCCACATCGGCCTGATTGAATACGACGTTCGCGCCCATATGAGCTGGCCGGGGAGCCAGCATCTGCTCTTTGCGGTAGACGAGATTGCTGGCATTGAACGTGGCCAACTCAAACCCGTGTCCGTGAGTGATGGCGTCGGTGGGGCAGGCCTCCACGCAATATCCGCAAAAGATACATCGATTGTAGTCGATGTTATAAACCTTGGCGTAACGCTCGGCTCCGCTCACGCGATTTTCCGCGGTGTTGTCGGCAGCCTCAATGTAAATGCAGTTCGAAGGGCAGTTGGCGGCGCAGAGAAAGCAGGCAACACACTTCTCCAGGCCGTTTTCGTCCCGCTGCAGCACATGCGCGCCGCGGAAGCGCGCCTCAATGCGGGCGCCGCGTAGCGGGCCCTTGCCATCGGGATAATTTTCGACCGTGGTGGGCTGGAACATCTCCATAAAGGTGATGCTCATGCCTTTGGCGATGGCGGCTATGTCTTTGAGTACCGGCATACCTTCCTAGTATACCGGATCGCCGGTAGTGCAGTGGGTCCCGCCTCTCATCGCCCCGGAACCCACCTGACTCAGCTTTCCAGCCTTACTTGCTGGGGGTCTGGAGCAAAATCTGACTCTGCGACGGGTGATTTATCGAACCGCTGATCGCGAAATCGAGAAGGCCATCGTGATTAAAGTCAGCGATTGCAAGCAGGCTCGAGGCATTCGGGACCTGGCCTGCCGGTATGGCGATCGGGGTTTGGAAGGTGCCATCGGCGTTTCCCAGCGCGATATTCAATGTCTGATTACCAGAGTTGTCGGCGGTTACCGTAGCCAGGTCGAGCTTGCCGTCGCCGTTCAGGTCTGCGATTTGGAGCTTTGTTTCAGCGTCATAGGGCAGGGCGCTCGATGTCCCGTTTACGAAAGTTCCATCGCCCTTACCTAAGAGCACGGCAACGGTTCCATTGGTACACGCGCTCACAATATCCAGATTGCCGTCGCGGTTTATATCCGCCACCCCCGACGAAAAAGCGGAGCATGAAATGGGATAATCGACCTCCGTTTGGAAGGTTCCGTCGCCATTGCCCAGCAAAACGGCGACGTAGTTGCTCTCGTAAGCAGGCGCCGCGAAGTCGAGCTTGCCATCTTCGTTGAAGTCTCCTACTACCGGGCTGCCGCCAAAGTAATAGTTCAGCGTTATAAAGTGACTTCCTACAAACTCGAAAGTGCCGTCGCCATTGCCATGCTGGAAATAGATGTAGCTACCGTATCCATCGTAGTATGTGGTTAGGGCGTCCAGAGTGCCGTCGCGGTCTATATCGGCTGCGACGCCCGTGCCGGCGAAAGCGTTGATAGGGGCTGGTTTGGCAAACCCGCCTTTTCCGTCTCCGAGAAATACGACGCAACCCGCGTTCGGACCTCCCGTGGAAGCGCAGTTGGCTAAATCGAGATTCCCGTCGTTATTGAAGTCCGCGCTGATATTTCCCGAGAGGTACATCGGTCCGATCTCGGAGCTGACCGCGCCCTGAACCTTTTTGAAAGTGTTATTTCCTTGGCTCAGATAGGTGTCAAGCGAGAGCGCTCCGCTACTGTTCACCGGCGAAATTCCAAGGTCGGGCCGGTTGTCGTTATTAAAGTCTCCAATCGTGATCTGGCCGCCCTCGATGACTGCGGAGTCTGTCGCCACCGTTACGGTCTTCGAAGGCGTTCGCACCGGCAGATAAATCACATTCGAGGCAATGGTGCCCGGATTCTTGACCGTCACCGATCCCGTGGCTGGCGCAGCTACAGCGGCGGCCGGCACATCGGCCTCGAGCAAGGTCGCGGAGATGAGTTTCGTCTTCAACGGCTTTCCATTCCAATTGACCACCGACGAGGACTGAAAGCCGGTCCCTCGGACTTTGAGCGCGAAGGCGCCATGGCCTGGAGCGACGCTGGCCGGAAACAAGGGCTGGTAGATGAGCGGCACAGCATTGGACTGCGCCATCAGGGCCGCACTGGCAAACGATAGAACCAGGAACAGGATTTTCCTCATAGAAGCTCCTCGGGGTAGCTGCAGACGTCGGGGGACGGGGCGCGCTCAGGGCCGACTAACGGCGTTACGCTCAGGTGAGCTAATCACGGGAGGTCGGGCCGGGCCAAGAGTCTTTTGGCTAAACAATTTTCGGTCACCGCTTGCCGGGGCCGAGATTTAGATCTCCAGCGTGCGATTGAGCGCGCCTATGATGTATTTCCATATCAGGTAGTAGACCACCGTGATGGCGCAGTCCTGCCCGATTACTTCGGGGATAATCTGGGCATAGGGAACGGTTACCTGCTGGAAAAAAGTGACGCTGTGCGCGCCAAAGGAAAGAATGCCGACCAACTCGGCCACCAGCACGCCGATCGGGGCCATGATCAGGGGCAGGACGGCGCCGTGAAGGCCGATGGGCCAGCGTCGCCCGGACCACACGTACAAGACATTCCACAGTCCGAACAGGTTCGGCGCCAGTGCCATGGGAAATATTAGGGAGCGCTCCAAAGGAACGGGTACCCGAAAAACCAGCCGAGTCAAGATGAATACGGCCAATGCCGCCAACAAACCCAGCGTCGGGACGAAGATGCCTGCCATATAGGCGCGAAGATAAGGATGTTTTTTCATGATGTCCTCTCGTTACAGGTGATAAAGCAGCAGGGGAATCGCCGCCGGAAAAAATACCAGCCACGCGACTACCGCTGCGCCCAGAGCCCAATCCAGCCAGACTCCCTCAAACCAAGGGTCGCGCTCGGCAGGCTGCTGCAAACGCCGCAGCATCGCGGGCCAGAGGTCGCGGCCGAGGTGCGCGTCTTCTTCTTCAACCCTTTCTTCAACTCTTGGCAACGACTGCTTTAAGAGCTTTGCGATCCGTTCTTTTTCCGATTGATTCATGGCCTGATTCCTTGTTGTATAAGTTCTTTCCGCAGCAGGCGCAGGGCACGGAAGACGCGCAGCTTCACCGCTCCCACAGAGATACCCAGCGCCTGGGCAATTTCTTTGTGCGGCTGTTCTTCGATCAGCGCCAGGGTCGCGACGACCCGCAGCTTCGGCGGAAGAAGCTTGAAGGCGTGCGCGGTTTTGGTGCGGACCTCTTGCGTGATTCCGGGATCGCCGGGCGTCACGTGCGGCAAATACTTAGGCGGATCGGGCGCGTCCCAGGACTCTGTGTGCTTGGCGAAGGAGTGCGACGCGCTTTTGAAATGATCGAGCGCGGCGTTGGTAGCGATGCGGCGAGCCCAGGCTTCAAAGCTGCGTCCGGCGTCGAAGCGGGCATGAGCCCGGTGAATGCGCCAGAAAGTTTCCACGGTAAGATCTTCGGCGAGGGCGGGGTCGCGCACGATCACTACGATCCAGCGGTAAACCTCGGCCTGATGCCGGCGAAACAAGGTCTCGAAGGCCTCGAGGTCGCCGCGCGCGAACCGCGGCAAGACATCGGATTGCTCCGGTGGCAACTTTGCTGGTAACGATTGCCCCGGCGATGTGTCTTCCAGCACGAGCATCCTTCTTATCTTTCTATATACGCTTACGGAGCGGGGCAGCGGAAGGTTTCCGACTTTGGCGGCAAAACAGACAGGACGGAGTGATCCGGCTCGGGCGAGTTCAAGCTTTTCAAAGAGAATGCCGATGAAAACGGAGCGAAGGCCGCGGGTTTGGGCCTTGGGCTGCGAGGCATTGCCATGGGAGCATCGGGCGCGAGTCAGGGCAACGACGCTTCCGTTGCGCGGCGGCTGGCTGCGGCTACGGATGAGCTCCAGGTCTTGGAAAAGCTGGTGATCTCTGGCGATTGTTCGCCGCGGCTGCTTAGCGAATTCCGCGCCGCCGTGGACAGTATTCGCCGCACCACCTGGGCGGTTCAGCGGTGGAGCGAATTGCAGCAGCAGCACCGCGACCCTTACACCGTTCTGGATGTGCTCTCGCAGGTGCGGGTGCAGAGAGCCACGCAGCTATCACGGGAATTGACCATGGACTTGCAATCGCTGGAGTTGAGCCTCGAAACCGAGGGGCTGGCTGAACTCTATCGCGCCACGCGCGGATTGTACGACTGCCTCGCGCCCTTGTTCAGGAAGCGCGAGACGTAGAACGCGCAAGATTCATTTCGCCTGACGGACGCAGCGGCCGTAGCGAAGTTGATTTTGGAGTAAATACGGCGCGCCTCGAAGCCGCGCCCTCTCAAAGCCCACCGCAGAGAATTTCAGCAATTGTTTGGGAGGTTACGCAAACTCTTCTCGCGCGCCGCGGATGAGCGCCTTCAAGGCGCGGATTACGATCCGAGCCAACAGGACGATCACCGCGACTAGGCCAAGCGCGATTGCACCGGCTGCGTAGGGATGGCGTGTGGCCAGCCACGTCAAGCCTATCGCGAGAACGTCTTCGGAGAGGCTGAGAGTGACGTTCGAGATCGGCTCGGGGGATGGCGTAACCGCGGCGCGGACCGCAGTTTTGCCGCCATGCGCGGCCAGAGCTATGGCAGCGCCCAGCAGGGTTGCCAGCAATTGGTGCGCCGGTGTTAACTGGCTGGTCGCCCCGTAGGTTAATAGAGCCGCCACGGGAACGCGCACGAAGGTGTGCAGCGCGCTCCAGATCAAGTCGAAGGCCGGGACTTTGTCCGCGAAGAATTCAACGACGAAAAGGGCGGAGCTGGCGGCGATGACCGGCCAGCCTTCCAGAACTTGCAACGACGGCGGCAGCGGCAGGTGGCCGAAGCGCGCCAGCAGTCCGAGAGCGGCTACGGTGGCGTAGACATTTAATCCGGCAGCGAAGGCAATCGCGGCCAAGAGGGCGAAGAGCTCTGGCAAAGGGATTTGCAGCCAGTTCAGCATGGGAGTTCGAGGGTAAACCGTACCTCAGGGGCGGAAGCCAGATTTCATCCTACGAGACTCAGCGCAGCGCGGAAGCGCTGCTCCACCCTTCGTAGGGGCTCCCCCTTGCATGTTGCGCCACTTGATCCGGCGCACGTTGCATTCTGCGCACTTTCCGTCCGGCACTCCCGTGCCTCTGCCAAAGTTAGCAATCGGCACAGGGGACGGGTCGCCCCGCCTCCCCAGCCACCACCGTACATGCGGGTCCGCAGACGGCGGTTCGGCGGATTAAGCTAAGACCGCACGACCATGGGTGGGAGCCCGAGCTTGGGAAAGTGGGCATTCGACAAACCAGTGGCCAGGGCGGGCGAGTTGGCGATGCGCCACGGGCCGTGGGGACTCCCGGCGGTTTGCGCCGCCAGGTCTTGGCCCACACTCCGTTTGCGAAGTTCGCGAAATCGCGTTCGTCCCCGTTTCCATTGCTTCCACACCACCGACCGTCGACGGCGTAGCCACGATGCGAGGGTTTGCAACACCGAGGGCGTTTGACAATCGTCGAAGTATCCGAGCCATCCCCGCAGATAGGCCGCGATCTGTGTGACCATCTGCGTCAGACTGATGCCACGGGTTCGACGTGTCTGTTCCCGAATCCTCTACTTAAAGCGAGCGATAGCCTTGGGGACAATACGCCGCCGCGGTTCTCGTTCACCAGTGAAGCCGAATCCCAAGCTGTCGGACATGCTCGGCGCACAGAACAAAAGGCCGCATGCAGCGGCCCTTGATCATCTGCTTCGCTTGGCACCGAAGCTGGCACTCGATTATAAAGTGGATTCGATTTCGAATCCCCATGCCTCGAGCAGAGGCTCCGGAATGTACTTGGAATTCTTGTTGCGCCGAGCCCACTCCCGCAGCCGGGTCGAGCGCAGATATTGATCTGGGGAGAGCTTATACTCGCGCACCACCTGCTCAAACTCCGTAATGGTGGGGACGATGGGCCCGATCGGTTCGGGCTTGCCCCAGTTGGGATTGCCGCGTCGCTTCGCCATGAAAAGTGCCTTTCCAGCGAATGGGGGATGACTGTCCAAACCGCCGGCAGTCTCTCAGCCACTGCTCTCTGTATCTATAAGATTCGCCGAATGCTGGAGGGATGCATGGAAACAGCTTAACGTTTGACACTGTAATGGTGCCAAGCATTCCAACCATCCCATAAGCTAATCGGAGACTTAGTAGGTTAGGGCAATATTCTCTAAAAGTCAACCCCGAACTTGTGGCGGCAAAACTTGAATGAATGCTAGTCAAACGATTGCAGGCGAAGCATTTGCGCCTCCAACGTGAAGTCTATGCCTCAGGACGTGGCGGTGTCAGGAGGTTTCGCGCCATTCCGCCCGATTACTGCCGTAACCTCCCCGCCCACTGTCGTATTGATTGGCGTGGCGGTCGCGGCCTAAAGTAAGTGAGGGTAGCGCTTCATTCCGAACGCGGCTCAGGCTGAAGGCGAAAGACTCGCCGCAAGCATCGCTCAAGGGGAAGGACTTAGGACCACGCCATGAAGTTAAGGGCCCTGCTGCTTTGTTCGGATGAGAAGATCGTTCGGGTAGTACGCCGCACTCTGGGCGATCTTGACATCGCGATCGAACATTGCCCCAGCGGCGAGGTTGCGGTTCGGCAGTTGTCGCGAGAGCGCTTCGAGGCCATTATTGTGGATTGCGCCGGGCCGGGCGCTGCCGACGTTCTGCGCAACGCGCGCGCGGCTCCTTGCAATAAGCGAGCCGTGGCCGTGGCCATTCTGGATCCGTCGGCGGGGGTTCGTTCGGCTTTCGAGCTGGGAGCGCACTTCGTCCTCTACAAGCCGGTCTCCGGGGAGCGCGCCAAGTCGAGCTTTCGCGTGGCCCGCACGCTCATGAAGAAAGAGCGCCGGCGCAACGAGCGGGTCGGGGTCAAAATTCCGCTGGAAATGGTGAGTCAGGAGTCCGGGGCGCGCTTCAAAGTCAATACTACCGACTTGGGCGAAGGCGGATTGGCGGTGAGCCTGCCCAAGCGCAGCAAGCCCGCCGGGCGCTGGGAGCTGTCCTTCACGCTGCCGGGTTCGAAGACGGGGCTGAAAGTGGTGGCGGAGTTTGCCTGGGAAGGCTCGGGCACGCAGGTGGGAATGCGCTTTGTGGAGCTATCGCCCGAAAGTGAGCGCCAGTTGCGCGAGTGGCTGAGCCGGAACTCTCCGGACGCGGAGAAAGACGACCCGCCGGTGCGCTGCCAGTTGAGCGATTTGAGCCTGGGCGGTTGTTATCTCGAGGTCGCGTCGCCCTTTCCAGTTTCGACCAGAGTCACGCTTTCGATGCGCGCCGCCGATATCGAGTTGAAAGCCGAGGGCGTGGTTCGGGTAATGCACGCCGATAAGGGCATGGGCGTGGAATTTACCCAGACTACGGCGGAACATCGCGCCTTGCTCGAAAAATTCCTCAGCATGCTTTCGGAAAATCGCGAAATGCTCCCTGAACTGATGGTCGAACCCGAGGGCCTGGAGACGGAGCCGGCTGCCGCTACAACGACGGCGGGGGAGTCCGGTGAAGCCAACGATCCACTGCTCGAAATGTTCCGCAAGCAAAGTTCCCTGCCTCCCGATGCGTTTCTGGCCGAGTTGCGCAAGAAGCGCGGGGTCACCGCTGCCGCTGCCGGCGACTAGCTCGAAAGCCAGGGATTCGTATGGGGCATCCTTTCCGGCACGCCATTCTCAACGCCAGCCTCACGTGCAGATTCTCTCCCGAAGGATACAAAAAGCTGCACGAAGGCACGAGGAAGGGGAATCGGAACAGCTTCACGACTCTGTGCTGTAGTGAGGCCTTTTGAGCGACTTCGAAGCCGGCTCCCAAAATGGCAGCGAGCTTTTCAAGAAGAGCATCGAAGAGAAAAACCCTCGCTTGGACCGCGAAAGACCGCGAACCGTCTAATGGTCTGCGCCAGGCATACATTCGCCTGCGTCTCGTGGAATATGCCATTTACCAGATCGCCCAGAGCTGCCGAACCGGCGTCGAGATGATCGAGAAATATTGCGCCGCACACAACATCAAGGACGCGGCTCGACGCTGTAGCGATCAACGTCATGGTCATGCCGCCCCAAAAAAAGCAGGAAGACCGCCAACCCAACAACTCAGGCTCCGCCCCAGCTTCCAGATCGCGAAGCTGCTGTGTACATTTCCTCTGCGTGCTCTATGATAGACAACTGAAAATGAAACAACCGCGCGGGCGTGGCGGAATGGCATACGCAGCGGACTTAAGGAAAACTTGAGTGCTCGCCTGGGAAACCGGCGATGCAGAACTGCTCAAATTCGGGGAAACCTCAACTGGCAATCCCGAGCCAAGCCTGGTGAGACACTAGCCGGGAAGGTGTAGAGACTAGACGGGCAGCACCTAAAGCCCCAGATATTCCGGGGATGGTGAAGGGATAGTCCAGACCGCAAACCTGGCGTTCGCGCTCCACGCGCGTCACGTCCGGGCGGCGAAAGCCGCAGACGGCATGAAAATCCGCAGGGCTTAAACGGCCCATGAGGGTTCAAGTCCCTCCGCCCGCACCACATCTTGCTGGGGCCGTCACTCCGCTCAGCATTCACCTTGTGTGCACCCGCTCATTGGTCACAGCTAAACTGTGGCCCTTGGACTACGGAATTAGTTCGTGCCCGGAACCGGTGTGAGAGGATAAAAGACGAAATTGCAGCCGGTATACGATGAGCAGGAGAGAATTCCTCTTCTGATCAGGCGCGCCCTCGAGTCTGGAGGAAACGCTGCGCCGGACTGAACGTTTTCGAGCGCTTTTCCGGCGCTCCTAAGAGCTTCGGAACCGCTGGAAAAATTTGACTTTTCTATTTTTCCGCCGGCTCCGAGCAGGACATTAAAGTCCGCACTCGCATTGGTCGTCGTTATCGCAGGAAGTTGGATGGTGCGCATCGAGTTCAATTCTTCGCGCGCGTTCGCGCGCTTCTCGGGCAAAGCAATGTTGGCCAGGTTGCGGATGCGCGCCGAAGTTTCTTCCATGCGGGGATTGGCTTCGAGCGCCAGATTGTACAGGTGCAGCGCTTGGGACAACTTGTTCTGCTCTTCGTAAACTTGGCCAAGATGATCTCCCACCAGCCCTTCCTGGCGGAGTTGCCAGGCTGGAGTGAGGTAACTTTCTGCCCGCCCGAAATGGAACGAAGGACATCAACCGGGAGGTCCCCGAAGGGGACTTCTGGCGACAGGCAAAAGGCGAGTTCAGGAAAAAAGGCCGGGCCCCAGGAATCCGATTTGCGACCCCTCCCGTATCTATAGTGTCTGTTATTGAACATTTCCACACGCCTTGTGCCAAGGAATCTGGCGAAGTGGAATTCACCAAGATCGATCCGCTAGTTGCGACTGAGTGAGGTTGGTATGGGCAAATGGCTGCTGGTTTTTCTCATCATCGCCGGGACGTCGGGATTCTGTCAGAACTCTCCTTTTGAATCGCTTGCACAAGGGCGACCCGGTTCACCGTCGGAGACGGACCAGCAGATTCAGAAAATGCAAGCGTATGTGAAACAGGCGCCCGGCGACTATGCAGGATACGACGCTTTAGGCTTCAGCTTTTTGCAGAAGGCCAGAGAGACCGGTGACGTTTCGTACTACGATCTCGCCGAGCAAACGCTGAAGAAGGCAATCGCTCTGGCGCCGCAAGATTTTGGTTCCGCGGATCCTCTGGTTCACATGGCGTTGGTGTACATGGGCGAACATCGCTTTGCGGAAGCTCTCTCTTATTCGCAAAAGGCGATCGGAAGGGGCGCCGGAAATTTGGCGGCATTCGCCATCGAAGGCGATGCTTATACCGATGCGGGAGATTATGAGGAGGCGGCTGCGGCGTATCACACTTTGCAAACTCTGGGCCGCGAGATCTCTTCGCCCCTGACGCTCGCCTACATGGGCGACAGTCGTATCGCCTACCTGCGCTACCTGCACGGGGACACGGCCGAGGCCATCCGGCTGATGAAGAGCGCCATCGGCGCTGCGCTGCAAACCAACCTTCCGCGCGAAAATCTGGCATGGCTTTATTTCGAACTGGGCGAGCGCTACTTTCAGAGCGGGGATTTGCAGCTTGCGGAGTTGTCTTATCGGTCGGGGATAGCCGCCGATCCCAACCACTATCGTTCCCTGGCGGGCCTGGCGAAGGTTCGGGCGGCACAGGAGAACTTTGCGGAATCCATTCAGCTCTATCAACGGTCGATTGCGATCATCCCGTTTCCCGTTTATGTCGCGGAGTTGGGCGACGTTTACAAGAAAGCTGGGCGAATGAAGGAGGCTCGGCAGCAATATGACTTGGTTGAGTACATGGGGCACCTCAGCAAATTAAATCAGATGCTGGCCAATCGGGAATTGGCTCTCTTCTATGCCGATCAAGGCATTAAGCTGCAGGAGGCCCTCGAGTTGGCGCGAACGGAGCTTGCAGTCAGGCACGACATTTACACATGGGACACGCTGGGGTGGGTGCTTTATCGGAGTGGCCGATTTCAGGAAGCGGCCGAGGCGATCAACAAAGCTCTCGCTTTGCACACGAACGATTCTCTACTTCTGTTTCATGCCGGCATGATCTACCACAGTCTGGCCAAGGACTCCGAGGCCGAAGATTTTCTGCGTCGTGCGCTACGAGCAAATCCGCGCTTCCACGTTTTTCATGCTGAAGTGGCGAGCCGAACTCTGATGGAGATCGCTCGATCGGGTAATTCGGATTTGAGGTCCACCAATGCACAAAGATAAAGATAGGAGCAGGCAGCGCCTGACGCGCTTCGTGATGTTGTTATATGCATTGATGTTGATCTCTTCAACCTCGTTCGCCCATCCCATGGGAAATTTCAGCATCAACCACTATTCGAAGGTGAAAATCGGCGAGCAGTCGGTCGAGGTCCGCTATCTGATCGATATGGCTGAGATTCCCACGTTTCAGGAGCTTCGGCGGTTCGACATCAAGCCTGGGGCGGAAGAACCTGGGGTTTCACGCTATCTCGACAAGCAGGAGCAACTTTTGAAGGCAGGACTCTCCCTAGAGAATGACGGTCAGCCGGTGCGATTGGAAACCATCTCCCGGCAGCTGATCTTCGCCGATGGCGCCGGCGGTTTGCCCACGATGAAAATCGGCTTCGTGTTTCGAGCTAGGTTGGAAGTTGCTAGCGGCGATCACAGACTTTCCTACGTCGATAATAATTTTCCTGGGCGTGCAGGCTGGAAGGAGGTCGTGGTTCTCGGTGACGGAATTCGGATTCTTGATAGTTCTGCTCCCGGCACCGATCGTAGCCAGGAACTCGCCAATTACTCCAGCGATGTTCTGAATAGTCCACCCCAGCAGGTGTCCGCCGTGGTCGCTTTCAAGACGGCGCTGTCAAAAGCGCATACAAACCCGTCGGCCACAACCTCCTCCAAGCAGAAACTCCCTCGCGAGACGAAAGCGGCGCATCCGGCGGTTACGATGCGGAGGCCAAACCGATCGTTGGATGGAATCGCTTCGGCTGAACCCGCAGCCTCGCCATCTTCTTCCGGCAGCGTGAATCCCACCGTGGCTCCGCTGCCCCGCGCAGCACGAGGGAACACGCCGCGCAGCCGATTTACCGAATTGATCTCGACGCACGGAAAGTTGAGCTTCTGGATTTTGTTCTCGGCCGCCCTGATTGCCGCAGGCCTGGGTGCGCTTCACGCGCTCGAACCGGGCCATGGCAAGACTATCGTTGCCGCCTACCTGGTAGGGTCGCGCGGCACAGCGAAACATGCAGTGTTGCTTGGAATCGTGGTCACGGCTGCGCACACGGCGGGCGTCTATCTGCTGGGAGCGGCGACGCTTTACGCTTCGCGCTACATTGTCCCCGAGCAGCTATATCCGTGGCTGGGAGCAATTTCTGGACTTAGCGTGGCGGGACTCGGCATTTTTATTTTTCTCCGGCACTGGACCGGCGAAAGCGGAGAGCATGCGCATGCTCCGGGAGAGCAGCATTCGCACTGGTTCCTCTCCCTCTTTAAGCCGTCGACGTCCAGGTCGGCGCTCACGGGAACAGCAAATCGCACGGCGAGCTTACCCGGTTCGAAACCAGCCGGTTCGAAACCAGCCGCGCGCGAGCTATCGCTGCGTGAACTCTGCGTGCTGGGCGTCACCGGAGGGATCGTGCCTTGTCCAGCCGCGCTGGTCGTGTTGCTGAGCGCCTTCTCGCTGCATCGCATCGGCTTCGGTTTATTTCTGATCACCGCATTTAGCTTTGGTCTAGCGGCTGTGCTGGTCATCGTCGGCCTGACCATGGTCTACGCCAAACGCGTGGTGTCTTCCCGCGTGCACTCCGGCGCCGCTGGGCTGCGCTATCTTCCTTGTTTATCGTCTGCGTTCATGGTGGTGCTGGGCGTGGCGATCACGGCATCGGCCATCGCATCGGTTCCCATCGGTCAGGGCTTCATCGCTCACGGCTCGCTCGCGAAAGAAAAACTACTTCCGTTCGCCACCGTAATTCTCTTGGGATTGTTTTTGGGCATGCGTCACTCCACGGACCCCGACCATGTGGTTGCGGTGTCGACCATCGTGAGCCGGCAGAAGTCCATTCGAAGCTCGGCGACGATCGGGTTACTGTGGGGACTGGGTCATACGATCACAATTTTTCTGGTGGGATCGGCGATCATTATTTTTGGCGTGGTGATTCCTCCTCGCCTTGGGCTATCGATGGAGTTTTGCGTTGCCTTGATGCTGATTCTCTTGGGACTGTTGAACCTAACCGGTATCATGCGCTGGATGAACGAGCGCCTCACTCCCATGAGACTCGCCCCCAGAGCGGAGCAGACCTCCGGCTCTGTCGATTCCATCGGCACTGACTCGGGTACGGCATGGGCAGTGCTCCGCCGGCGAATTGAAATCTTGATGGAACGTACGATCGGTAAACTCGGCCTCTATCAGACTGTCCGGCCGCTGGTGATCGGCCTCGTCCACGGTTTGGCCGGCTCGGCAGCGGTGGCGCTGCTGGTGCTTTCGACGATTAAGAGTCCGCTCTGGTCTACGGCGTACTTGCTGGTCTTTGGCTTCGGCACGATGGTGGGAATGATGCTGATGACCGCGGCCATCTCGGCTCCTCTGGTTTATTCGCAGAAGAGATTTTTTAACGTCAATCGGCATTTGGCCGCGTTCTCAGGTTTCGCGAGCATGGCCTTCGGAATATTTCTGGTCTACCACATCGGCTTTATCGACGGACTTTTTACTTCGCAAGTGCATTGGATCCCGCAATAGCGCTTCCGGGTTTCGTGAAAGCAACCACTCGCTCGGCGCGATCGACGCTGTTTACGGTGACGCCCGCGGTGTCGTTGCGCCTCGCTCTCCACAACTGCAAACGAGAGATTGAATTGGTTGCAACCCGATAAATATTTTCCATTCGCTAAATCCGTCTGCGGTAGTGGCACCGTAACTTGGACACGTGGGCTAGCCACAGGAACTGCGACAACGTTACCCAGGCGCAGTTAGATCTCTGGCGACGTCGACGAATTCCGCAGAGAGGCATTTCCCATGACAAACCTGAAGCCGATCCTGGCTCTCGCTGTGTCGCTATGCATGCTGGCGCCTTGCAGCTTGTTGGCATCGAGCCATCGCGAGGCGCCGATCACGGCATTGGACCGTACCGCCGACGTTACCGACTGGTACGCCTTTGTCAGCTACGACAATCCTAACAACGTAACCATGATCCTGAACGTCGACCCGCTGCTGGAGCCAGCCAATGGACCCAACTACTTTCCCTTCGACCCGAGCGTGCTCTACGAGATGCTCATCGACAACAACCAGGATGGAATTCCAGACGTGGTTTTCCAATTCCGCTTCACCACCAACATCTATCAGCCCAACTTGTTCACCGGCTTCGTGGGCAACCTGGACGGCTTTCCGCCGATCACGTCGCTGCGCGGCCCCGGGGCCGAGGGCTTGAGCCTGGTCCAGACCTACACCGTAACCATGGTGAAGAACGGCAAATCAACTCTGCTGAACAACGGGCAGACGCTTTATGCAGTGCCGTCGAACGTGGGTCCGAAAACCATGCCGGATTACCAAAGCCTGTTCAACCAGGGGATTCAGAGTTTGAGCGACGGCGTCAAGGTGTGGGCGGGAACCGCGGATGATCCCTTCTTCATCGATCTCGGCGCGTTCTTCGATTCGGTGAATTTCCGCAGCGGAGTGGGCCCGATCCTTTCCTCGGCCATCGATTCCGACAACACCCACAACTACGCGCCCGACGCGGTGGGCGGTTACAACGTCAACTCCATCGTGCTCGAAGTTCCCATTGCCATGCTGACCGTGGACGGCAAGATTCATCCCGCCACCGACAAGCAAGCGGTCATTGGAACCTACGGCAGCACCTCGCGCCATCACATCACGGTGCGGCGCTCGCCCCACCCGGACGAAAACTATGGTTCGTTCCAGCAGGTGAATCGGGAAGGCAATTCGCTCATCAACGAAGCCATCATCGGCACCGGCTTTAAAGATCGTTTCAGCATGGATTTTCCGGTGAACGATTCGCAGTTCGCGAACTTCGTTCTGGAACCGGTGGCGGCCGGCGTGCTCAGCTCGCTGGGCGTGCCCGTCCCACCGAATCCGCGCACCGACCTGTTGATTCTGGCCCAGTACCAGCCTCCGATTTGTCCGGGCTGCGGGCCCAGCGATGCCGGTCCGGTGGCGGATCTGCTGCGGCTCAACACCGGCATTCCCGCAACTCCGGTGGGCAGCCAGCTGCGGCTGGGCTTCATCGCCGGCGATGTGGCCGGCTATCCCAACGGACGCAGGCCGATCGACGACGTGTTTGACATTTCCCTGCGCGCCATTGAAGGAATCCTGGTGGATTCCGGCAAGTACGGTTTGGCGCTGGGAGATGGCGTAAACACCAAGACGGAAGGCTTCAACAGTTCGTTCCCCTATGTCATGCCGGCCAACAGTGGACGCAACAGCGCGCACACGGGTCCCGGACAGGCCGGCTGCACCGGACAACCCGGCGGCATTTGCCCGGTGATGTAGCGAACGCTTGTGGCCGCCCGCAAACGGCGGCCACAATTTCTCTTCGAAAAGGAGCCACGTCATGAAAAAGATTCTTCCTATCTTGTGCATCATGATCGCCGCCGAGTTCGCCGCTCCAAGCGCGGGCCTGAGTTCGGACCCTTCCCGTGAGGATCAAAACATCGCCGCGGCCAGACAAGCCATCAGCGAGAAGCCGGCCGAGTATACCGGGTACAACTTGCTGGCCAGGGCGCTGGTTCACCGCGCCCAGGAGATTTCCGACGCCAGCTTCTACCTTCCAGCCGAAGAGGCCGTGGGAAAGTCGTTGCAACTCGCGCCGAACAATTTTGATGGCGAGAAGATAGAAACTTCTATCCTGCTCGGCAAGCATGAGTTTCCCGAGGCGCTCAAGCTTGCTAGCGCCCTGAACAAGAGAGTTCCCGACGATGTGATGGTTTACGGCTTGTTGACCGATGCCGACGTTGAACTCGGCAACTATAAGGACGCGGAAGTTGCCGCCCAGTGGATGCTCGATCTTCGCCCAGGTAATCGGCCCGCGCTGATTCGGGCGGCGCATCTCCGGGAGCTATTCGGGGATGCTGAGGGTGCATACGAACTGATGGACATGGCGTATCAGTCCACGCCTGCGACCGAAACCGGGGAGCGGGCTTCGCTGCTCTCACAAATGGGCCATCTTCGCTCGGCCTCCGGCAACGCCGACTCGGCTGAAAAACTCTTGCAGCAGGCACTGGCAAGTTTTCCAACCTTTCCCGCAGCGCTGGGAAATCTGGCCCAGCTCCGCATCACGCAGAAGCGCTACCCGGAGGCGGTGCAGCTCCTGCACGAGCGCTGTGCGGCGCAACTCCGCGCGGAGAATCTTTATGACTTGGCCGAGGCGCTGCAGTTTGCCGGTCAAGAGGAAGAGGCGCGGAAGGCGTTTGCTGACTTCGAAACCAAGGCGCTCGCAGAATCGGCAGATAAGGATAACTCCAACCGCGCCCTCGTCTTTTATTACGCCGACCACGCGCACCAGCCAGCCAAAGCGCTGGATGTGGCAAAGCATGAGTATGTCTGGCGTCATGACGTGTACACGCTCGACGCCTACGCATGGGCGCTGCACGTCAGCGGTCAGGAGGCGGAGGCGCGCAGGCAGATCGAGACTGCCCTGGCGGTCGGGATCCGCGATGCAAAAATCTTCGGGCATGCCGGGGAAATCGCTCTCAAGCTGGGCGACCGGGCCGGGGCACAGAAGTATTTGCAGCAAGCGGTTTCGCTACACGCCATCGACTCGGAGCATGCGCAGCTGGTCTTGAGCGAGATCACGATCACTAAGTTGAAGGCGCAACGTTAGACGAGAGGCGATGCCAAGCGCAAACCCTCTTCCAGCGGAAGAATCTCGGAAAGCTGGCTCGGTTGCGGACTGGCCTTGCGCTTCCTCTCCTGAGCCAGCAGATTGTGGTGAGCGCCATACAACCAGCGCTGGCCAAAGTCTTGCTCTGAGGAAACCACCGGCGCATAAAGCGAGTCGGAGGCCTACTCTAACCTTTGCTCCGCATCCCCCGGTATGGGTGCGGCCTGACTTAGAATATCCTGTCGTACGCGGAGGCGGGAGTGTTGTGGTCATCCTATCGATGGGAGTTTCGGGGTCGGGGAAAACGACCGTCGGGCAAATGCTGGCTTCGGAGTTGGGATGGCAGTTCGCCGATGCAGACGACTACCATTCGCCCTCGAATATCGAAAAGATGCGCGGCGGAATTCCTTTGACTGACGCCGACCGCGCGCCCTGGCTCGCCTCGCTGCGTGCTTTATGCCAACGCTGGGTTGCGGCTGGGAGCAACGCGGTCCTGGCGTGCTCGGCTTTGAAGCGCGCCTATCGCGAGGAGTTGAGCGTTTCGCCCGAGGTGAAGTTCGTTTATCTGAAGGGGAGTCCGCAACTGCTGTACCAGCGCTTGCACGCCCGTACCGGCCACTTCATGACCGAGCGCATGCTCGCCAGTCAACTGGAGGCGCTCGAAGAACCCGACGATGCCTTGGTCGTCGAGGTCGACCGCTCGCCCGCAAACATTGTCGCGGAGATTCGCGCTAAGCTCGCCCTCAGCAAAACTGTTTGACTGCGAAAGCTGCTCGACGAAACCTTGTGCCCTTCCTACAGCTGACGCGATCTGGAAAAAAAGCAAAGCGCTGCCGACCCAATGTTCATAGCCTGCGAACACTACGGCAGCGCCGCCCTTACTGAGCCCTAAAACATAAAAAGAGTGTAGAGATCGAAGTGCCCCACTTCTAGTGCATGGAAAGGTACGCGATCATCTAAGCCTTACCCTGTGCGTCCTCTGTGCCCCCGGTGGTTAAGCCCTTCTCGGGACGCAGCAAAGGGAACAGTATGACGTCGCGAATGGTATGCGAATCGGTGAGCAGCATGCACAATCGATCCACGCCCACGCCCACCCCACCCGCAGGCGGCATTCCGTAAGACAGCGCGCGAATGTAATCTTCATCCATCTGGTGCGCCTCAAGGTCGCCGCGCTCGCGTTCCTGCAACTGCGCCTCAAAGCGCCGCCGCTGGTCTTCGGGATCGTTGAGTTCGCTGAATCCATTCGCGATTTCCATCTTGCCGGCATAAATTTCCCAGCGCTCGGTCCACTCCGGCTCATCCGGCTTCTGCTTGGACAGCGGAGAAACCGCCGTAGGGAACTCATAAATAATCGTCGGTTGCGTGAGATGGTCCTCGGCAACGGCTTCAAACAGACTCGCGATCGTCCGCCCCAGCGGCTCCTTTGGGTCGTATGCCATATGCGAGTGAGTTTTATGGAAGCGCTCGACCAGGCTTTTTGCTCCATCGTGAGAAGCGAATTCGCTCATCTCCGGCTTCGCTCCGGTCGCTGCCGGCCAGTAATGAATAATCGCCTCGCGCATGGTCAGCCGCGTCCAGTTTGTCCAGTCGATCTCGGCCTCGCCCCACTTTGATTTCGCGCTGCCGTTCACATCCTTCGCCGCCTGCGTAATCACCTCCTGCGTGAGATCCATGACGCCCTGATAGTCGGTGTAAGCTTGATAAAACTCCAACATGGTGAACTCGGGATTCCAGCGCCAGCCCAATCCTTCGTTGCGGAAGTTGCGATTGATCTCGTACACGCGATCAAAGCCGCCCACCACCAGCCGCTTCAAATAAAGCTCCGGCGCGATGCGCAGAAATAAATCCATATCGAGCGTGTTGTGGTGGGTCACGAACGGACGCGCCACCGCCCCGCCCGCAATGGGCTGCATCATCGGAGTCTCCACTTCGACAAATCCGTGCGCCTCCATCGTCCGCCGAAGCGACTGCACCAGCTTGCTCCGCTTTAGAAAAACCTCGCGCACCTCAGGATTCACCACCAGATCGACATAACGCTGCCGATAGCGCAGCTCGACGTCGGTCAACTCGTTCCACTTCCGAGTCGCGCCGGGATCGGATGCATCTGCCTCGATCGCTTTACCCACGGGCAGCGGCAGCAAATCCTTGCTGAGAAATGTGATCGCTTCCACGTGGATCGTCAGTTCGCCGGTTCGCGTGCGGAACAAATATCCGCGCACCCCGATGTGGTCGCCGATGTCGAGCAGTTTATAAAGCTCGAATCCCTGATCTCCAACCGCATCTTTCTTCACGTAAATCTGCAGCCGCTTCCCCTCCTGCTGCAAATGGCAAAATCCGGCTTTCCCCATGAGCCGAATTGCGAGGATCCGCCCAGCCACGCGCACGTCGACCCGCGGAGTCGCGAGTTGCTCAGCGGTCTTCTCCGAATACTCCGCCAGAATCTGCGGAATGGTATGGGTGAATTCAAACTTGTTGCGGTAAGCGATTTGCCCCAGCCCCTCAATCTGCTTCAACTTCTCGCGCCGGAGTTCATAAACATTTTCGTCGAATGCCAAGAGGTTCCTTTTACCGCGGAAATTGCGCCCGTCGGCGCCGGGTCTGATGAAGCGTGAAACGCGATTATAACAACGGCGCGCTAGCCCGCGGCCAGGAGGAAGAGGGTCTGCAGTTTACCAAAATGCGCGCGTGGGGACAGTCGCGCCCCCGGGCTGTCCACCGAGCGCACCGAGCACGAGCTCGGTTGCCGCGTACCTATGGATCGTGGTACACTGGTACTAATGGCCGACGATCCCAAGCTGCTGGTCGAGCGCGTCCAAACCGGCGTGCGCATGGAGAAGCGTCTGCTCAAAGTCCTGAAAGCCTTCGCCGAGTATCACGACATGACTCTTGGCGACTTACTGGAAGGAATTGTCCTGCATGCCTTCGACGGAAAAACCCCGTTCAGCGCCGCCTCGCTCGAACGCATCCAGGAGCTAAAGCGTTTCTACGATTTCGATCTCGATTCCAGCGCCAGCCATCGCCTCAAGGAAATCAAGGCGCGGCCGGCCCGCAAGCGAGCAGCTGACCAATAGAAGAGGCCAACTTATGTCGGAACCACGGATCGACACCGCCCTCACCGCATTGCAGTGGACCTTGGGTCTAGTCATCCTGCTCGAGGCGATCCTGTTCGTGATGCCGGCGGCCCGCCACGACTTCGCCCGCACGCACATGCCTGACATGGTGCGTCAAGTGTTGGGCTGGGGGGAGATCATCGGTTGCGTCTTCTCGTTAATCCCAAAAACTGCGGTCCGCGGCGCCTGGTTCTTGGCTGCCATTTTCGTGTTGGCGATCATCATCCACCTGCTGCACGGTGCCTACAACGTCGGAAACTTGGCCATCTACACCGCCGCAGCCTGTGTTATTGCTGTGAAAGAAGGTTAGATCGCTTCCTGCAGATGTGGAGACGGCCGCCTCGGCCGTCCCGCCTGGGCGAAGCCCGGCGGAAGGCCTGAAGGGAAAAGGCGAGACCAGCACAGTGATGAACCCAGATACAAACCAAGAACTCATCCGCCGCTTCGAGACCAACGCAATTCCCGAAGACTCATTCCACCACGCCGACCATGTCCGGCTGGCGTTTGCTTACCTTTGCAAGTACTCCGCTCTCGAAGCGCTGCAGAAATTTTCCAGCGCCCTGCAACAATTCGCCACTGCCCACGGCAAAGCCCAGCTCTACCACGAGACCATCACCTTCGCTTACTTCTTCCTGATCCACGAGCGCGTGGCGGCTTCCGAAGCTGCCACTTGGGAAGAATTCGCTCGCGACAATCCCGATCTGCTCCTCTGGAAAGACGGCATCCTCAAACGGTATTACAGCGATGCCACTTTGAAATCGGATTTAGCGCGAAAGATTTTCCTGCTGCCCGATAAATGCAGAAAGCTTTAGCGAGAGGGTATTGCTTTTATCGTTTTTTATCGAGCATCTCCGCGGCGTAAGGCGCGTGCGTCAATCATCCGCGCGCAACCGCCGCACCAAACGCAGCTCACTGAACGACTTCTACCCGCCTCCGCACCTCCGTCACAAAAGCCTGACCCTGAATAGAAGCCAGATTAGTCTCCACATTCGCCAACGCGCCCGTGATCGCAGCGCCAGCCAGCGCCTGCGCAGTAGTCAGATCCGATTTCATATTCGGATTCGTGATCGCGATCAAACTCTGCGCAATCCCTGCCACCTCCCGCGCCCTCTCCGCCACGCGCAGTGGAACCCCGGTCGCCAACCTGAGCGCGGCCTCGATCCGCCCCTCGCCGTCAGGATCGCTCCTCGCCTGCTTATACGCTTTCATCACGGCATCGTAAGCCTCGGCATCCGCATCCACCGCTGCCTTCAACTCTTCTCGCAGCGGATGCAGCCGTGCGATCGCCGCGCTCAACTGCGCTTCATATCGCAGATAAGCTTTCTTGCCCCGCGACATCGTGGCCACCATGGTCGCCAGCCCCGCCGCCATGGCGCCCGCGGCCGCCGCCGCACTGCCGCCGCCCGGTGTCGCAGTCGCCGCAGCGAGTTGTTCGACGAACGGCTCAACCCCGGCCCGCAGGCCGCCGACGGCCATCTTCCCACCCATCACCAGAGCCAGCCGATTTTCCAGAATCAATGAAGAATCAAAATTCTCCACCTGCAAGAACCACTCCGACGCCTGCTCCAACGCCTTTTTCGGAATCAGCCCGACGATCTCGCTCGACACCGGCGCGACCCCATACCGCGCGGCCTCCCGCTTCACCAGCTCAAACACGCGATGCACCGGACTCTGCTCAAAATCCGTTAGATTCATGGAAACCTGCGCCTTCCCGCGCACCAGAAATCCCGCGCCCTTCACAAACCGCATGCCGCCGCTGGAGAATCGCACCGCCTTCGCAATCTGCTTGGCCACTTCAACATCCTGCGTGTTCAAAAAAACGTTGTAGGCGATAAGAAATTTCCGCGCGCCCACCACCGTCGCACCCGCGGTAGGATGCACTTTCGCGTCGCCAAAATCCGGCTTGCGCGCCGCATGGGTCGCAATCTCGGCGCGGATTCCCTCAAACTGCCCGCGCCGAATGTTCTCCAGATTCTGCCGCTCCGGCACCGCCGCCGCCGCTTCATACAAATAAACCGGAATCTGATACCGCTTCCATATCTCCTCCCCGACATGCCGCGCCATCGCCACGCAATCTTCAAGGGTAACGCCGTCGATCGGAATGAACGGCACCACATCGGTCGCGCCCATGCGCGGATGCGCTCCTCTATGCACGTTCAAGTCGATCAACTCCGCCGCCTTCCCAGCCCCGCGAATCGCCGCCTCCTGAATCGCCTCGCGCTCGCCCACCAAAGTGATCACCGAGCGGTTGTGATCGGCATCCATCTCGCGATCCAGCAGGTAGACTCCATCCACCTTCATGGCGTCGACGATGGCATCGACCTTGGCCCGATCGCACCCCTCAGAAAAATTCGGTACACACTCGACCAGCGTAGACATAGGGAAAAAGAATAGCTGTGCGCCGATGACGGAAGCAAGGAAAAGCGCTGCCGGGGCTGCCGGGACTGAACGTAAAATTCCCGCCTCCGCGACCGTAGCGCCGCCGTCCCGGCGGCTGTCCGGAGGGCGTCACGCCCTCCGCTCCGAGCGCGAGGATGCCCTTGGGGCTGTCGGCACGATGCTCCGCGGCCACCGCGGGCTAAACCGGAGCTTCCCCGGCGCACCCTCCCTGGCCTCCCCGGCACACTCTCCACAATCGCTTTGGCAATCCCCGGCGACTAAGACTAGAATTGCGGAATCCGGTGGGCCCCTAATCTTTATCTATGGCAGACGAGATCAAGACGCCCCCCCCGGCGGTGCCCTCGGACGCCGCTGCGGATGCCCTGACGGGCAGTACGGTCGGTCGCTTCGCCATCACCAAGAGGCTCGGCGCTGGCGGCATGGGGCAAGTCTACGGCGCGGAAGACACCACGCTGAAGCGCTTTGTCGCCATCAAGCGCATGGCCCCGCACGCCAAGACCACCGAGGCCGACCGCAAACGCCTGCTCAAAGAAGCCCAGCGCTCCTCCGCCCTCAACCATCCCAACATCGGCTCCCTCTACGACGTAATCGAGCATGGCGGCGAACTCTGGCTGGTCATGGAGTATGTCGAGGGCGAAACTCTTCGCGACCGCCTGCAGCGACCCGTTTCCACCGAAGAGTTTTTCAGCATCGGCACCCAATGCTGCGAAGGCCTGCAGGCCGCCCATGAAAAAGGCATCATTCACGGCGACATCAAGCCCGAAAACATCATGCTCGCCACCGGCAACCGAGTGAAGATTTTAGACTTCGGCGTGGCCCGCCGTGCCTGGAACAGCAACCCCAACGAAGTCACCAAGAGCCTCGAGACCATGACCGCCTCCGGCGGCACGCCCGCCTACATGGCTCCCGAAGTCCTGCTGCAGCGCCCCGACGACGGCCGCTCCGATTTGTTTTCTCTAGGCCTCGTCTTCTACGAAATGCTGGGTGGCGATCAACCCTTCAAAACCAACAGCCTCGCGACCACCATCGCGCGCATCGTCCACGTCGACCCGCCCCCGCTCGCCAATATCCCCAAGCCGCTGGCCGCTGTAATCTCCCGCGCCATAGCCAAGGACCCCAACGCGCGCCATGCCAGCGCCGCCGCCCTGCTCGAAGACCTCCGCCGGGTCGAACGCGGAGGCAAACCCAAGCGCGCTCCCTTCCCCGTCGGAAGCTTTCATCAATACCGCGCTCTCGCCGCGCTGGCGATCGTCGTGCTAATCATGGTCGTGCTCCTAGCTTCGAAGCCGCTCCGCCGCCGGTTCTCCCGAACGGTCGCGACCAGTCCCGCCTCCGAAACGCAAGCCGGAGGTCTCCCTCAAACCAAAATCCTAGCCGTACTCCCCTTCTCGGCGAGCGACGGCAACGCCAAGCTCACCGCCCTCGGAGGAGGTCTGGTAGAAAATCTAGCCGCCAAGCTAAGCAAGCTCACCGAGGACCGCGCCTTCGAAGTTGTCCCCATCCGCAACCTGCAGGATAAAAACATTTCGACGCTGCCCGAAGCCGCCCACATGTTCGGCGCCAATCTAGGTTTGGCACTGCGTCTCGAACCGCAGGGCGATGAACTGCTCAAGATCACCTACTCTTTGCTCGACGCGCAGAACGGCGCCACGCTGGGTGGCGATTCCCTGACCGTTCCGATAGCCGACGCCTTCACCGTAGAACAGAATGTCACCGAAGGAACAGTCAAAGCTCTGCGCCTGCAACTACGCCCGGAAGAAGAAGCCGCGCTGAAATACCACGGCACCGACAACGCCCCCGCCTACCGCTATTATCTGCAGGCGCAAGGCTACCTGCTGGATCACAGCAAGATTGAAAACCTCGACAACGCCGGACTGATGGCCCGCGAAGCCCTAAAGCTCGACCCTAACTTCGGCATGGCCAAAGCCGTCCTGGGCGAGAGTTTGTGGCTCAAGTACTCCGTCACGAAGCAAAAGCAGTGGATTGCACCGGCGCAGGACGACTGCAATGAAGCCGTCAAGCTGGGCAATGCAAGCGCTGCCGGTCACACCTGCCTGGGCAGAATCGACGACGGCACGGGCCACTACTCCGATGCCGCAGCCGAATTCCAACTTGCCCTGAGTCTCGAACCGACCAACGAAGAAGGCGCACTTGGGTTGGGCTTGGCGTACGAGCACCAGGGCAAGATCGACGAAGCCGAAAAGTCTTACCAACAGGCCGTTCAGGCCCATCCCAACAGCCGCTCCAGCTACAACGCTCTCGGCGCTTTTTATCGTCGACGCGAGGAATACGAGAAGGCCCTCCAGATGTATGGCAAGGCCATCCAAATCGCCCCCGAATGGTACGCAACCTACGTGAACGTCGGCTCGATCTACGACCAGAATGGGCAATACGAGAAAGCGATCGATCCACTGAAGAAATCGATCTCCCTGCGCCCCAGCTATCAGGGATACGTCAACCTGGGCGCCGCCTACTTCGGACTGAATAAGCTCGACGAAGCCGCAGCCGCGTACGAAGAAGCGGCTAAGCTCGATCCTCAGCAATACGTTGTTTGGGGGAACCTGGGCGATGCTCTTTTCAATTCGGGCAAGAAAGAGCAATCCCTGACCCCGCTGCGCAAGGCCGTCGAGTTGGCTTCTGCGGACCTAAAGGTCAACCCCCGCGACCCCGATGCGCTCAGTAGCTTGGCGGGCTATTACTCGTTACTCGGGGACCGCAAGAATGCCCTGCTGTATTTGGGTCAGGCTTTGCAATACGGTCATAACGACAAAGACGTATTAATGGACGCGGCTTCAGTGTATAACCATCTGGGCGAAAGCAGCCTCGCCGTGGAATTTCTAGCCAAGATGGTGCAGGCAGGGTATACTGCCGACAAAATTCGGACCTCGCACGAATTCGATAACCTTGCTGGTATGCCCGGCTACCAGCAGTTGATCAAGTCGAAGTGACTCCAGCGCATCGCGCTGAAGCGGGCTCAAGCACGAACCAGACGGGGACAGCGACGCAGGAGCGTCGTCGCTCCAAAAATCTAGAAAGGGACATCAATGGCTCACGAAAAAGAAAAAGGGAAACGAAAACAGGACATAGATCCAGTGAACGTACCCTGGTGCTCGAACTTTAGGGCGGCGCCGGGTCAGCCAGTCAACTTCCTCAGCGTCCCGGCCGGGGGCTGTATTAGCCAGATCACCGGTGAGATTTGGCCGTTTTGTAAGGCGGACGGCACGCTGTTGCCCACGCCGTGGTGCTTCACCTCGATCGTCCAAATCATCATCTGCAGCAACATGACGCCGGGTGCGGTGATTCCATTCAACGCAACCCCGTGTGCTGTCGCAACCACGAAGAACGTGACCATCAACTAAACAGGCGGCGTGAGGCACGGGGCCGCTCCAAACTCGGCCAGCACCGGAAACTCTGTCCGGAAATCCACAGAAGATTCTCTTCCCTCCCTTGACAGAACAGTCGAGGGGGGATTACTCCTCTCACCGCTGACGAGCATGTCCGTTGCCGGGCCGCACATCCCAAGTTCGTCCGCGACTTCCCCCCCAAAAAGAGCTGCGCTCAACGCAGACGCAGCCAATCACTTTGTCGCTGTCGCGATAGGCGCAGCCGCCCTACTTTTTTCCACCGGCGCCGTAGAGCGATTCGTCGAAGGCCTCCGACCTCAACGCCGCGGGCGGGGAGCGCTGCGCTGTCGCAGCGCCGTCACCGGCGCCTCAAGGAACACAGCGGATTCACGGATGCAAACGGCTGGACGTCTCCGGCAGGCGCTAACGTTGAGCTATTAACACCACCGGCCAGAGTTGCACCATCTCTGCGGGGAGCACAACATGGCCGTTCGTACAAAGCGCCCCGAATCAGTTTGTCCGCTGGCAGCGCGGACTACTTCTTCCAGAACCTTCCCACGCCCAGCAGCACCTCGAACGTATTCAGCCCAGGATTGTAACTGCCCAGCCCCGCGCTCGAGATGTGCAGATAGCGCGCCTCCACGCTCCAGTTATATTTCGCGCCAAGAATATGCGTACCCAACGCCGCGCTGGGCGTGAAGTTCACATCGTTCGTATACGTGGGGATATCGTGATTGCTGAACACCACTCCGCCGGTCAACTCGAAATAAGGAGAGAGCCGCCCGTGGCGCTCGAAATTCCACTTCAAGCCCAGCGGATTAAATCCCACGCCGTAGGCCGTATTCGCTGGCTGAAAAATCAGATACACCGGCACCGCATCCACCGCATATTCAAATCGTCCCCGCACAATCGACGGCAGATGCGGCCCCGTAATCACCCACCCCAAGCGGAGCCCGGCGTCGAACACTCCGGTGGACGACGTCCCGCCCGGAACCGAGTAGCCCCCGGCAGTCCATATCTGCACTTCATGCCCACCTTCCTCCGGACCTGGCTCGTCCTGCGCCAATGCTGCGGCGGTGAAAGAAAGTAAGAACGAAAAAAGTGCCAGCCAGCCGAACCATCCCATGCGCATGACAAAGAGGTTGCCCGACCGCAACCAATTTTGCAAGCCAGAGCCCTATGCTGTGACATCCCGTGCCCCCCGCCTTTCAGGGCTTTGGGTTGAGTTCAAGGTTTTGCCCTGTGACGCAGATCACCGCGCGAACCCCAGCCGGCAACTAAACTCAATCCGTAAAACCAAGTTCGCAGGAGGCTCACGATGCCCCGGCTTCCGATCGTTCTAGCCGCAACGTTACTAGTTTCCCTTACGCTCTCGGCGCAAAATAAAGCTCCGTCGAACGTCGCGCCGCCCTCTTATGCCGCCATTCCGGCCGACGCAGCCAAGCAAGCGAACCCGGTAAAACCGTCGCCCGAGTCGCTGGCTCGCGCTGGCAAGTGGTGGAAGCTCGACTGCGCCATGTGCCACGGCAAAGATGGCGCCGGAAAAGGCAGCCTGGCCGCCGACATGAAGCTGAAGATCGCCGACTTCACCGATCCCAACACTTTGAAAGATCGCACCGACGGCGAAATTTTCTACATCATCAAGAACGGCCATCAAGACATGCCGCCCGAAGGCGACCGCATCAAGCCCGAAGAAGACTGGGACCTGGTCAACTACGTAAGGTCGTTGTCCGCGGCCAAGGCGAAAACCGAGGCGAAACCGTAGCTGGATCGACGCATCTTCGTGGAGCCCTCCGAGTTGGGGGCTCCAAAGCGATTGTCATCCGGTCTCTAACGACGGTAGCTGTTGTCAAGCGCTTTTAAGCGACATGCCCTCCGCCCCAGCCTCTGTTTTCCGCCCCTGGAATCTTCGCTCGGAATCATGCCCGAGGCGAATCTCTCCGCCGGTCCCAGCGTCAGCACCAGGCCGCCGGCGCGCTTCTTCGACCACTCGCCGGTCCAACTCGACGACCTCCGATTCCAGTTCTTCGGGCGCTTCCAGCAGCCGCGTCCAGCGCTCGGCCGCAGACAGGATGACAGGATCAGAACCGCGGAGGACAAATTACGGGGCGGGTTCGACGGTTAGCTGTTAGTCCCACGGCTTTAGTGAAGGTCGCCAGCGCAAAAGAGACGGAGATTGCCTTTTGCCGACAGCGCGCGATACAAAGCTTTCGCGCTCGATGCCGGCAGCCTTGGCTACTTTGACAATGCCCCTCTGCGGGCTTCGACGATGCGGCGCAGGGCGATCTGCAGCAGGGTAGGTTCTTCGGTGTCCTCTAGTGCCACTTTGAGGTATTCGAGTCATCCGCCACGCTCGTTATGTCCTTGGCTTTGTTCTTCAGTTTGCTTTTCCCTGTATGCGCGCCCACTCTTTATAGTCATTGAAGTACTCGTAGGCTCGCTGAATATCGGAAGATTGTTTCCGCTTGTACCCGCCGCACAACAGCAGCACGCAAGTGCGTCCAATCATGGCGTAATAAACCCGATCGCCCGGTCCCCAGTCGATTCCGAGTTCACCAAGCCCTCCTCCCACAGTCTTGCTGACTCCAAAATGTCCCTGAGCAAATCGATCAATCCGCTCTCGAATTCTGGCCTGGGCTTGTGCGTCGGCCCCTCCGGCCATCCATTCGCTGACCCAATTCCCTCCCGTCCGGGCTACACATCGGCGAATCTCGATCACACCTCATCCGTAACGTATAAATTACCGGAACGCAAGCCCTTTTGCCCAACCCCTTGACAACTGCACACTCATATCCTACAATTAGCACTCAGTAGGCGAGACTGCTAACAAATCGCCGAATCCCAAACAATTCATTAGGTTTACGTGACCTAACTTTGTACTCAACCCTTGAAAGGAGTTGCAACCATGGCAAAATTCAGCCCACTGCATGACCGCATTCTGGTAAAGAGGGTGGAAGAAGCTTCGACCACCCGAGGCGGCATCATCATCCCCGACAGCGCAAAAGACAAGCCCCAAGAGGGCATCGTGGTCTCGACCGGCAAAGGCCGCACCAACGATGAAGGCAAAACCTTCCCTCTCGCCGTTCAAGAAGATGACCGCATTCTGTTCGGCAAGTACTCCGGCACCGAAATCAAGATTGATGGCGAAGACTACATCATCATGAAAGAAGACGAAGTGCTTGGCGTCCTGACCGGCGCGGCCACCCCGGCAAAGAAGGAACTGGCTGGGTCGCGTAAGTAAGTAAGCACGGCTAAAAATTAAGGATTGTCATCCGGAGCGCGCACTCTGCGGGAAGGATCTCAATCGATTCCGCACTCTCAGCGCTCATGGTTGAACTGAGAACTGAGAACTTATCTAAGGAGAAAAGAAAATGGCAAAGCAAATCGTACACGGCGAAGAGTCCCGGCAGGCCATCCTGCGCGGCGTAAATCTTCTGGCCGACGCAGTCAAGGTTACCCTCGGCCCCAAGGGCCGCAACGTTGTCATTGAGAAGAAGTTCGGTTCGCCGACCATCACCAAGGACGGCGTCACCGTAGCCAAGGAAATCGAACTGAAGGACGGCCTCGAAAACATGGGCGCCCAGATGGTTCGCGAAGTCGCCTCGAAGACCTCGGATGTGGCCGGCGACGGCACCACCACCGCGACGGTTCTCGCACAGGCTATTTTTCGTGAGGGCGTGAAGACTGTTGCAGCGGGCGCGAACCCGATGGCGTTGAAGCGCGGCATCGAGAAGGCTGTCTCGCTCGTCTGTGGAGCTTTCGACAAGAAGACCGGCGAACGCGGCAAGGGCGAGCTCGATAAGTTCTCGAAGCCCGTCAGCGGCGAAATGATTGCGCAGGTGGGCACGATCAGCGCTAACAACGATGAGACCATTGGACACATCATTGCCGAAGCCATGAAGAAGGTCGGCAAAGATGGCGTCATCACCGTCGAAGAGTCGAAGACGCTCGAAACCCAGCTCGAAGTGGTCGAGGGCATGCAGTTTGACCGCGGCTACCTCTCTCCTTACTTCGTCACCGATCCCGAGCGCATGGAAGTTGCCCTGGAGAACTGCTACATCCTGATCAACGAGAAGAAGATCAGCTCCATGAAAGATCTTCTGCCGCTGCTCGAGCAGATTGCCAAGAGCGGCAAGCCCTTGCTGATCATCGCCGAAGACGTTGAAGGCGAGGCGCTGGCAACTCTGGTCGTCAACAAACTGCGTGGAACGCTGCAAGTCGCGGCCGTCAAGGCTCCTGGCTTCGGCGATCGGCGCAAGGCCATGCTGCAGGATATCGCCATCCTCACCGGCGGCAAGGCCATCACCGAAGACTTGGGCATCAAGCTCGAGAATGTGCAGATCAGCGATCTCGGCCAGGTCAAGAAGCTCACCATCGACAAGGACAACACCACCCTGGTCGAAGGCAAGGGCAAGCACTCGGAGATCGAAGGCCGCGTAAAAGAAATTCGCAGCCAGATCGACAAGACCACCAGCGACTACGACCGCGAGAAGTTGCAGGAGCGGTTGGCGAAGCTGGTCGGTGGCGTAGCCGTAATCAAAGTCGGCGCCGCAACCGAAACCGAAATGAAGGAAAAGAAAGCCCGCGTGGAAGA